>OLNF01003141.1_pt1 | contig 12255 bp, 11 predicted proteins | sample 1673061 | NCBI WGS metagenome assembly OLNF01 (sample SAMEA3136751, study PRJEB25190) | human gut metagenome | reverse complement strand
CAAGTTGGATTCTTGTTACAAAAATCTTTTATCCAGGTATAGTTGGATTTTTTATAGGTTTCTTGTTTTTTCGTATAAGTCTCTTGGCCTGCATCAGAATTTAACTGTTGCTCTAATAGAATAAGATTTCCGATTCCGAGCGAATATTCACCATCAGACTCCGGAACAAGATGTTCAACACTTCCATCATCCTCGAAAATCTCTTTTCTGGATAAGTAACAATTAAGTTTATTTATTGCGTACTTTGTTTTTGCGTTCGAAGGATTGTCTTTTTTTGAATAAGTCAAAGCAATAAACTTTTTGTAGAAATCTTCAAAGGTGGGGAATAATTGATCAAGCGGCTCAACTAACTTAGTTTGTATAATAGTTTGGGCTTCAGCTTTGTTAGTAGCTTTTCGAAGATTGATTGCAAAAGTCGAATAGATTTTTTCCAATCTATTGGCTTTCCCACTAAGTATTGCATTATATGCAAAATGAAAGTTTTCCAAATATAAGACTGTACTCTTTAGCATTTTTAAATCAATGACGTCTCTATCCTTTACATCAAATAGAGCGAGAAGCGCAATACGAACCTGAACAACATTGAAGTAATTATTTAGAGCATTGAGACTCTGCACAAGCCAAAAATATTCTTTTCGATTATTGTAATCTTCCCTTCTTGGATTAACTATTCTCATATAAATTTTTGCGTTAAGAAGCATGTCTTCCAAAAAATTTCTGTAACAAAGTTCAGTTTTAGCAATAGCGGAATTAAATGCATCATAAAGTTTATTTGAATAAGTTTTTTTGTACTTTGATATCCAAAAATGGCGATAAAATGTTGCGAGCCCCACAGTTTCTTTGCCAGTATTCAGTGTTGTTTTTATCTGCTTCCAACTTTCTTCAGCATAATCCGCAGGTTCTTCTTTTTTAAGTACTTCAAAGATCTTGTTTTTGATTAGATCAATATCAGCGAGCCGCTTTCCTTTAGCGTTTAATATCTCAAATATCCGATTAGCTTGATCACGATCCGTAGTAGAAATTGATACAAATGTTGAATTTAGAACTTGGTCTCTTAATGCTTTCAATATGTCAATTTCTGACAAAGATTTGACTTCTTCACTGCCGTGCTTGCGTTTTAAAAGCGCTTTTAATTTATCATCTTTGAGTTGAGATACAAAGTAATCATATGTCTCTTTAATACAAGTTTCTTCTTCACTATCGGCCTCTTGACGGATCTTCTTTTCTTTATCTTGAATGAAGTACGCAAAAAATGGATAACTCGTTTTACTTTTTAAAATGCGAACTTCCTTACCATCATCATCCTCCGTCATAATATAGGTGAAAATTTGTCGGCTTAATGTAGTTTCTCCCAATTCAACAAAGCGATCTGACAAAGCGGAAAACAAAATAGTAATGGTAGTTAAACGTTGTTGTCCGTCAACAACTTGAATTTCTTGATCTGTGCCTTCTGTGAAGTTACCGATAAAGAGCATGGTTCCAAGAAAATATTGACTTGCAGAAATTTTTCCATTACTAATAGCAAGGTTTCCCATCATATCTTCAAAAAACTCTTGGTAGTTCTTTTTGTCCCAAGAGTACTCTCGTTGAAAACGGGGAATTAGAAATTGCCTTTTTGAACCAAGGAGATCTCTTATTGTTTTATCATACGGTTTAATATTCATGACGATTCTCCTGTATTTTTAGACTATATGCCCAATGTCCGTTTTCATGACACTTGACAAGTTTACTTTCTTCTGCCAGACCTGCAAGAATCCGGTTCGCTGTAGCCGCCGAAACACCACACAGAGCCCTAACATCCGCATTCATGATAAACTCATGTGTTTGCAGAAACTTCTCAATCTGCTTCCAGCGCATCGTTGCCTTATTCATCTGTCCATCGCTCATTTCATCGCTCGCGTTGATTGCATCCCTGAGCGATGCTTTGATAGCAGAGAGCACAAACTCAATAAACACCGTAGACTCTCCGGCATCGTTGCTTGCGTTGATAGCTGCATAATACTCTGGCTGGCGAGCGTGGATCATGGACTCCACCGGTAGCCATGCGAAGGCAGGGTTCCATTTGGAAAGCAACAGCGTATGCCACAGACGGCCTACACGGCCATTACCATCGGCAAAGGGATGAATCAGTTCAAACTCATAATGTAACACACAGCTGCGGATCAGCATATGCACATCGCTGCTCTTAACCCAGTCCAGCAGCTCCATGACCAAATCGGGGACATACTGCGGCAGAGTGCCAAAATGCAAGACGTGCCCTTCCTGATCTACAACGCCAACGGGCTTGGAACGGAACACACCGGACTCATCCACCAGGCCGCGTGTCATGATACTATGGGCGGTCAGCAGGTCATCCACAGAATAGGGGTCAAGCTCGTCCAACCGTTCGTAGATTTCATAGGCATTCTTGACTTCGGCAATATCCTTGGGCGGGGCCAGCACCTGCTTGCCGTTCAGAACTGCGGTGACCTGTTCTAAACTCAAAGTGTTCTGTTCAATGGCCAGAGAGCCGTGGATCGTCCGGATACGGTTTGTCCGCCGTAAAGTTGGGTTCGCAGACAGCTGATTGGTGGAAGTCAGCTTGCCCACCAGTTCGGCGATTTCCGCAATCTCATGGATCATCGTATTTGTAATTTCAAAAGGAGGTTTCTTATTCCTCATAGAAACACCTCATGCAAAAGATTCATTCAACCGTATTATACCACACATCGCTCAGTTCATCAATCATTTTTGGCGACATGATTGAGTGATGGAGCGTATTGCTTATATAAAAATGAGCCCTGAGAGGCAACTCTCCGGGCCGTTTCAATTTAGATGGTTATTCTTCAATTCGAACCCATGCACAGATATCCCAAACTGATTTCGAGTCAAGCCGTTCATGCCCACTCGCATAAATCTGTAGAAAATAGATTTGCTGTGGCTCAAACGAGAATTGCAGGCCTCCTTTATGTAAAATGAAAGCAAAAACGGGAGGCGCTGATATGGTCGCAGGGCACATGACAAAGAAAAATGGGTATTGGTACTTGATTCTTATGGTGAGGGATGAGACGGGCCGGTTAAAGCAGAAGTGGATTTCAACCCACCTTCGGGTGGAGGGAAATAAAAAGAAAGCAGAAGCAATGCTCCTTGCCGCTCGACGGGAATATACGGATTTCGCCGAAATACAAAAGCGCAGCAGCGATGTTCTCGTCAGCCACTACCTCACGACCTGGGTCAAGAGTTGTCGTGGAAAAGTTTCATTTGGCACCTACGAAGAATACCAGAACTGCATTAATAACAGAATTGCCCCTTACTTCAAAGAACGGAATATTTTGCTTTTAGATCTGAAACCGGCAGATATTCTGGATTACTACAATTCGCTATATGCCAAAGGCCTTACGGGAAATACAGTCTTGCACTATCATGTGCTTCTCCGCAAGGCCTTGAAGGAGGCAAGCATGCGGGGTTTCATTCAGAATGACCCGACAGACTTTATTCCACGACCTAAAAAGGAGCAGTCTGCTGCGGATTGCTATTCTCCGGAGGAATGCAGAAAATTACTCAATGCGCTTCATGATGATCCACTTGAACTTCCCATTACGTTGGCCGTCCTGTATGGACTGCGGCGCAGCGAAGTTTTGGGGCTGCGATGGGGTGCTATTGATTATGAGCGAGCCACAATTACCATTTCACATTCCGTAACATCGACCGCAGTTAATGGGAAGCGGCAGCTGATCGCGAAGGACAAATTAAAGCGCAAGTCCAGCTTTCGAACATTGCCGCTTATGCCACAGGTTGCAGCTATGCTCCAGAATGCCGCGATCCAGCGTTATGGGACACAGCCTCCGCCTAATGAGGAATACATCTGTGTGAATGGGACGGGGCAGTTGTTTACACCCGACTATCTATCTGAGCATTTCAAAACAATTCTCGCAAAGAACAACTTGCGCAGGATTCGATTTCATGATTTGCGGCATAGCTGTGCCAATTTGCTGATCTCTGCCCGTGTGCCGCTGATAGAGGTACAGCAGTGGTTGGGGCACAGCAGCCTGTCAACTACGGCGGATTTATATTCGCATCTGGAGTATGCCGCCAAGGAGCAAAATGCTCGCGTCATCTCGCAGATGTTACTTTGACAAAAGAAAGGAGAACACCATGGCGTTTGATATCATGAATCTTTTCGAAGAAACGGAAAACGTAATTACAGAATTGGACGAAGGGAACGAGCTGGCTGCGGTGGATTTTGCCAACCGTATTTCATCTATGTCGCCCTCGTGTTCGGCAACCAAAAGCTATGCAGTCTACCAGGACGATGCCGTCATAAGATACGCCCAATGGTTTATAGCCTGTAACAAGGAACTCGGGATTGACCGTTGCATAGACGGCCTGCACCAATATGCCAGTAGATTCTGGTATGCGGATACACCGATACTCACGGAAGAAGGCGTGGCAACGGCGGTTCAGATGGTGGACGCCCTGTTTTCCTATTCTCAAAAAGTACTGGACAAGCATCCGGTCGACATTTTACTGATTGATGCCCAACACGAGTGCTTGAATGGCGAAACCTTTGCTATGTTTACAGCGGGAGGAATGCAGAGTTGCATCTGTATGTACCGAATGCAAAGTGAGGAGGTAAACCCTATCCATGTACTGCTGCACGAATTGGGTCATTTGCTCCACATCAAGGCGACCGGGACACTGACTGATGTTCCTGACTCTTTCAAGGAACATTTGCTGGGACTGGGCATAGATTGCAGGAAGCTGACCACAGCGCAGCTTCAGGAACTGTTTGCAGATACATTTATGCTGGCTGTTGTTTGCAGACAGCCTGAATTAGGAATGCCGAAACCGGGATTTTCAGAAAGAGTACTTATGGCTTGTTATACATACATTCGCTCACTTTTGACAGCATAAAATAATTCGACAAACTGCGCTCTACAATAGCAATAGAATAATGCGGAAAGGAGTATTGCGTATGGAATTGATTGCTTCACTCTTCTGTCATGTTTCCGAAAGTATACCTGAAGCGGAGATACAGCGGGAACTGCAAAGACAACATGATATACTTGCTCAGAATGCAGCGAGCTCCGGTCGGACAATTGAGCATTGCTTTTTCCATGTGGGCGAGTTCAACTTGGAAGATCCGGATCAGGTCTTGCTTCGTTTTTTGCAACGCGCGCAGGCCGATGATCTTGGGCTTGTTCTTGTAGAAAGCAAGGATTTATTTCCCTTGTCGCAGCAAGCACATATACCATGCATGGAGGTGTGCTTTGTACGGGAGGGTGTGCAAGAAATCCTTGGAAATAAAGATGTCCAAGTGGCTGAAGAAGACCTCCGGCCAAAGAATGTATATATGTACTGGGGCTTTTAGTTGAAATTTGTCGGAAACTATGCCACAATAGGAATACCTTTCCAGAGAGGATGTGTATGTTGTGGACGCAGTTTCCCATTATCTGAATAGTATCCTCGCACCCAGGCTGCGCGGCTATGGTGTTTCGGAACACTTTCTGCTACGTACCATTGGTATCATTCATACACAGATGACCTCTCTTCTGCGCCATTGGGATGATCGGGTTTTCAAAAATACCGTTTTACTGCTTGGCCTGGAAGAAGGCAGCTTTTATGAACCTCGGGCAAAAATCGATATTCGCTGTTTTGTGGTCGTCGCCATTCGAAACAGTCCCATTGAAACGATCCAGAGTGACGCCTATGGAGAGGCCGGACTGAGTAAATCGCTACCCAGCAAAGATGTGAAGGAAATTACATCGGAGGCCATTCGCTATTTCAGTAAGCAGGATTTTGCTGAAATGTGCAGACAGGCAAAGCTTAGCGCAAGACAGGATTTGTATCAGGAACTCGCAAATGAGTACCCTGTCGCATGGGCTGCGCTGAAGCACCTTGCCGCAACGAACAGCAAGACCGTTGATTATCCGAAAGTATCCGTTTCCGAACCTTATTTTCTGGAAGGCGTAGATAAAGAGACAGAGATTACTGCAACGTCTGGTGAGATGAAAACAGGAATTTACGATGGCTATTCTCCCAAAATAGAGCCGCCGCTTATGGCTTTTCTAAAAATGCTTTCCGCCGACTCCAATGGCGCGTTGATCGTTGATTCGTTGAAGTCCGTTACGAGAAACATTACCAAGTTACTCAGTATCCTTGAGTTTCTTCTTACGCGAGACCTTATATTTGCATCAACAAACTACTACATGGAGAACGGACATGTCGAACGTCGTATGAAACCTTTGCGTGCAGGCCATAGTACGAATGACATGCTGCGCAACGTCTCTAATACGAGTGGTCTGGGCTATAAGCACAAGGCAGCATTAAGCCAGTATGCCAAGCAAGCTAAATCAACTGAATAAATGTTGTGAACCCGTACCTAACCCGGTACGGGTTCTTTTTTGTTCGGCAGCCGCAAGTTGGCTGCCGTTTCTTCATAGTATCAATACAGGAGGTGTCTCATGAAAAATAAGCAAATAATCGTTCGTTGTACGTATTCCGATACGGACCAGATGCTGGCAGAACTCATCCAAGAGTCCTTTCGGTTCTTTCTTCAAAAAGAGCTTTTTGCCCTGGCTATTCGCCAGCCGATGTAGTATTGTTGTGACGATGAATGGTCGCTTATTTCGGGAGGACAGTTTATGTACTTAGAGATAAGCAACCCCATGGATTACCATGTGGCATTATACATCAGACTATCAAAGGAGGACGAAAACGAAGGGCCGTCAGAAAGCGTCAACAATCAGAAATCCCTCTTGGATGATTTTGTGAAGAAGCATCGGCTGTCGGTCTACGACACTTACATCGATGATGGTTGGTCTGGAACTAACTTTGACCGCCCGGATTTTCAACGGATGATCGGCGACATCGAAGCCAAGAAGGTCAACATGGTCATTACCAAAGACTTGTCCCGTCTGGGCCGTGACTATATCATGACCGGCCACTACATGGAGCGGTACTTCCCGGAAAAGCGGGTGCGGTACATCTCACTATTGGACGGTATCGACACTGGTGTGGAATCCAGTGCCAACGACATCACCCCGTTCCGTGCCATCATGAATGACATGTACGCCAAGGACATTTCCAAGAAGATCAAATCTGTCAAGCGGGATAAGCAGCGTAAGGGACAATTTATCGGCGGCAAACCGGTCTATGGTTATAAGATGCATCCCACAGAGAAGAACAAAATCGTCATTGACGAGGAAGTAGCGCCCATAGTGCGGCGCATCTTCCACATGGCGTTGGAAGGTATGAGCTGCAGGCAAATCGCCACACAGTTAAACGAAGAGGGTGTACCCACTCCGGCAACCTATGCAGGACTGCCTGTGGCAAACCCAGGTCCCTACACCGGTCTGTGGAGCAGTGAACGCATCTCAGATATGCTTCAAAATGAGACTTACATCGGAAACATGGTTCAAGGACGAACGGTGAAGATCAGCTACAAGTCCAAGAAGTGCCTGAAGCAGGACCGTGAAAACTGGGTCGTGGTGGAAGGAACGCACGAGCCGTTGATTGATCGGGAAACCTTCCAAAAAGTACGCATGTTGGTCAACAGCCGCAAGCACACCAGAAGCCGAACCTATGACTTTCTGCTCAAAGGCATGATCTTCTGCCATGAGTGTGGTTACCCGCTGGCGGTGCTCAATCGCAAAAATGCTGCCGGAGAGGATGTGCTGTACTTTGTCTGCCGGACTTATCAGCGCTTCACCAAAGCCGGTGTCTGTTCGTGCCACAGCATCAAGGAAAAGACTGTGACGGACGCCGTTGTCGCCAAGATACAGGAGGTCTGCGAGGCCTATTTGGATCCGAGTCAGCTGCAGCCAATTGCCATTACTGCTGTGGAAGAGGTGCGCAAAGCAGAGAGCCACGATAGCGAGATTCAATCCCTGCACAGCAAGATCGACGGCCTGACTGCCAATCTGGATAAGATGTACATGGATCGGCTGACTGGCCTCCTTGCTGAGTCGGATTTTGAACGGATTTATCAGCGCATCAAGATGGAGCGCAACTCACTTGAGGAAAAGCTGAAGGACTTGGAAGCGCAAAAAGAAAGCCCGGTCAGCACCGAAGACCGAGCCAGAGGGTTGGTGCAAAGGTTCATCACATCGGCTTATGCCAGTCGGGAACTCCTGGTGAGCCTGATTGAGCGAGTGGAATTAACGGAAGACAAGCAAATCATCGTCAAATTCCGCTTCCGTGAACTGGAAGCAATTTCTTAGGGCAAATCGTTTACAATAGGCGAGTCGCTATGTATCGCGCATTGAGAAAAAGGCGCTCAAGAAGCTCGAAGACGCACTCTCTCCATTCCGTCCGGACGACTGAGGCGCGCATGCAAAACCCTCTGCATGGTCATCCATACAGAGGGTTTCATCTTAGCCGCGATAAACCATATGATAAAATACGCCGTCGCCCGCCGCGGTTGTCTGGCGGATGGGCTTGCCTGTGATGTGAAAGCCCGCTTTTTCATAGCACCGGACAGCTCTGGCATTCCACGTTCTGACCTCCAGATAGAGCGGCTTCCCCGGAAACAGCCTGCCGGACAGATCACATGCCGCTTTCGTCATCTGCTGCCCATATCCCCTGCCGCATGCATCCGGGCGCACGCCAATGCCAAAGAAGACCTCGGTTGGCTCTTCATACAGATTGGTAAAGCCAACAAGCGTGTCATGATCAAAGAACGAATAGAAATTGTTTTTGGGGTTGGCAAAGCCCACGCCCTGCTTTTTCTGCTCGGCGTATGGCGTGGTGTTATAAATCGCGTACTGCCCCGCATACTGCCACGCGGTGATGATTTCTTTTTCTTCCTCCGTCGTCTTATGATAGGTCAGCATCTGCTCCTCCTGTGCCTGTTCCGTTTGTCCTGCGATGCTGCAATTTGTCAATGCCCCTTGTGCTTTTCGAGCTTTTTTCTCTGCTTCTGCTCGAAACGGCGCTGCTGCCCCGCTTCCTGCTGGGCGCGGCTTTGCTGCTTACGCTCGGTTTTCAGCTGCTCGCGCTGCGCGGCAAGCGCCTGCATGGATTTTGTGCCGACCCCTGCGCCGCTCAGCTGCTTTTGCACCTGCCTCTGGCGGCGTTTGGGATTGCTGCATTGCGCATGCTGCCTGGCAGAAAGCACCGGGCTAAAACACAGCTCGTAAAAATGGCGCAGCACGTATGCATGCACCGCATAGTCCTTCGGTTCCGCGCCAAAGGTGATTTTGCACACAGACAGCGTGCCGTTTTGCGTCCGCTCGAAAACGCCGACCCAGAACGGGTCTTCAAAGTATACCGTGAGCTTCAGTTCCTCCATGTCCAGTCCTCCTGCTTGTGTCAGTTGACAAGGAATGGACAACCAGGACTGGCAGGTTACTTACCCCGCAGAAGCGGGACGGCCGGGCTACCTACCGGCTCTGGCATACATTATCGCATGCGTTGCGTTTTTATCCTTGCATATTTGTTTCTACTGCGGTTTCTTTTTGCGTTTGGAAACCGGTGTGACGCGGTCGATCACTTCCAGAACCTGCCGCGTGAGCGCGTGGTTTTCAATGTCCAACGCCAGATGCACCTTTGCGCCCTCATAGGGATAGACGTCCGGCGCGCCCTGCATGAGCTCCAGCAGCTCCGGGAGCTTTTTAACCATCGGCGTATTGTCGCAGACCATGATTGCCGGCTTGTTGTTGATGTAGATCAGATATTCGCCGAACATCTTTTTGTAGTCGATGCCAGAGATTCCCTCCAATTGTTCCAGCACGAAGTCCAGATATTCCCGACTGCTTGCCATGCGCCGCCTCCTTTCTGCGTTTTCCGGCTGTATCAGCCTGCAGCCGTTTTAAAACTCGTGTTTCAAAACGAAAGCTTTTTAACAGCAACTATACTATACAGCCATTTTTGCAGCCCGTCAAGTATCCTCTGCGGCTTCCGACTGCTTTGCCCGGATGCGGCTGAGCGTCACAGGCGTCATGCCGAGAAACGACGCCACATCCTTGAGCTGCATCACGTTCTGCAGATCCGGATACGTGTTCTGAAACCAGCGCCAGCGCACAACTAATTTCCAGTATTGTCATGTTCTTCCGGCACGCGAAAACGGCGCAGCAACCGCCGCGCCGTTTCGAAAACCGTTTATCATTTGTCAGATTCTTGCCACGCCGGATTTTCTTGCCGCCTCGGCAACCGCCTTGGCAACCGCCGGACCCACGCGCTTGTCGAACGCCTTGGGGATGATATAATCTGCCGACAGCTCGTCCTCGGAAATGAGTTCCGCCAGCGCCTTTGCAGCAGCCATCTTCATTTCCTCGTTAATGTCGCTGGCACGAACGTCGAATGCGCCGCGGAAGATGCCGGGGAACGCGAGCACGTTGTTGATCTGGTTCGGGAAGTCGCTTCTGCCGGTCGAGACAACAGCTGCGCCGCCTGCCTTGGCCTCGTCCGGGAAAATTTCCGGCGTCGGGTTCGCGCAGGCGAAGATAATCGCGTCCTTGTTCATCGTCCTGACCATCTCGGTCGTGACCATGCCCGGCGCGGAAACGCCGATGAACACGTCGGCGCCGACCAGCATATCGGCAAGAGAACCGGACTTGTGGTCGAGATTCGTGACCTCTGCCATCTCTTCTTTGATCCAGTTGAGACCGTCTCTACCCTTGTAAATCGCGCCCTTACGGTCGCACATGGTAATATTCTTGAAGCCCGCGGAAAGAAGCAGCTTCACGATCGAGATCGCCGCCGCGCCCGCGCCGGAGGTGACGACCTTCACGTCCTCTTTCTTCTTCCCCACGACCTTGAGCGCGTTGGTCAGGCCCGCCAGCGTGATGACGGCGGTGCCGTGCTGGTCATCGTGGAAGATGGGAATGTCACATTTTTCCTTCAGCTTGCGCTCGATCTCAAAGCAGCGCGGCGCGGCGATGTCCTCAAGATTGATGCCGCCGAAGCTGCCGGAGATGTTGTAGACCGTCTCGACGAACTCGTCCACGTCCTTGGTCTTGACGCAGATGGGGAAAGCGTCCACGTCGCCGAACGCCTTGAAGAGCACGCACTTGCCCTCCATGACGGGCATACCGGCCTCGGGGCCGATGTCGCCGAGGCCCAAGACGGCGCTGCCGTCGGTGATGACCGCCGCCATGTTCCAGCGGCGCGTGAGCTCATAGCTCTTGCTCGGATCCTTCTGGATCTCGAGGCAGGGCTGCGCGACGCCGGGCGTGTAGGCCAGGGATAGATCATCCTTCGTCTTGACCGGCACGCGGGTCACCATTTCGATCTTACCCTTCCACTCCCCGTGCAGGCGGAGCGATTCCTTTGCGTAATCCATAGCGTTCTCCTTTTTATTGGCAGGCTTTCAAACCATCCGCTCGGGGCGGACGATGCGGTCAAATTCCTCCGGCGGCAGAAGCTCCAGCGCGGCGCAGGCCTCGCGCAGCGTCAGGTTTTCCGCGTATGCCTTCTTTGCGATCCTCGCGGCGTTTTCATAGCCGATGTGCGGGTTGAGCGCCGTGACGAGCATCAGCGAGCGGCGCACGTTCTCGTCCATCCTCTCCCGATTTGCGCGGATGCCGGACACGCAGTTTTTGTCAAACGAAGCGATGGCCTCGCTCAGCAGACGGACGGACTGCAGAAAGGTATAGGCACACACGGGCATAAAGACGTTCAGCTCAAAGTTCCCCTGCGACGCCGATATGCCGACGGCGGCATCGTTGCCCATGACCTGCACCGCCACCATCGTCACCGCCTCGCACTGCGTGGGGTTGACCTTGCCCGGCATGATGGACGAGCCGGGCTCGTTTTCGGGGATGAAGATCTCACCGAGGCCGTCCCGCGGGCCGGAGGCCAGCCAGCGCACGTCGTTTGCGATCTTCATCATATCGGCGGCCAGCGCCTTCAAAGCGCCGTGTGCAAAGACGATCTCGTCCTTGCTGGTCAGCGCGTGGAATTTATTCTCTGCCGTTTTGAAGTCCTTGCCTGTCAGCTTCGCAATTTCAGCGGCGACCGCTGTATCGAAGCCCTTCGGCGTGTTGAGGCCCGTGCCGACGGCGGTGCCGCCGAGCGCCAGTTCCTTCAGGGGCTTCACGGCCAGAAGCAGCAGTTCCTTATCCCGTTCCAGGCTCGATCTCCAGCCGGAAATTTCCTGCGGGAAGGAGATGGGGGTGGCGTCCTGCAGATGCGTCCGGCCGGATTTGACGACGCCCTCGTTTTCCGCCTCCAGACGGCGGAACGTTGTTACCAGCGTGTCGATGGCGGGGATGACCTTGTCCTCAAGCGCGCAGACCGCCGCGATGTGCATGGCCGTCGGGAATGTGTCGTTGG
>OLNF01003140.1_pt1 | contig 12257 bp, 9 predicted proteins | sample 1673061 | NCBI WGS metagenome assembly OLNF01 (sample SAMEA3136751, study PRJEB25190) | human gut metagenome | reverse complement strand
TGTCTCTAAGAGTAGAGGATTCATCAGTTGAAAAGAGTAATGATGGAGAAGTAGTAGATTTTATTTTTTCCAGAGATGCATCTGTATCTAGGTATGAGACTTTGTTGGTTAAAGATGAAAGTAAAAATATACCAAATTGTATTAAACATTTGATTAAAGAAAACTTTTACGATGATTCAAATGGATAAATACATAGTATATTTGCTGCAGTGGCAAAAAATAAAGCGGCCAAGATTGCTGTTAGCAGTTGCCGTAGCCCAAATGTGCGGAAGAAAGCGATTTTCGCGAATGATGACAGTATGTAAATGGTCCCCGAGGTGAATGTGCTTTACTGAGACAATCGTCTGCTACGCAGCCGGGGACGTTGTAGCGGGGCTTTCAAAATAACCTGTGATAATAAATTATGTAACAGGCGCCTGCGGAATTGGGTCCGTCGACAAAGTCACTTCACCGAGTGGGTCTTCGTAACTTACCGGGATCGCGGGCCACATTTTTACCGGGCTGCATTCACACTTTGGTACCTTTTCCGATACGCTCCCGGTGTTATCCCATACTCCCTGCGAAACAGATTAATAAAGTGATTCGTGCTCTCAAATCCAACCGCAGCACTGATCTCCCCGATACGATCATCGCCGCACATTAATAGCTCACATGCTTTTTGTAGGCGAAGACAATTTAGGTAGGCAATTGGTGACTGCCCAAACGCTGCTGTAAATTCATGGGCAATACGAAAACGACTGATTTTGTATTGAGTTTCTAATTCTGCCAGCGAAAAAGATTTGGCAAAATTTTTATGAAATGAATTACGAATAGAAATTAAATAAGAAGGAATCATATATGGGAGGCTCGACTGCGCATGGCAACGAGCCTCTTTTATAGTTAAGCATAAAAGGCTGGTAAGCTGTTCGTCTAGCCAAAGTGGATCATTCTTGTAGTCTGAAAGAGCGTCGTACAGATGAGTAAGCTGTACAGGCAGCATAGAAGAACCAGAAATTACAAAAGGCTCTTTAGCTGAATCGGAGAATAGTTTATTATAATAAGAAATAGATGATCCTGTGAGAAAGAATAGATAAAACTTCCACGGTGCATTTTCTAGGTATAGACGCCAGCGCTTCGAGAGCAGAAAGAAAAACAGGGAGTATTTTTTTAAAGAATAATGGTCGAAATTATTATGATCAGTGTCATCCTTAGTTATATTCTGTGCGGTATTTTTGGTGAACTCTAAAAAACCTCGTCCTTCTGTGATGAGGAGAAGACAATAGCCGTCAGTCGGTGCAAAGTTAGCATCAAAAAGGCGGATGTCTGATATTGAAAGTGCTGCAGGAAGAGAAAGCGGCGGTTCAGGATCAAAGAGAGGGGGAATGAGTGGATTGGCATGTTCGATTAAACGTCGCATAGCTGATACGGAAACTTTTGATGCAGACGTCATGCCTGACAAAAAAATAGATAAAAAATTTGCAGTAGTGCTGACCATGTTAAAATACCCCTTTCTATACAAAAATGTAACTATTCATAAAAATATTCGAACGCAACATTGTTTGATCATTAGCAATAATCATATATTTTTTATCCCAGATCACAGTATAAACACTTTTTACTAAAAAAGCAATAGTTTTAGCACGAAAAAAGATTAAATTTAATAATGAATAAAAAGATTAAATTAACTAAAAAATAAGGAAAATATAAAATAAAACAGCAATCGACAAACAATAGCAAAAATTGTATCTGTAAATAAAAATAAAACTTTGATTGTGAAAATCCATAATGAGTGAATAAAACTGATTAGGGTTATTATGCTATTTTTGAAAAAATTACAAGATCCTTATATAAAAAACAAGATTAAATGATGCAAAATGCAAAAACACATGCTATTATAAGACCATAGAAATTAAGTTAAATTAACTTAATAAAACGGAGGTAAATTTATGAGAGTAAGAAAAATGACTGCACTTATGTTAGCAGGAGCAATGACAGCATCTATGGGAACTTTTGCATTTGCAGATGAGGCAAATGAGCTGCCAACAATCGATTCCATTAAGCTTGGTGAGGATTACACCGATCTGACTGCTTCAATCAAGGTTTTAACACACAGAACTGATATTGTAGACACCATTTTCCAGGATTATATCAAGAAGTTCAATGAGTCTTATCCAAACATTACGATTGAGTACGAGGCTGTTACTGATTATGCAGAGGACATTAAGCTTCGTCTGACAACAGATGATTGGGGCGATATCTGTGGTATCCCAACAAATCTTCAGAAGAATGAGTTAGAGGATGAGTTCATCAGCTATGGTGACAAGGAAACTCTTGATGAGAATTATGTTCTGTTAAATAATTTCGCTTATAACGGAAATGTTTATGGAATTCCTTCTACCGGTAATGCACAGGGTATCGTATATAATAAGAAGGTATTTGAGGAAGCAGGAGTTACAGAGCTTCCAAAGACACCAACCGAATTTATTGAAGCACTGCAGAAAATTAAGGATAACACAGATGCAATTCCGATGTACACTAACTTCGCAGCAGGCTGGACCATGGGTGCATGGGATGCTTATATCGGCGGATGTGCAACAGGTGATCCTGACTTTATGAATTACGGTATGGTACATGGTGAGAATCCATTTGCAGATAATGGTGATGAGACTGGTCCATTTGCAGTTTACAACATTTTATATCAGGCAGTTTCACAGGAGCTTGTTGAGGATGACCCGACAACAACAGACTGGGAAGGCTGCAAGGGTATGATCAACAATGGCGAGATCGGCTGCATGGTTCTTGGTTCCTGGGCAGTTGTTCAGATGCAGGAGGCAGGCGATAATGCAGATGATATCGGATATATGCCATTCCCGATCACAGTAGACGGCAAGCAGTATGCATCAGCAGGTCCTGACTATTGCTATGGTATCAATGTTCATTCTGATTATGACAATCAGTTAGCTTCCATGATCTATGTAAAGTGGCTGACCGAAGAATCCAACTTCTCATATGATCAGGGCGGTATCCCGATCTGTGTAGGCAATGAGTATCCAGATGTACTTGCTGCATTTGATGGCGTAGAGCTTGTAGTAGATAATCCGGCACCAGAAGGTGAGGAAGATCTGTTTGGTGAGATCAATACTGAGTCTGAAATTTCCTTGAATGCTGATAATACACATGTACAGGATGTTCTTGAGCATGCGCTTAATGGTGACAAGACTATGGAAGAGATCGCAGATGAGTGGAATCAGGCTTGGACAGATGCTCAGGAAGAGTATGATATTACTCCTGCACCATATGTATATGGATCTGGCGTAGCTGCTGAGTAATAAAGTTCGTTTTGAAAAGAAAAAGTAAAAAATAGGGTGCAAACCTTACACAAACGGCACATCTGAGTTTTCAGGTGTGCCGTGTATGATAAAAGGGTGCGTTTTTAAGAAGGAGGAAATGCAATGGCTGCTTCCGCTACAAATATGAAAACAAAGAAAACATTTGGGCAGTGGTTTAAAAGCAGAAAGGTTCAGCAATGGCTGGTAATTGTATCATTTATGATTGTGCCTGTGCTGTTGCTTCTTGTTTTTTCATATGTTCCGTTTGCCAAAATGTTTGAATTTAGTTTATATAAGATGAAATCTTACGACAGCAAAAACAATACATATGTGGGATTTAAAAATTATATTGATGTATTTACAAGAGATGACTGTTTTAACTCATTAAAGCTAGCTGGATATTATATCGTGGCATCATTTATTCAGCTGGCAATGGCATTGTATTTTGCAACAATTCTGTGCTTCAAGGTAAGAGGAAGCTCTTTATTTAAGGGACTTATCTTCTTCCCATATCTGATCAGCGGTATTGCGATTGGATTTATTTTCAAATTTTTCTACACAAGAGGCTTCGTACTCGATACTGTTTTGTCATGTCTCGGATTAAATCCAGAGAATCTTCCATACTGGTTAAAAGATACAAGAATCAACAATGCGTCCCTTGCGGCAACATCTGTATGGCGTTACATGGGACAAAATATGGTACTTTTTCTTGGTGCAATGATGTCTGTTGATCCATGTCTTTATGAGGCAGCTTCAATTGATGGTGCAAATGCATGGCCTAAATTCCGCTATATCATGCTTCCAAGTATCAAATCTGTTATCGTATTAAATATGATTCTTTCTATTTCAGGTTCATTAAGCGCATTCGAGCCGCCATACGTTATCACAGGCGGTACATTCGGAACAGCAACATATTTCGTTATGATGAACAGCTTAGCACATGAGAAAGGCAAGATTGGTCTAGCAGCAGCTATGGCAGTTGTATTGATGGGTCTGATCTTTATTGTAACGATCTTCCAGCAGGTAATAATGAAGCTGATTGATGAAGAGGCGAGAGAAGAGAGAAGAAATCGTAAAATACAAAAACAGATTAGAAAACAGGGTATCAAATAAGGAGGAATTGACATGACTGCAAAAAATCGTATTGCGAAATATCTGTGGATGTTTATTAAATATTTTTCGCTGATTCTGGCAGGTTTTATTGCCGTGCTGCCGGTTGCCAGCTGTGTGATCACCGCCTTTAAGACACCGGAGGAATATGCGTCAACTAATGTTATGACGCTCCCTGGAAAATTTTATTTTAAAAACTTTACAGAAGCATTTCAAAAGGCAAACATGGGAGTGGCATTCCTAAACAGCTTGATCATTCTTGTTGTTGTATTGTTCTTCTCAATCATGTTTGGTGCCATGCTTGCCTACATCTTAAATCGTTTCACCTTCCCAGGCAGAGGCATAATTAAAAATCTGTTCTTATTTGCCAGCCTTCTTCCTGGTATTGCAATGCAGGTTACTGTTTACAAGATCATGTACAACATGCATTTGATCAATTCCATCCCAGGTTATATCATTCTTCTTTGCGGAACTGATATTATTTCCGTAACAATCTTTATCCAGTTCTTTGAGAATCTTCCAAATTCACTGGATGAATCAGCTATCATGGATGGATGTACATATTTTGGTGTATTTTTTAAGATCTTACTTCCGCTGTTAAAGCCGGCAATTGTCACCGTTATGATCTTAAAGGGTGTTGGCACTTATAATGAGTATTACATGGCAAACTTATATCTGCAGGACAAGTCACGTCTTGTAACAGTTGCAACTTCACTTTACAAGTTTACAGGTCCTCTTGGAAATCAGTATAACTACATCTGTGCAGGTGTTATCATTACACTTCTTCCGGCATTGATTATCTTTATTCTTTGTCAGAAGCAGATTTACGGCGGACTTGCTGCAGGTTCAGTAAAGGGTTAATGACCGCAGTTTTACCTAAAAACTTTAACGAAAAACAAATATATAAGGTGCGCGGCTTTGTACGTGCGCAGAAATGAGGGAAATATGAGCAAAGTTAAAATGATTAGTCCAGAAGTAAAGAACGTACCATGGCAGGAGAAGCCAGAAGGGTTAAAAGGGGCTCCGATCTGGAGATATAGTGAAAATCCGATCATTGGAAGAAATCCAATCGAGGGCGTTGCAAGAATATTCAACAGTGCAGTAATGCCATTTGAGGATGGATTTATAGGTGTATTCCGTGGCGAACAGACAAACGGTATCCCATATATTTATTTAGGCAGAAGCAAGGATGCAATTCACTGGGAGTTTGATTCAAATAAAATCCCATTTGTAGATGAGGATGGAAATCCGTTTATGCCGATCTATGCATACGATCCTCGTCTTGTAAAGGTTGAGGATACATATTATATCATTTGGTGTCAGGATTTCTACGGAGCTTCTATTGGAATGGCAAAGACAACTGATTTTAAGACATTTGTTCGTCTGGAAAATCCATTTATTCCATTTAACCGCAACGCTGTTCTCTTCCCAAGAAAGATTAATGGAAACTTCGTGATGCTTTCAAGACCAAGTGACAGCGGACATACACCATTCGGTGATATCTTCCTTTCAGAGAGTCCGGATATGGTTTACTGGGGCAAGCATCGTCATGTTATGGGACGCAGCAGTGAATGGTGGGAAAGTGTAAAGATTGGCGGAGGTGCAGCTCCGATTGAAACATCTGAAGGATGGCTGTTATTCTATCATGGTGTTTCTGGCACATGTAATGGCTATGTGTACAGCATCGGCGGTGCAATCCTTGATATTGACAATCCGTCTATCGTAAAGTATCGCTGTGAGAACTTCCTTTTGACACCAGAAGAGTGGTATGAGGAGAGAGGCTTTGTTCCGAATGTAACATTCCCATGTGCAACGATCCATGATAGTGTTTCTGGTAAGATTGCTGTTTACTACGGATGCGCAGACAGCTATGTAGGACTTGCTTTCACAACAGTTGATGAGATTGTAGACTATATTAAGACACACAGTCGTGTAACAGAGTCTGACACTGAGATCGGAAGAAGATAAAAGGCAAACAGGAGGCAGCGTGTCATGCAGGAAACAAATAAAATGAAACAGCAGATACAGGATCATCTTGATAAAGTCATCCTGCCATTTTGGGAAAGTCTTAAAGATGATGAGTACGGCGGATTTTACGGCTACATGGATATAGATTTAAATGTGGACAAAAAGGCTGTCAAGGGATGTATTTTAAATAATCGTATTCTTTGGTTTTTTGCAAATGCGTATTTGAACCAAAAGCGTCCAGAGCTTCTTTCTTATGCAAAGCATGCCTATGAATTTTTAAAAGAGGCATGTCTTGATAAGACATACGGCGGTGTTTATTGGTCTGTTACATTTGATGGAAAGCCTGAGGAAGATATGAAGCATACATATAATCAGGCATTTGCGATTTATGCACTTTCTTCCTATTATGATGCATCAGGTGATACAGAGGCGCTCAATATTGCATTTAGCATTTATGATGTGATTGAGGCACACTGCAAGGATGATAAGGGATATTTAGAAGCATTTGATCGCAATTTCCAGCCAGTAAGCAACGAAAAGCTCTCAGAAAACGGCGTCATGGCAGAGAAAACAATGAATACGCTGCTTCATGTATTTGAAGGCTATACGGAGTTGTATCGTGTGACAAAGGATAAGAGGGTAGGAGAAAATCTTCGTTGGATGTTAGACATTTTTGCGAAAAAGGTATATAATCCAGATAAGAAGCGTCAGGAAGTGTTCTTTGACAAGGACTGGAATACACTGATTGATCTGTATTCATATGGTCATGATATAGAGACATCATGGCTGATTGACAGAGGACTGGAGATTTTGAATGATCCGGCTGTGACAGAAAAGCTCTCACCGATTACAGATACACTAGCAGAGCAGATTTACAAAATTGCTTATAAAGATCATTCTGTAATCAACGAATGTGAGAGAGGTGTAGATAACACAACGCGTGTATGGTGGGTTCAGGCAGAATCTGTTCTTGGTTTTATGAATTATTATCAGAAGCATCCAGAAAAGACAGAGTACTTTAAGGCTGTACAGGATATCTGGGAATATATTCAAACGTACATGGTTGATAAGCGCCCTAGTTCTGAGTGGTTCTGGGATCTTGATGAAAATAAGCAACCGTCAGATAAAAAGCCAATCGTAGAGCCGTGGAAATGTCCGTATCACAATGGACGTATGTGTTTTGAAATGGTTAATAGGCTTTAAGAGCAATGAAGAAGACAGGAGGAGATAATACAATGAAGCTTCATGAGCAGTATTATGTAGAAAAAGCAAAAGTAGAGAAGCTGATTGCAAAGAAGAATCAGAAGTCAGATTTTTATAATGGTATTTATGATCGTTACACTGATCCAGTTTTGACAAGAGAGCATATCCCGGTTGAGTGGAAATATGATGTAAATCCAGAAACTAACCCGTATTTTATGGAGCGTCTTGGCGTGAATGCCGTATTTAACTCTGGTGCTATTGAGTTAAACGGAAAATATTATTTGATTGCCCGTGTTGAGGGAAATGACAGAAAGTCCTTCTTTGGCATAGCAGAGAGTGATTCACCAGTAGACGGTTTTCGTTTTTGGGATTATCCGGTGCTGCTTGATGATATCTGTCCGGAAGAGACAAATGTTTATGATATGCGTCTGACAAAGCATGCAGACGGCTGGATCTATGGTGTATTTTGTTCTGAGAGCAAAGATACAAAATCAAGTGATCTTTCAGCAGCAGTTGCAGCAGCAGGAATCGTGCGCACAAAGGATTTAAAGCATTGGGAGCGTCTGGACAATTTAAAGACACTTCATTCTCCTCAGCAGAGAAATGTTGTGCTTCATCCAGAGTTTATTCATGGCAAGTATGCATTCTATACCCGTCCAATGGATGATTTTATTGATACTGGAAGCGGCGGAGGAATCGGATTTGGACTTTGCGAGGACATTGAGCACGCTGTTATTGATGAGGAGATTATCACTAGCAAGAGAAAGTATCACACAATCACTGAGGCAAAGAATGGTGCGGGTGCTGTTCCGATCAAGACAGACCGCGGATGGATTCATATCGCACATGGTGTAAGAAATACAGCAGCAGGTCTTCGTTACGTTATTTACGCATTTGCAACTGCACTTGACGATCCATCTAAGGTAATCGCAGAGCCATCAGGCATGTTAATCGGACCAAGAGATTGGGAGAGAGTCGGCGATGTATCAAACGTTGTATTCACAAACGGTGCGATTGAGAAAGATGGAAATGTGTATATTTATTATGCAGCAAGTGATACAAGACTTCATGTGGCATCTACAACAATAGATAAACTTATAGATTATGTATTCTCAACTCCATCCGATCCAGGCAGAAGTGTTCTTTGCGTACAGCAGCGATGTGATTTGATCAGAAAAAACTTAGAATATATCAATAAGTGCAAAGAAGAAGAGTAAAAAAGGAAAAAATTAGGATATGGACAATATGACACGATTAAAAAATCTGATGAAGCGAGCTGCAAACGGTGAATCTCTTGTAATCGGGTTTTTAGGTGGTTCTATCACGCAGGGAAGTCTATCGTCAACACCAAAGACTTGCTATGCGTATCTAGTCTATGAGTGGTGGAAAAAATCATTTCCAAACGCGGCATTTTCCTTTGTAAATGGTGGAATTGGCGGTACAACTTCTCATTACGGCGGTGCGCGTGCATGGAAGGATGTACTATGCTATCGTCCTGATATTGTGACGGTTGACTTTTCAGTTAATGATGATGCAAATGAGTTTTTTGAGGAGACTTACGAGGGAATGCTTCGTCGTCTGCTTGCGGCACCGTCTGATCCTGCAGTAGTTGTGTTAAACAATGTGTTCTACGATACAGGAAAGAATGCTCAGAATTATCATAACCGTATTGCAGATCACTATGGTATCCCACATGTCAGCATTAAGGACACTGTTTATCCTGATGTGGAAAGCGGTAAGATCGTGCGTGCTGATATCACGCCTGATAATTTGCATCCAAACGATAAGGGACACCGCCTCGTTGCAGATGAAATCTGCAAGCTTCTTGATTCCATAAAGGCAGAGATGGAAGAAGAAACGATTGCGGGCGAAAATATCGAAGGCAAAAGCACAAAGACAGAGGCATCAGTATTGCTTCCAGCACCACTCACAGAAAATGCTTACGAGCATAGCCGCTTGATTCAGATTCAGGATAACGAAGCTATTCTGGATGGCTTTTTGGTTGATCCAATTGAGAAAAAAGGAATGCTTGATATTTTTAAAAATGGATGGACAGCAGCGCATACAAATGATAAAATTAGTTTTGAGATCGAATGCAGCTGTCTGGCTGTTCAGTACCGTAAATCGGTACAGCAGCCGGTACCAAAGGCCAAGGCAGTAATTGACGGCGATGAGGCACATGCGGTGATTTTGGATGGAAATTTCACAGAGGACTGGGGTGACTGCCTTTATTTAGAACCACTTCTGCATCATGCAGAAAAGAAGGTTCACAGGATTGAGATTATAGTAACAGATGCAAAGGATATTGTGCGGCCGTTCTATCTGGTATCACTGATTGTTTCATGAACGACATGTAACCTTGTGACGAAGACTGTGCTGAGCCACAGCGCATTCGAGAAGTTAATTTAGAAAGGACAAGAAAAACATGGACGAGAATGTTAAGAAAAATTATGAGTACTGGTGTACATCCCCAATCTTTGATGATGCCACAAAGTCAGAGTTAAAGTCACTTGAGGGCAATGAGGATGAGATCTTTGATCGTTTTTATAGAGAGCTGGAGTTTGGTACAGGTGGTCTGCGCGGTGTAATCGGTGCAGGTACAAACCGTATGAACTTCTACACTGTAGGAAAGGCTACACAGGGTCTTGCAAACTTTATCAACAAGCAGGGTGCTGCAGCAAAGGGCGTTGCAATTGCATTTGACTCTCGCCGTATGTCTCCTGAGTTTGCGGATACTGCTGCATGTGTATTAGCTGCAAATGGAATTAAGGCATATATTTTTGATAGTCTGCGTCCAACACCAGAGCTGTCCTTTGCACTTCGTACACTTGGCTGCACAGCAGGTATCGTTGTAACAGCCAGCCACAATCCGCCGGAATATAATGGATACAAGGTATACTGGGAGGATGGCGCACAGATTACAGCTCCTAAGGATGCACAGATCATTGGCGAAGTAAATGCAATTAAGGATTATGCAGAGATCAAGAAGATGACTACAGAGGAAGCAAAGGCTGCAGGACTCTATGAGGTAATCGGAAAAGAGATCGATGACAAGTACATGGAAGCATTAAAGAAGCAGGTTATTCACTGGGATAGTATCAAAGAAGCACAGAAGGATCTTAAAATTGTTTATACGCCACTTCATGGAACTGGTAATATTCCTGCAAGACGTGTATTAAAGGAAATCGGATTTGAAAATGTATATGTGGTACCAGAGCAGGAATTACCAGATGGTGAATTCCCAACTGTAAGTTATCCAAACCCAGAAGCAGCAGAAGCATTCGAATTGGCATTAAAGCTTGCAAAGGAAAAGGATGCAGATTTAGTATTGGCAACAGATCCAGATGCAGACCGTTTGGGTGTATATGTTAAGGATACAAAGTCTGGCGAATACATTACATTGACAGGTAATATGTCAGGTTGTCTTTTGGCAGATTATGAAATCAGCCAGAGAAAGGAAAAAGGCGGAAAGCTTCCTGAAGATGGTGCTTTAATTAAGACAATCGTAACTTCTAATATGGCAGATGCCATTGCAAAATATTATGATGTGAAGTTGATTGAAGTATTAACAGGATTTAAGTTTATCGGACAGCAGATTTTAGGCTTTGAAAAGGCAGGAAAGGGAACTTACCTGTTTGGTTTCGAGGAAAGTTACGGATGCTTGATCGGAACACATGCAAGAGATAAAGATGCGATTGTGGCTACTATGGCACTTTGTGAAGCAGCAGCCTACTACAAGACAAAGAATATGACATTGTGGGATGCTATGATTGCAATGTATGAAAAGTATGGTTTCTACAAAGACGGTATCAAGGCAATCGGATTTGAAGGAATTGCAGGATTAGAGAAGATTCAGAATATCATGACAACACTTAGAGAAAATACACCTGCTGAGATTGGTGGATATAAAGTATTGTCAGCAAGAGATTATCAGGCAGATACTATTAAGGATATGGCAACTGGAGAGGTTACACCTACTGGATTACCAAACTCAAATGTTCTTTACTATGATATGAGTGATAATGCATGGTTGTGTGCAAGACCTTCAGGAACAGAGCCAAAGATTAAATTCTACTATGGTGTAGTAGGAGAGTCTTTGGAAGATGCAGATGCTAAGTCAGCAGCGATGGCAGATGCCGTTGAAAAGATGATTAACGAGATGTTATAAGTAGGGACATTTGCCCCTGGCATCGTGGAATAATATAGGAATGAAAATCACAGGCAGACGTTTACGGTTGTCATGTGGGTTAAAATCCAAACAGATAACCAAAAGAACTGCCGCGTTTTGCGGTAGTTCTTTTGTTAAAGATAGAAAGTTATAAGGATGAGATGTAGTGAAGTGTAAAGTGAAGCTTGACGAAAAGGCATTGAGAAAAGATATGTTGCAATGCGACAAGGGAGAAATGATGAATGGATTTACCAGCGTATAGAGATGAAACACAGGAATGGAATCATGCTTTGCTCTTGTATGATTCTGCATTGAAAGAGATTGATACAAAATTACAGATTTTGAGTAATGAATTTAAACTAGAACATAAATACAATCCGATTGAGCATATTACTTCTCGTATTAAATCTATGGAAAGTATTGCCAAGAAGATACGCAAAGATGGAAGGGAACTTACCGTAGAAAACATTGTACGTTATGTCAATGATGTTGCGGGTATT
>OLNF01003139.1_pt1 | contig 12258 bp, 10 predicted proteins | sample 1673061 | NCBI WGS metagenome assembly OLNF01 (sample SAMEA3136751, study PRJEB25190) | human gut metagenome | reverse complement strand
ACCTGGCGGAGTACTACACCGACAAACAGCTGCCCGGCGTGGGCATCTCCATCGGTCTGACCCGCCTGTTCTACGTGCTGGGTGAGCAGGGCATGCTGAACCCCGCGCTGCCCACCGCCCCTGCCGACGTGCTGATCCTGCCCATGACCGCCGATCTGGCCCCCGCTGTGACGCTGGCCACCCGCCTGCGCGCTGCCGGTGTCCGCACCCAGCTCTACACCGAGCAGAAGAAGTTCAAGGCCAAAATGAACTATGCCGATAAGATCGGCGTGCCCTATGTGCTGTTCCTGGGCGACGACGAGATCGCCGGAAACGTGGTGGGCTGCAAGGATATGGCCTCCGGCGAACAGACCACCCTGCCCTTCGACGAGACGCTGGCCATCATCCAGAAGGGTCTCGCCCAGCGCAGCGAAGGCACGGTCATCGTGGAATAAGCCGGCCAATACCGAAAACAAATCGTAATATATACCTTATTTTATACAAATCATTATCAAAATAGGAGGACAAAACAATGATGCAGATGCGCACACATACCTGCAACGAGCTGCGGCTGGAGCACGTGGGCCAGTCCGTGAAGCTGGTGGGCTGGATGGAGAACGTCCGCGCCGTGGGCCAGAATTTCGCCTTCGTGGTGCTCCGCGACTTCTACGGCACCACCCAGATCGTGGTGGAGACCGAGGACATGATGGCCATTATCCGCGACCTGAACAAGGAGTCCACCATCAGCGTGGAGGGCGTCGTCCGCGAGCGCGCCAGCAAGAACCCCAAGCAGGCCACCGGTGATATTGAGGTGGTTCCCAGCAAGATCGAGGTGCTGGGCCGCTGCCGCTACAACTCCCTGCCCTTTGAGATCAACCGCAGCCGCGAGGCCGACGAGCAGCAGCGTCTGAAGTACCGCTATCTGGACCTGCGGAACCCCGCGGTGAAGCAGAACATCATCCTGCGCTGCCAGGTGGTGGCCGCCCTGCGCGCTGCCATGACCGAGCACGGCTTTCTGGAGATCACCACCCCCATCCTGACGGCCTCCTCCCCCGAGGGCGCCCGTGACTATCTGGTGCCCGCCCGCAAGCACCCCGGCAAGTTCTATGCCCTGCCCCAGGCGCCCCAGCAGTTCAAGCAGCTGCTGATGACCTCCGGCTTTGACCGCTACTTCCAGATCGCACCCTGCTTCCGTGATGAGGATGCAAGAGCAGACCGTTCTCCGGGTGAGTTTTATCAGCTTGATATGGAGATGGCATTTGCTGATCAGGAAGACGTATTTGAGATCCTTGAGGATGTCCTTCCGCCAATCTTTGCAAAGTATGGTATTTACCATGAGGCATCAAAGCCGCCGTTTAAGAGAATCCCATATCTTGAGGCAATGGATAAGTATGGTTCTGATAAGCCGGATCTTCGTATCAGTCTGATCGTTCAGGATGCTACAGAAGTGCTTGCAGAATGTGGCTTCGGTCCATTTGCAGGAAATAAGGTAAAGGCAGTTGTTGCTGAAAACTTCAAGGGTACCAGAAAGCAGATCGATAAGATGTGTGCTGATGTTGAGGTAGTAAGCGGTCAGAAGGCATATTGGTTCCGTTTAGATGACAAGGGCGAGTTGACTGGAGGAATCTCCAAGTTTGTTGTTGATCACAAGGATGCAGTTGTGAGCGCACTTGGCTTAAAGGCAGGTGATTTCGTTGCACTGTCTGCAGGTGACTTAAAGACTGCCCAGAAGACAGCAGGTGTCATCCGTAAGACAATCGGTGCTTCCTTCGAAGGCTATATGAAGAAGGATTGCTATGAGTTCTGCTGGGTTGTTGACTTCCCGATGTATGAGATCGGTGAGGAGTCTGGCGAATTAGAGTTCTGCCATAATCCATTCTCTATGCCGCAGGGTGGTTTACAGGCACTTGAGACTATGAATCCGCTTGATATTCTTGCTTACCAGTATGATTTAGTCTGCAACGGCGTAGAGCTTTCATCAGGCGCTGTTCGTAACCACGATCCAGAGATCATGGTTAAGGCATTCCAGTTAGTTGGTCTCGGCGAGGAAGATGTAAAGGCAAAATTCCCGGCTATGTATAACGCATTCTGCTATGGTGCTCCGCCGCATGCAGGAATTGCACCAGGTGTTGACCGTATGATCATGCTGATTGCAGGTGAGGACAGCATCCGTGAAATCATTCCATTCCCAATGAACAAGAATGCACAGGATGTTATGATGGGCGCACCAGCTACAGTAAGCGAGAAGCAGCTGGCAGATGTTCATATTAAAATTGTAGAGGACAAGAAAGACGAGTAAGTTGTTTTCTTGTATATATATTAAGAAGCAGGAGAAAATCGAGACGATTTTCTCCTGCTTCTTTTGACCACCGGGACAGGTACGCTGGCTCTTTTACTGTCCCGGTGGCTTTAAATCAAGCTTCTTTTTGTGCTGCTAAATAGGAATAAATGCCACCTGCAATTGCAGCACTGACTAACAATACCAGAGAAATAACAGTTAGTAAAGTTCCCTCTAATAAGAAACATAATATCAGAATAATGATACCTGACAACATGAATAAAATACCGCAGAACCGCTGGCTTTTTTTCCAAACGACAACGTTTTTCATGCTCCATGGGGTGCGAAGGCCGATAATGGAATTTCGTTTTAGTTTCGGCATGATATTTCCTAGAATGATGAGGGCAATTCCGAGAACGCCAAATGAAATCTTTGTGAGGGAGAATGGCATATCATTCAGATTTTCTACCTGATGAAAATCGGCATAGAGAAAATAGAAGGTCAAAATATCAAATACCATGATACTTAAAATTCCGGCTACAAAAGTGATCGTGCTGTTATTTTTTTCGCTACCGCTTCCTTTCTTTTCTTGTTCGGCGGCACCTCGGGCTGCAATATACATAAAAAATCCGAAGAATAGTGTAATAATAGGAAAAATAAAAGTCTCAGATTTATTTCCCCAACGTGTAACCTGATTGTTCATTCCATAATGGGCAGGTATCTTATCTGGCAGGAATGGATAAGCCACTACAACCGCAATCAATGGAAGAAGCATTAAAATAATATACAGCGCCGTGAGTAATTTCTTATTTTTCATTGTTTTTCTCTCCTTTCAATTGAGTAATCCACAAGATCGTTTCGTCCAAAATCGAAAGATCAAGTTCATAATAAATAAAGTTCTTTTCGCGAGTCTCGTAGATCAAGTCTGCTTTTTTTAATTTCGCCAGATGATAGGAGAGTGCCTGTGGCGTTATGCCAAGAGCAATTGCCAGATCACCTGAGCTGATTTTTCCTTCCTTTAACTTTAGCAAAATATTGCGCCGATTTTTATCTGCAAGAGCATCTAGTACTTCTGCAACGGCCAATCTCATCACCTCAAATCTATTTAAAAATTATTTTAAATAGATTCTATACCACAAACCAGCAAAAGTCAAGTATAATAGGGGTGCATCACAAAGTAAGGAGGAACTAACCATGGTTAAAATTGATTTGATTACAGGCTTTCTTGGTTCAGGAAAGACTACTTTCATAAAGAAGTATGCAAAATATTTGATTGACAGCGGTAAAAACATTGGAATTTTGGAAAATGATTATGGTGCTGTCAATGTAGATATGATGCTTTTACAGGATCTGATGGGGGATCAATGTGAACTTGAAATGGTTTCTGGCGGCTGCGATAAGGATTGCCACCGCAGACGTTTTAAGACAAAGTTGATTGCTATGGGTATGTGCGGCTATGACCGTGTGATTGTGGAGCCGTCAGGTATATTTGATGTGGATGAGTTTTTTGATGCACTGAGAGAAGATCCGCTTGATAAATGGTATGAGATAGGAAATGTTATCGCGATTGCCGATGCAGGACTGCCAGAGCAGATGTCAAAGGATGCCGAGTATCTTCTAGGATCAGAAGCAGCAGATGCAGGTCTTGTTTTTGTAAGCAAGCTTGATGAATCATCAAAAGAGCAGGCAGATACTATTTTGCCGCATATAAATCGCGCAATGGAAGCTATTTCTTGTACAAGAAAATTGTCAGAAGAAGATGTTATGAAAAAGAAATGGGGTGAGCTTACAAACGATGACTGGAATCGTATTTTAACATGTGGCTACCACACCGAGAGCTGGCAAAAGCGTGATGTCGAAGATGATAAATCATTTTCCTCACTTTCATTTATGAATCTGCCATTAACAAAGGAGCAGATTTTAAATGCAGCAACTCAAATTTTGGGAGATCCATCCTGTGGTCATGTGCATCGTATCAAGGGCTTTCTTGAGACACCAGATGGTTGGTTTGAATTAAATGCAACTGCTGCACAGCGCCAGCTAAATCCAATCGCAAATGGTCAGCAGATCATTATCGTGATAGGAGAGGGGCTTAATAAAGAAAAAATTGAAGCATATTTGTAAGCATGAAATTATGAACTTGTAAAGTAAAATTTACTCAAAATACAGCGAAAACTATAGGATACCACTAGATTTTTTGCAAAAGATATATTATAATTTATAGATGAGAAAGTTAAAAAACGTGCATATGGCACGAAAACTGTAGGTAAAAGCTGCGCTGGCAGCAGATTGAGGTAAGAATGGAGATTAAAATTGAGAATCTGACGAAGGCATATGGAGACTTCAAAGCTGTTGACAACATGAACTTGAACATTGCAGATGGTGAGTTGGTTGGTCTGCTCGGACCGTCTGGCTGTGGAAAATCCACCACACTGTTCATGCTTGCTGGTTTGAATGATCCGACTTCTGGACACATCTATTTTGGAGGAAAAGATGTAACAAAGGTTGCACCGGAGGATCGTGAGATCGGCCTTGTATTCCAGAACTATGCACTGTATCCGCATATGACTGTTGCGGACAACATCATGTTCCCGTTAATTAACCGTAAGGTTCCCAAAGCAGAGGCAAGAGAGCGTGCCCAGGAGATGGCAAAGCTTGTACAGCTTGATCATCTGATGGACAGAAAGCCTAAGGCTCTTTCAGGTGGTCAGCAGCAGCGTGTTGCAATTGCAAGAGCACTTGTAAAGAAGCCAGAGGTACTACTTTTAGATGAGCCACTCTCAAATCTTGATGCAAAACTTCGTGTTGAGACACGTGAAGAGATTCGCCGCATCCAGCAGGAGGTTGGTATCACCACAATTTTTGTAACTCACGATCAGGAAGAGGCGATGAGTATATCTGACCGCATTGCAGTTATGGAAAAGGGAGTTGTACAGCAGTTTGAGGTACCGCAGAAGATGTACTTAAATCCGGGTAATTTGTTTGTTGCACAGTTTCTTGGTACTCCACAGATCAATATCTTTGATGTAACTGTTAAGGGCGGAAAGATTATGTGCGGTGATGTCGTTCTTCGTGAGGGCTGCAAGGCAGCCGATGGCAACTACAAGGCTGGTGTTCGTCCAGAGGCCTTTAATGTATCAGAAAACGGTATTTTAGTTAAGGCAAGTCATGTGCGCATGACAGGAAGAGAGTTACAGCTTCGCGTAGCACTTGCAAAAGAAGAACTTCGCGTGCTAGTTCATTCCGATATGCAGGTTAGTGTCGGCACTGAATTTTGTGTAACTATTCGTGACAACCAGATCCTTTTGTTTGACCAGACAGGAAAGACAGTAGGAAAATATTAATAAGGAGAACCCTATGGAAAAGAAAAGCATGAAGGGCTATCTTTATTTGATGCCCGCATTAATTGTCATTCTTTTATTTACGATTTATCCGTTGATTCGTGCTTTTATTATGAGTTTCATGGAAGATTATAACATGATAAACGGTACGTATGCATCAGTGGGCTTTAGCAATTATGTAAGTATTTTCAAGGATAAATACTTCATTAAGGCATTGACTAATACTGGAATTTATGTTGCATTTGTAGTTCCGTGTTCTATTGCATTATCTCTTTTGATCGCTGTTTTATTAAATAGTAAGATCAAGTTTCAGGGATTTTTCCAGACACTTTACTTTCTGCCATATGTTACAAGTGTTATTGCAATTGGTATTGTTTGGAGATGGATATTTAACGAGCATTATGGTCTGTTAAATCAGATCCTTTCATGGTTTGGCATCAAAGCGATTCCGTGGCTGAACAAGAAGCAGTATGCGCTTCCGGCACTTATTATTTTTAGCATCTGGAAAAGCATGGCATTTGATATTTTAATCTTTTTAGCAGGACTTCAGACCATTTCACCTGATTTGTATAATGCTGCAAAGGTTGACTCAACACCGAAGTGGAGAGTCTTTACAAAGATCACACTTCCTGGTATTATGCCTATGGTATCATATGCGCTTGTAATGGGTATGATAAATGCATTTAAGGTTTATAATGAAGTGTATTCTTTGTTTGCATCAAAGGCAGGTCCGGCAAACAGTGCGATTACCGTTGTTTACTATTTGTACGATAAGTTTTACAATCAGTATGAATACGGTGAAGCATCTGCATCAGCAGTTGTTTTATTTGGAATTATCCTAGTCCTTACCTTCGTTCAGAGGAAGCTGACAGGAAGAAAGGATGGATAAGAGAAAAGATGAATAAAAGAAAAATTGTAAATGTTGTTGCAGAGGTGTTAAAATATGCCATATTGATTGCAGGTGCAATCTTTACGCTTCTTCCGTTTTTGTGGATGATTTTGTCATCACTAAAGACATCAGCGGAGATCACGGCCATTCCGCCTTCCCTCTTCCCGAAGGTACCGCAGTTTTCAAACTTTGCTGAGGCTTGGAAGTCTGCTCCATTTCCACGCTATATTTTTAACACTTTGGTCGTTACTATCATTTCTACAGCAGGAGTGCTTGTGACTACTGTACTTGCTGCTTATGCATTTGCACGTTTGAATTTTCCTGGAAAGAAGATTATGCTTTCGTTAATGTTAGCTACACTTATGATTCCAGGAGAAATGTTAATTATTACAAACTTCATTACTATCACAAAGTTAAAATGGATCAATACTTATCAGGCAATGATCGTTCCGTATTTAGCGAGTGTATTCTATATTTACTTGCTGACACAGTTCTTTTCACAGGTACCAGATGCACTTTATCTGGCGGCAAAGGTTGATAAGTGTAATGATTTTAAGTATTTGATAAAGATCATGATTCCGATTAATAAGAGTCCGATTACCACGGTATGTATCTTAAATGCAATCGGATGCTGGAACTCTTTTATGTGGCCGTTACTTGTTACAAACAGCAAGGAGATGCGTGTTCTTTCCTATGGACTGATGCAGTTTCAGACAGAGAACGGTTCGTCATATGAGCTTATAATGGCAGCATCTTGTATTTTAGTACTTCCAATTGTTGTCGTTTACCTGATTCTTCGAAAGTACGTCATCGAGGGTGTTACACAGAGTGGTATCAAGGGATAACTTGTTGTGATTATTATGTTAGAAACCGGAAATCCGGATTCTATAGAGAGTACAAACGTACTATTTAGTCCCCATGCCCGAAGTGGGCAAAAGAAAGGAGAAATTCATGAAGTTAAGAAAAGTAAGTGCAGTTTTAATGTCAATGTCTATGGTTGGTGCAATGGCTGTTCCGACATTTGCAGACGAGGCAAAGACCATTGAGCCATGTGAGATCACATTCTGGCATGCAATGAACGGTAAGCAGGAAGAATCTCTGACAGCTCTTACTGATAAGTTCAATGAGGAGAATGAGTACGGCATCACTGTTACACTTGTAAATCAGGGTAACTACAGTGACTTAAGCACAAAGCTGACAGCAAACGCAGCTGCAGATACTTTGCCGGATCTGTCACAGGGCTATAACAACTGGGTAACTGCTTATACTGATAAGATCATTCCGTTAGATGATTTCGTTACCGATGAGGATTTTGATTATGATGATCTGATCGACAGCTACAAGGATGAGTGCGAAGTATATGGCTTTGTTGCATGTGTACCATTCAACAAGAGTACTTACGTTTACTTCTACAATAAGACTCTGTTTGATGAGGTTGGCATTGATGTACCGACCACATGGGATGAGCTGACTGAGGCAGGAAAGAAGTTAAAGGAAGCAAAGGATATTGAAATTCTTGGTGTAGATGATCTTTCAGGCTTCTTAGAGGCATCTCTGCATCAGAATGACTGTGAGTACGTAAGTGAGGACGGCGCTCTGTTTGATAATGAGGCAGGTCTTGAGACAGTTTCCTATATCATGAACCTTTACAACAGCGGCTATGCACGTCTTGTAGGTGAGGACAGCTACTTCTCCAATGTTATCTCCAACCAGATGATCGGCGGTTACATCGGTTCTTGTACTGGTGTTTCTTACATCACTGCAGATGGATGGGAGCTTGGCGTAGCACCTGTTCCGGGCAACAAGGAAAAGGCCGTTAATCAGGCAGGTACTAACATTTATATGTTCAGCACCGATGAAAACAAGCAGAATGCTGCATGGGAATACATGAAGTATCTGACAAGCGTTGATTCCACTATCCAGTGGTCTGAAGAGACAGGATATCTGCCAGTAAGAAAGTCTGCATATGAGACAGATGAATTTAAGAAGTTCATGGACGAGGATAAGACCAACAACTATAAGTCTGCATACGAGCAGTCTCCATACTTCTTTGCTCAGCCAGTATTTGATGGCAGCTATGATGTAATGAATACTGTAAGCACTGTTTTAGAGGATTCTATTCTGGACGAGCTTGAACCAGAAGAAGTTCTTGAGAATCTTGTAACTGAGCTCAACGATAAGTTAGGCGTTGACGGTGTTGCTGCAGAAGAGGAGTCTTCTTCCGTAGCTGAATAAGTTAAAAGTAGGGACATACAGGGGCTGTCAGTTAATGGCAGCTCCTTTTTCATCTTTTAAGGAAAGGAAAATTTATGACAACATTAACATTTTATAATGGATTAAGAGAAATCGGCGGCACGTTTGTTGTAGTTGAAACAGATGAGGCAAGATGCATGTTTGATTTCGGATTTGCAGTAATGGATCGCATGGATGATAAGATTGCAGTGCGCTATAATGAGTGCGCGGCAGATTATGCACGTCTTGGAGCGTTAGCTTCACAGGATGGCATTTATGATGAAGAGACGGCAAAAACATTAGGCCTTGTAAGTTTTGAAAACGACAAGAAGAAAAACTTTTTTGTGATTTCTCATATGCATATCGACCATATGGGAGGTCTTGGCATGCTTGATCAGAATCTTCCAGTTTATATGAGTGAGGATTCTTTAAAGCTGTATCGCAGACTTGAGGCTTGCGGTGATATTCAGGTAAAGGGCCATAAAAACTGCATCGGCATCTCATATGGTGAAAGCTTTACCGTAGGTGATATTACAGTTGAAGTAGAGGCGATAGATCATGATGTGATTGGTGCATGCGGATATCGAATTACGACACCGGGGGGAACGATTTGCTATACAGGAGATTATCGTTTCCATGGCTTCCATCCAGAGATTACAAAAGCATTTGGACAGAAAATGAAGGGCGTGGATGTGCTTATTACCGAGGGTGTTACAGTAAGCTTTGATGATGTGGATATACTTTCTCTTACTAAGCCAGAAGAACCAGAAAGAAGCGAGGAGTGGTTACAAGATACGATATGTAAGGAGTCCACAGAGCAGAAGGGACTTATTATTGTTAACCCATATAATAGAAATGTAGAGCGTCTTCATCATTTGATCATGACAGCACAAAAGACTGGAAGAAAGCTTGTCATGGACGGTGTTCAGGCAGATTATGTGCAGACATTCTATCCAGAGGATGAGATTTTGATGTATGAAAACAGCGTTGGTGCTGATGCTAAGAAGGCAGAGGAGCGTGGCTGGAGTATTATCACAAGAGAGGAACTTCTTTCTAATCCGTCAAAATATATTTTACAGCAGGACTACGTAAACTTTTATGAGCTGATGGATTTAAGTTCTGTAATTACACTTTACATTCATATGGATGGTGCGCCGCTTGGCGATTATGATCCTTCTTTTGGAAAGATGCACCGTATTTTAGATCATATGAACATTCCATACATGAATATTGGAATCGGAGGTCATTCCAGACCATACTATTTAAGAACTATGCTAGATACCATTGCACCGCATATTCTCGTTCCGCTTCACAGCTTCCGTCCGGAGCAGGTAAACACCGCACATGCAGATAAGCGTATCCTGCCAGAGTATGGTGAGTGCTTTGTTTTTGAAAATGGCGAGATGATCTTAAAGAAGAATTAAAATAGGAGCGACATCAAATGAGAATTTTAATTGTAAATGATGATGGAATAAAAGCTCCTGGTATACGAAAGCTGGCTGAACTTTCTATGCAGCTTGGCGAGGTGTGGGTTGTGGCACCAAAGAGCCAGTGCAGCGCGATGTCACAGAGAATTACCTTATTTGAAGATATTGAAGTGACACCTGAATGCTATGATGTAGATGGCGTGCGTGCCTATAGTGTGGGCGGAACTCCGGCAGATTGTGTAAAGGTAGCGCTTGAGTTTTTGATGCCAGAAAAGCCAGATATTGTATTTTCAGGAATTAACAGTGGTTATAACACTGGAATTGACATTCTTTACTCAGGAACTGTTGGTGCAGCAATGGAGGCGCTTGCAAATGGCATCCGTTCATTTGCTTTTTCTAACAAAAATGATACAAGCTGGGAGACTGCAGACGCATATCTTATTTCGATTGTAAAAGAGCTTCTTGATGAAAATCTTTCAATGGATCGCATTTGGAATGTGAACTTTCCAGGCTGTGAACTTTCAGAGTGTAAGGGAATCTTGCGTGATCGTATCCCTGCAAAGCACCAGTTTTATCAGGATGACTATGTGCGTACAAATCATGCAGACGGCAGTTTCTCACTTCGCTCAAAGGGTGTAATGACAGAAAAGGCAGAGGAAGGTACTGATATTAGTGCGCTTCTTAATAATTTCATATCCATAGGTTCTGTGCGCTGCGCGGCACTTGGATATCAAAAGGACTAGGTTAAATAATGGAAAAAAGAAAAGTAAAAATCTATTATACGTCAGATGTACACGGATATTTCTATCCGACATCATATGGTGACCGAGAGGTAAAACCGATGGGTCTGTTTGCGTGTGCGTCTGAATACAAAAAGGATGACGATACACTTGTGATTGATGGAGGCGATATGCTTCAGGGCTCTGCATATGCCTACTACAGCAGAAATATTCTTGGAAGCTGCGAATATATTGCACAGATGGCAAATGACTGTGGATATGACTTCTATACGCTTGGAAATCATGATTTTAACTATGGTCAGGAATATCAGGCTATTTACCGCAATAACCATAAAGGTACTTGTGTATGTGAGAATGTGCTTGACAGCGAGGGAAATATTCTTTATCCGCATATGATTCACACGATGAAAAACGGTGTGAAGGTCGGACTAGTCGGTATCGTAACTGATTATATCAATGTGTGGGAGAAAAAAGAAAATCTCGTTGGCATTCAGGTGGTTGATCCGTTTGAGGCTGCAAAAAAGGCGCTGGAAGATTTACAGGGCAAGGTTGATCTGACGATATGTATTTATCATGGCGGCTTTGAGAGTGATTTAGAGACTGGAAAACGTTTGTCAGGAACGACTGAGAATATCGGTTACAAAATCTGTACTGAACTTGGCTTTGATGTACTATTAACAGGTCATCAGCACATGCCGGTGGCAGGAAGAATGGTTAACGGCACTTACACACTTCAGCCGCTTGCAAATGGCAGAGAGTATGCCTATGTAGAAATTGATCTTGAGAAGGAAGCATTTTCTTCTGGAAACGCAACTTATCCGGCAACAATTACCTCCATCAATTCAAAGAAGGTTCAGCCAAACCCTGATAATGCAAAGGAATTGTGTGGGAAGTACAGTTTTGTGGAGGCTAAGGTACAGGAGTGGCTTGATGAGCCGCTTGGTCATCTAAGCAGACCGCTTTACCCAGAGGACAAGGTGAAAATGGCATTAGAAGGAAGTGGTATTGCCGATTTGATTAATCGCATACAGCTTGATGTATCTGGGGCACAGCTGTCCATAGTAGGACTTGCAAATGATATTGTGGGCTTTAATGCTTGTGTAACAACAAGAGATATAATTGCCACATATCCATTCCCCAATACTCTTGTAGTATGCCGTATCACAGGAGAGAAGTTAAGAGCAGCTATGGAACGTGCCGCAGAATATTTCGAGATCGACGAAAATGGCAAAGTAGTAGTAGCAAAGAGCTTCCTTTCTCCGAAGGTCGAGCATTATAATTATGATTACTTTGCAGGTGTTACGTGGGAGATCCACCCAGAGGCACCGATGGGAAGTCGCATTCAGAATCTGTGTTACCAGGGAAAGCCAGT
>OLNF01003138.1_pt1 | contig 12261 bp, 14 predicted proteins | sample 1673061 | NCBI WGS metagenome assembly OLNF01 (sample SAMEA3136751, study PRJEB25190) | human gut metagenome | reverse complement strand
TCATTATGAGTCATAAACGGATAGATAACTATCTACCCAGAAATTAAGCGCTTACTTTGAATAAAAAAATGGAGCTCGGAAATCCAGCATTTATGCGGGTTTCCGGGCTCTTACTATGTGGTTGAGTACAGATTGAGTACAAAAATAAATATTAATTCTATAAACGGTAATCATCAATATATGATTCAGTTCCTTCTGCAGTTTTGTATTTCCACCATTTCCAACCATTAGTAGAAACTGTCGGGTTGCCCCCCATATCTATTTTTGCATTGTTTGCTGCCGCAGAAGGTGAAGTTTTGGAACCATTATAAAGTACTTCTTGTAATTCAATATTAAAACTTGCAGTAACAGTTTTTTTCTTATAGGTTCCCCAAATACTAATTGAACCACCATAATCAGGAGAATTTTTTGAAGTTCCCAAGAATTTCTTTCCTATAGTCTCTGCTTTGGCAAATATTTTGGTATTAATAGCGTTGTAAATTAGCTTTGCTCGTTCTTCAAGAAAATCTTTATAAAAACCTTCATATAGTCCTGTGGTTATATCGGTTGGAATTATATGATTATTGAGAATTAAATCAAAATGTTCATTTGTTTCTGCAAGCTCTTTCATATATACATGAGGGGCTTTCTTACCAATTTTTATGTTGGTTATCTTGGGAATTAAGGTTCTATTTGCAACACAATTAATCATATTAACATCAATATTTTCATCAGCTAAAGAATTGAGATATTCTTTTGGGAAAATATGATGATCGTCAACCTTATCGCTGAAAGATATTTTACTGCTATTAGTCCAATTTAACAGACCACTGGCATTGTAGTTTATAAAATTCAGTAAAGCAATATATATAGCACTTCCTTTTTTATTGTATGAAAGGATGTCTTCATAGCTATTTATAAGAGAATGAAGTTTCTTAAAATAATATTTATTTGTTATTTTTTCATTACGAGCTACACAAGAAAGTGTATAGGAGTCAAGTAGGATGGTTTCATTTGATGAAGAAACATATCTTTGTGATAAAACTGAGTTCCAATACCAGTACTCAAAAAAAATCTTTTGATCTTCCGACATTTCGGAAAAATTTTTATTTGGCAGATTGTTTAAAAACATCATAATAGGGATTATGGTGTTTGGGTAAGGCATCCACTTGGTATTCAAAATAAAATGGTTATTGATTAGATAATCAAAAGCCGATTTATAAAGACTAATTGCGGTATCCCAATAATTATTAAAATCTGTAGCGGTTAATGAACTAAGTATGTATTTTTTGTCGACTTTTTTTCCGTTGCTTGATAAGTATGCTATGCTTCTTGCGATAATTTCTCGATTAAGTGTTATGTTAGGGTTTTCTTCTTCGAAATCTTCGATTTTTTGTCTTAAATTAAATCCACTTATTAATTTAGCAACGAGAATATCTACGAAAGTCAAAGATACACCTAAACTATTACTTCGCTCAAAGAAAAGAGCAAATTTTTCAGCGGACATATCAAGGAGAAAATATGCTACAAGTTTTGGACTTTTGAGCAGATCTTCCAATTTTTGGATAAAACGCACATAAGATTTGAAAGAAAATTTTTGATCATCTTCACTCAAATGTGTTACATATTCTAAGTCATTATAGTATTCTTTTAGATCATCTTCCATTAAGGAGTCTTTTATTCTTTTGTATACAGTAGATAACTGGATTGATAAATGCTCAGTATCCTCTGTACCAGTAATATCATATACTAAAGCTTCTAATGGTATATTGGGTATTTTTTCATCCTCATATATATCATCGAGTTCATCAGAATTTTTAAATATAAACCAAACTTCATCAATTCCTTTTAAAGCTCTATAAATAGATGTAATACGTTGTTGCCCATCTAAGATAATTTTATAATTTGCTGTAGATGTTTTGACTTTTATTTCTTCTTCAGTAATGTATGTTGTTTTGAGCTTTTTTCGGCTACCAGTTCCTTTTCTTGGGCGAGTATCTAATTCTCTAACAGTTAATCCAAAAGAGGGTATGCCATATATAATGGAACCGATAAATACATCTTTAGATAATGAATCAAATAAATCAAACGTGCGAGAAATATCCCATACAAAATCTCTTTGAAATTCAGGCAAAGACACAGTTCCGGCGTCAATTTTTTCTACTATATTAATTATTGATTCTGTATCTGGAGTAATTGTGTTATTCATAAAGTTTATATCCTTTCTTTGGTAAAAGATCAGTCGATACTACAAAAAAAGTAACAATTGTGATCTTTGCAATTCCAATTCTACCTTCTCTTTCGTCTCTGCTATTTCATCTATAGCTACTTTTGTAGCTTCATTTGGATTATCACCAGCGGATTTTAAAGCACTCTGGTAAATGTAATTCATTTTTTCCCATTTCAACAGGTCATTAAATACTTTATAGCTTCTTATATTCAATAAAGCATCCTGCAAAGACAGCGTATGTGCCTTCCCTCTGGTGGTATATCCGATTTCGAGATAAGAAGAGAGAACCGGATTCAGATGGATGGATACAGTATCATCCTTTAACATCTTGTCTTCTCCACGCTCCCCGCTAATCTGGAGGATGCCGGAATTACAAAGCACCATAAGTACACCCATCAGATCACCGACTGTTTCCAGACGAAGTCCGGCAGTATCACTGCCATTCAAAGCATTATAACTGACACCGAGTGCAGCTGCAATTTTCTCTAATTGAGGAGGTTGTGGCTGCATTTTATTTGTTTCGTATTTTCGGATAGAAACCGGATGGATGCCGGTCAGCTCAGCCAGTTTATCTTGCGTGATTCCGATTTGCTTTCTGCAGTATTTGATTTTTTCTCCTATGGTCATTCTTATCGTCCTCCATGTATCGAGATGGCTACATTATACCATGTTTGAAAAAGTTTTTCTACTGGCATTTCAAAATACTTGACAATAGCGAAGTCGCTACATATAATGGAAATATAAAAAAGTAGCGATAACGCTACATACAGAAAAGGAGGATGATTATATGGCAGAAAACAACAAGATTTATATTACTGCAAATGAACTCGCAGAAATGCTGGGTGTTTCTGTAGGTCATGCTTACAAGTTGATTCGTAAGCTGAATCAGGAACTGGAAAAAGAAGGATTTTTGGTGATTGCGGGCAAAGTTCCCAGACGCTATTTTGAAAAACGCTGGTATGGTTTCAGTGTGTAGGAGGTGGTCGAATGAAAGCGGAAAAAGACAAGAAAACAGGAAAATGGTTGATTCAGTATCGTTATACGGATTGGCAAGGAAAACGTCGGAAATCTACCAAAAGAGAGGCGGAGGAATGGCTTCGAAATTTCCTTATTACGCAAAAAGCGGATTTTGATATGAAGTTTGCGGATTTTTGGAAGATGTATTGTGCAGATATGGAAACTCGCCTGCGGGAGCATACCATGAGAACGAAAAAGTATATTGTGGAGCTGAAAATTCTCCCGTATTTTGGGAATAAGCGGGTAAATGATATTACTGCAGCTGACATCCGGCAATGGCAGAATGAGTTGATTAAAATGGGGTATTCACCCACTTATCTGAAAACAATCAATAACCAGTTGAGTGCAATTTTTAATTATGCGGTTCAATATTATGATTTGAAAAGTAATCCCTGTGCAAAAGCCGGAAGCATGGGTAAGAGTAAGGCAGAAGAAATGGATTTCTGGACAGGAGAGGAGTTTAGGAGGTTTATCGACAGTGTTATGAACAAAAGGCTTTCTTATATGGCATTTATGACTTTGTACTGGACGGGAATGCGTTTGGGAGAACTTTTGGCTCTGAATCCGAAAGATGTGGATTTGGAAAAGAGAACAATTGCTATCACAAAATCATATCAACGTCTTGGTAAGAAAGACGTGATCACTCCACCAAAGACATCGAAAAGCAAGAGAGTGATTACCATTCCAGAGTTTCTGGCTGCAGATATCAAAGATTATATGGACAGCTTATATGATTTGCAGGAGGACGACAGGTTGTTCCCTATTACGAAATATTATTTGGAGCATGAAATGCAGCGAGGAATTAAAGAAAGTGGCGTAAAGCGGATAAGAGTACACGATTTGAGACATTCCCATGCAAGTATGTTGATCGAACTGGGATTTTCGCCATTGGAGATTGCGAATCGGCTCGGCCATGAAAAAGTGGAAACTACGCTGAATACCTACTCACATCTTTATCCAAACAAGCAGACAAAACTGGCTGAACGGCTGGATAGGGAGTACAAGGGGGATTTGTAATGAGTGGATTAGATAAAGACAGAAAACGTAACCAGACAGTCTGTTTTCGAATGACACCGGAAGAACGCAGAGAATTAGAAGCCCGTATTACAGTGAGTGGACTGCCGAAAGGAAAATATTTCATTCAGTCGGTACTCCATCAGGAAGTAAAGATTGCGGTTGGTAAATATCAAAGTGATCGATTAAGCCTTGAAATACGGCGGTTGTGGGAGCGTCTGGATCATCTGGAAACAGAGGATTTATATGAGGTACTGGCAGACTGCCGGGCATTAATGAAACAGGTAATTGAAATCACTGGTAATGGTTGTTTAGCAGCTTGGACTGCAAGTGATTTAAAAACAGAGATATTGGAAGATGAAAAATAAAAGCCTTTAAGTGTCGGCAAACACCTAAAGGCGGAGACTTGGTAGAAAATCCAAATCAAATACTACGGTTATTCTACCAAAGTCTCCACTTTCTTTCAACAGAAAATGGAGGTAATTTTGGAGAACAGAAGAAACGAACCGAATTTAAAACTAATAAATATGGAACAAGTGGAGATAGAAAAAATAGACTGGCTGCTTTATCCCTTTATTCCCTTTGCGAAAGTTACGATCGTGCAGGGAGATCCCGGTGAAGGCAAGACCACAATTGTGCTGCAGATTATTGCAAAGCTGACAAAAGGCGAGGCGGTATTACCATCGGACAGTGATGAATCAGCCTTGGAGGAAAAAACAATGGTTCTGGAGCCGGTAAATGTGATTTATCAGACTGCAGAGGATGGATTGGGCGATACCATTAAGCCCCGACTTCTTTCCGCAGGTGCAGACTGTTCCAGAGTGATGGTGATTGATGATGGCGATCAGGCATTGACTATGATGGATGCCAGATTAGAAGAAGCTATCATACAGACAAAAGCACGCCTTGTAGTCTTAGACCCGATACAGGGTTTTCTGGGGGCTGATGTAGATATGCACAGGGCAAATGAAATCCGTCCCTTGATGAAGCGTGTGGCGTTGCTTGCTGAGAAATATCATTGTGCGATTATTTTGATTGGTCATATGAACAAAAACAGTAACGGGAAATCGTCATACCGTGGACTTGGATCTATTGATTTTCAAGCAGCGGCCAGAAGCGTACTGATTGTTGGAAGGATCAAGGATGAACCAGAAATTCGTGTTGTGTGTCATGTAAAAAGTTCCCTTGCACCGGAAGGAAAATCCATTGCATTTCGTTTAGACAAAGATACTGGATTTGAATGGATCGGGGAATATGATATTAGTGCAGATGATTTGTTAAGCGGAGACAACCGGGGGCAGAAAATTCATGTAGCAAAGGAATTTCTGCAAGAAGTTTTGGCGTCTGGTTCTGTAGCCCAGACAAAGGTGGCAGAAGAAGCGGAAAGCAGGGGAATTAAAAAGAAAACACTGTGGAATGCGAAAAAGGAACTGGAAATTGATTCTGTGAAGATTGGTAACCAGTGGTTCTGGATGTTACCTGAATAATATTGGGAAGATGGCAAGATTACCATCTCTTTAAGAACAGGGAATCTTGCTATCTTTAAAGGAGCTATAAATGAAAAATGTACAAATACCACAGGAATTATTTATGAAACTGCTCCGATATCATCTGCTTGATGATGGTAGTTGTGCTGATGATGTGAAAAAAGGCTTGGAACAAAAAATGAACGCTATGGTAGAGCGTGAATTATATACAAAATCAAAAACAGCTTCATCAGAGGAAGAACGAGAAAAAGCCCGACAGGAGTATCTGGACAGGCGGGGAATACAGGCTGACTTTCGATGGTAATTCTTCTTTGAATGCCATATGACAGGGGCGTGGCACGCTCCTGTATAAATAGTAGACAAGGAAAAGTTGCAGATGTGAGGACGGAAGTACACCGACCGCAGGCAAGAATAGGTCTTCGCTCCGCTTCGGTCGGTGCAGAACAGACGTCCCCCGGACGTCTTGCACCCCGGCAGGGCGCAAGGGTACTTTTGATGGACGGTACGGCTGTCGAAAGTGCTTTTGCGTTACTTTTGACAAAAGTAACAAAACCGCCCTAACGGGCGCGAATATAATTTATGTGCCGTATCCGGCACTGTTTAGAGAATGTGAGGTAAAAAAATAGGATGATGAAAAGAACGATCAGCGGTATGACAGGAACAGGTTCCCTTGCTCATAACAGACGGGATTTTGTTGCAGAAAATGTTGATCCGAACAGAGTATATCTGAACATCTGTTACCGGGATGAAAACTTGAAGGATGTTTACAAAGAACTGTTTGATGAATCGGTAGAACGGTATAATGTCGGGAAAAGAAATGATCGGAAGATTACGAATTATTATGATAAGATCCAACATGGAAAGCAGGAGAAGTTGTTCCATGAAGTAATTTTCCAGATTGGAAATAATAAAGATATGGCTGCCGGGACACCAGAGGGAGATCTTGCGGTAAAGGTGTTGGATGAATATATGCAGGATTTTCAGAGACGAAATCCAACACTCCGGGTTTTTTGCGGCTATCTGCATCAGGACGAAGCCACCCCACATCTACATATTGATTTTGTACCTTATGTAACCGGATGGAAGGGAAAAGGAATGGATACAAGAGTCTCACTGAAACAGGCATTGAAAAGTCTTGGATTTCAAGGCGGTGCCAAGCATGATACAGAATTGAATCAATGGATCAATCATGAAAAAGAAGTTCTGGCAGAGATTATGGAACGGTATGAAATCGAGTGGGAGCAGAAAGGAACTCATGAAGAACATCTGGATGTGTATAATTTTAAGAAGAAGGAACGTGCAAAAGAAGTAAAGGAGCTGGAGCAGCAAATAGAAAATTTGGCAGCAGATGTAGAAGCGGCAGAATCAGATATAAAGGCGCTTAATCAGGAAAAAGCTGATGCAGAAAAAGCCAGGGATCAAGTCAGGGAAAGCAAAGAACAGGCGGAAAAAGAACTCAAGTATATGGAGAAGCAACGGAATCAGTTGCAGCCAATTATAAATAGTATCGATAAGGAATTAAAGAATTCAGGGCAAATTAAATCAGTGTTGCCAGAAGTCGGGACACTGGAACTGGCGTCTACATACCGCAATAAAAAGATTAAACCTCTGTTCGCGAAGATGAAGAATTATATTGCAGGATTAGCTGCAAAGGTGATAGAACTTTCAAGAGAAGCAGAAAAATGGAGAGATAAATATCAGCAGTTGAAGAAAGATTATGATGATCTGGAAAAGGATGCTGATAAGGTAGCGGATCTGTGCAATCAGTTGTGTGATGATGTAGATAAGCTGGAAGTAATATCAGATAAATATAACAGAGTGCTGCGGATATTTGGCAAGGATACTATAGAGTCGGCAATCTGGCATGATATTCAGAGAGAAAAAGCATTAGAAGAACAGAAACGAAAAGAGCATGTGCCTAGAAAACTGAGTGACAGGCTGCAATGGGGCAGAGAAAAAAGCCAGGAGTATAATATGCAGCAGAAGAAAAATAAAAACAGACATAGAGAAATGGAGTTGTGAGAATATGAAAAAACGTTTAGTGGATTCAAACAATGTGTAAGTTATATGCTACATTTGTAAGTAAAGAGAGCAGCCGGAAGACTGTTCTTTTTGCTAATATAAGAATGGTGTTTGGAATGTGAGTGTGATAAAATGAGAAAAAGACAGATGGTGCTTAACAAGGAGATATGTAATGTTTGGAACAGTTATTATAGATGCGTATAGAAAAGAAGAAGCCTTGGAAATGGCAGATGCGATCGATGATTTATGTTCTCCGACAGATAACTACGGTTGGGCTTCGGCAGGAATTTATTGTTTTTGGGATTACTATGCGGAAGCAGTTCTCTATATTGGATTAGCAGGTGATCTAGCAGAAAGATTTAAACAGCATAATGGGATTTTACCAATTAAAGAGGGATCGAAACAAAAACAAATTGAAGATTATTTTTCAAGAAATGAACGTTTGGGTTACACAATATTTGTGCAGTCGCCGTTATCTCAACCGTTGGTTCATAGAAACAGAAAAGTGTATGAGAAATTTGCAAAGCAGCAGAACTCTCCAATAGGGGATATGTTAAGTGAGCAAGGACGAGATGATATAAAGAGAGTAGAAGGTATATTAATTGAGTCATTCCGAAGAAAGTATGGTCATTTTCCTCCTTGGAATAGTATGGGTGGTTCTATGGTGGGACAAACAAAAGTAATGGAGAACAATATTAATATTGTAAATAGTTTTTGTCAACCAGATAATTACGCAATAAATCCTATAGTATCACGCTCTACAATTCGAGAATTGTCTAGGAACCCAGAATGGGAATGGTACGAGAATTATTTGCATGCTGCAAGAATGAATTTACTTATATTAGGAATGGAATATGACGAAGCATTGGAGTTTGTGAATAAAAATGATACGCTTGGTACATATGAACGAATGAAGAAAAGCGGATATTTAAGAAAACGATTGATTGTTTAGATTTTTCTTCAAAATGAAAAATCGTAGTTCAGTTTATAGAACTGAAAATATCGGGAATTATGAGGTGAATGTATGCATTTGGGATTTTCATATATGGGATTGATTTTTCTTATCATGTTGATGATTCCGAACTTATTTTGGACGAAGAATCAGCCAAAGGACTACGAAAAATATGTACATAATGAAAACAAAATCTTACTGTTGTTTGAGAGAGCCGGCGAAGTTTTAGTGACTTGTTTGTTGCTGATTTTTAGTGATTTTAATATTCAAGGTATTACAGTATGGATGATTTGGTTAATTGCTGCATTTGTGCTGATGATTATATATGAATTATGTTGGATTCGATATTTTAAAAGTGAAAAGATGATGAAAGATTTTTATAGCAGTATAATGTGTATTCCTGTTGCAGGTGCTACGCTTCCAGTTATAGCGTGTGGTTTGATTGCCATATACGGACGAAACCCAATGTTATTCATGTCTACAATAATACTGGGGGTAGGACATATTGGTATTCACTTAAATCATAGGAAAGAGTTATAAATTCTGGTTATGATAAGAAATTTACAAAAGTGTCTCATTGCATAAAATCGGAAAGATGTATATTCTTAGATCAGGAGGTGGCGGATATGGCTAATGAAGATAAGAAGGATTTTAATGCAATGCTGCAGGATAATAAAGATATGCCAAAGTTTCAGATAATCACGGATGTAAAGAGCATTGAAAAATATGGTGGAAACAAAATGTATTTTGCACTGCCCATTGCTTATGATGAAGTGATGAAAAAAAATTCCATATGGTAAAGTGATTACAGTTGGAAAGATAAGAGAATTATTTGCAAAAAAGAATGGTGCGGATTTTACAGAACCTATAACTGCCGGAATTTTTGTATCTATTGCTGCCTGGGCAAGTCATCAGAGATTGGAAGATCAAACTCCTTACTGGAGAACGCTGAAAGCAAAGGGTGAATTGAATGAAAAGTATCCCGGAGGTATTCAAAAACAAAAAGAAAAATTGGAAGAAGAGGGACATATCATTATTCAAAAAGGCCGGAAAAATATCAGGTATTACGTAAAAGATTACGAAGATTCTATCTTTAAATTGGATTAGCTTGAATCAGACATAAAGTGTCTGGTTGGAAATCTGGTGACTGTCGGTCTGGGTTGTGGAATTTTGGAAGATGGGGTATGAGTATTAAGGATAAAGAAGGGAATATATAGTGAGGAAAATGGATTCTTTATTTATTGCAGGAAATGGTTTTGATATAGCACATGGTATACCGTCAAAATATAGCGAGTTTAGAAAGTATTTAGTAAGACATTATCCAGAAGCACTTAAATTTCGAGACGAGAAAATATATATAGAAGACTTTGACTATTTAATTCCTGAGGAATTTGCGGCAGAAATTTTATTAAGTACAATGGACAAAATAGATGGTGAGAATTGGGAGAATTTTGAAGCTGCATTAGCTCATATTGATTTCAGCAATAAATTTCCAGTTCCACAGCATAAAGAAAATGAAACGGAAGAAGAAGACAATGCTTTAATGAGGGATTACTTGTTATATATGGACGGGCTTTCCAGTGCTTTTATTGCTTGTACAAAATGGTGGCAGACATTTTTTCAACAATGGATTAGGGAAGTTCAGATTCCCATTAAAATAGCCAACTATAATAGTAAAAATAGTTTGAAAAAACTTTTTCGTAATAATAATAATATGCTATTCTTTTCGTTCAATTATACAAAAACGCTTGAAAAAATATATGGAATTAAAGATGTTACACATATACATAATTATGTTGGAAAAAAACTAGTCTTTGGGCATGGAGAAGATAATGCAACATATGAGGAAAGAGGTAATGATTACTCATTGGGATCTTCGTTTTTGGATGATATGGTAATGACATTTAAAAAAAATACGGAGTTTCCGATGATTAGATGCAAAAAGTTTTTTAAAATGCTTAATCCAAACATTGAAAAAGTCTATTCATATGGATTTAGTTATGGAAAAGTAGATGGTGTGTATATAAAACGTATAATAGATAGTATTTCACCGGATGCAAGGTGGTATTTTACAGAATTTGAGGCGAAGGATTCGGAAGCATTAAGAATTAAGAAGGTTAAATTGCGTAATTGTGGATTTAAAGGAACATTTGATATATATGAGGGATAAGTTTCAGATTGGTTAATCTGAATATACAAGTGATATGTGATGATTAAGTTGGGGAAATTTACAGCGTTTTTACAGGGTGAATATAATTTGAAAAATTGGATAGCCAAAATGATTTGTGTCAGCACTGCTGACACAAATTAAAATCAACAATAATATTTATTTGTATATAGAAATGAAAGGAAGATGTGGATGAAAAATGAAATTAGTTCTGCTGGAAACCTTATAAAGATCATAGAAGATTCAAGAAATAATGCCTTGAAAAAAGTAAATGAAGAACTTATCCGAATGTATTGGAATGTCGGTGAATATTTGAGTAAAGAAGCTGAAAATGTGGCATTTGGAGATTCCTATATAGATTCTGTTGCGAAAGAAATCCAAAATGCATTTCCAGGAATAAAGGGATTTACCAGGCGTGGATTATATAGAATGAAGCAATTTTATGAAACATATTATGGAGATGAATTTGTGTCAGCACTGCTGACACAAATTAGTTGGACGAATCATTTGATGATTATGTCAAAAGCAAAGACAGTAGAAGAAAGACATTTTTATATAACCCTTTGTATAAAGGAGTCATATTCCTCCAGAGAATTGGAAAGACAAATTGAAAGTTCATATTATGAACGATATATGCTTTTCAAAGAAAAACTTTTACCGGAGCCAATAAAGGGATTGAAAGAAAATCCGTTCCTGGATTCATATGTCATTGAATTTCTTGATTTGCCTAAAAATTTCAAGGAATCGGATCTTCGAAAAGGTCTGATCCAGAACATGAAAGATTTTATTCTTGAAGTAGGTAAGGATTTTACTTTCATAGATGAAGAATATCGGGTACAGGTTGGTGGTGAAGATTTTCGAATCGATTTGCTATTCTTCCACAGAGGTCTGCAGTGCCTAGTTGCTTTTGAATTGAAAATTGGTAAATTCAAACCGGAATATATTTCAAAAATGGATTTCTATCTGGAGGCATTAGATCGCCAGAAGAAGAAAGAGAATGAGAATCCAAGCGTGGGAATGATTCTTTGTGCTTCTAAGGATGATGAGGTAGTGGAATATGCGATGAGCAGAACCCTATCTCCGATGATGGTAGCAGAATATAAACTGCAGTTGCCGGACAAAGCAGTATTGCAGAAAAAGTTGCAGGAATTGATCAATATGCCGTTGATCGAAGAATAATTTTCATTTTGTTGTTGTGAGTTCATTTTGAGTACAATTTTTATGCCAGTCAAAATCATGGTGGAAAATATGGCAAATATAGCAACAAAAAATAGCGAAAACGCTATTGAAATCACTGTGATTAATCTCCTGTGAGACGAGTTTGAATAGTTGGAGCTAAGCTGTAAAGCCTTTGTTTACAAGGGTTTTACAGCTTTTCCTTTATAGGATTGCA
>OLNF01003134.1_pt1 | contig 12270 bp, 12 predicted proteins | sample 1673061 | NCBI WGS metagenome assembly OLNF01 (sample SAMEA3136751, study PRJEB25190) | human gut metagenome | reverse complement strand
CCATACGGGCCAGCAGGACTTTTTCCTGTTCCGGGGTCAGGGGCGGGGGCAGGCTGGGCGCGCCCGCCAGAAAATGTGCGCCGCCGCAATAGCCCAGCCGTGCAAGGAGCCAACGCCAGAACCGGTGCAGAACATGAAACATGAATACCCCTCCTGTACATCTATAAGTATCGGTCGCATCAAGCGCTTCTCAACGGATGCCCAGCTGTACGGCCAGTTCGCTGCCCAGCAGAGCTGTCCATGGCTGCTGCGCTTCCGGGCGGCAGAATGCGGCCAGAATGCCCGCTGCACTGCCTTTGCTGGTGCGCAGGGCCTTGGCCGGAACGGCAGGCAGCACGCAGTGCCCGGCAATGGTGGTGCAGGGCACCAGCCGCACCCCCAGCTCCGGCGGCGGTGCCGCGCCGCAGGCAAAGTAGCTGTCCAGAAAGGTCCGCAGCGCCTGCGGCAGGCCGTCGCGCACAGAGGGGTAATGCAGCAGCACCACGGCCCGCCCGCTCAGCGGGTCCTGCACCGAAAAGCCGGTGTCGCACAGCGCCTGCACCGGCAGGGCGGCACTGTCCAGCTCCAGAACGGCGGCAACGCTGCGGGGCCCTGCCCGGCCAAAGCAGAACAGCACCACCCGCAGCAGGGCAGATACGGCCCCACAGCACAGCAGCAGCCGCCCCGGAGAAAGGGCAAAGTACACGCAGAGGTTCGCGCTCTGCACGCCGGGCAGCACTGCCGCCCCGCACAGCAGCAGGTTCAGCAGCAGATACCACGTACACAGCCGGACAAAGCCGCGCAGGCCGGGCACACCATAGGCGGCGGCCACAACGGCACCGCAGGTAAAGACTTTGCAGAGCACCGCCGCCGCACCGGGCAGCTCCGGCAGCAGGATGCAAAGCGAGAAGGCCGCTGCTGCCGCACTGCCTGCCAGCAGGCGCAGGCCGCTGCACTGCCGTGCACACAGCAGCCCGGTGCACAAAAGCAGCATTGCTGCGGCCAGAAAGTTCGTCAGCAGCAGCTCATCCAGATAGATCACAGTTTTCATAGAAAAAGTCCTCACACATTCCAGTATCTTCCAATTACAGAAAAAACCATGTCGATGCGCTGAAAAGCCGGGCTTTTGTAAAGATTTTGAGACCGGATTTTCACAAGTTATCACACTTTTCACATTTTTTTCAAAAAAGTACTTGAATCTTTCTGGAAAGTGTGGTATATTATTGCCATCCTAGATACGGGATGCGAACCACACAAAGTGGTTTGTAAAATATTTTTTCTAATTTTGAAGGGAGTAATATCATTATGATGATGCCTGCAAACTTCTCTGCTGTTGCAGAAAACGAACTGACCTACGTTGTTGGTGGTGCTTCTCTGGTTGACTACCTGGCACCCGCTATGACCACTGAGAACTGGCAGAATGTTTCTGCTAACGTGATCAAGATCGTTGGCAACACCTTCCTGAAGAGCTATGTTTCTTCTGCTTTCGACAGCGTGTTCGATGGCAACTACGTCCCCGGTGACTTCATCGGCGGCGTGTGGAACACCGTGCACCGTGCATACGACAAGGGTGCTCACACCTACGCAAACGGCGCTTGGGGCGCTGGCCTGGGCCTGCTGAACGCTGCCCTGAGCATTGCTGGCGGTCTGTCTGCTATCTACACTCTGGGCTCCAGCTCCATCGGTCTGGAAGTCAAGGCCGCTGACGGCAAGACCCTGAACACCGGCTACGGCTTCGGCTACAAGGGCTAATCTCTCCTGATATAAGGATAGACTAGCACCCGGAGGGAAACCAAAGGGCTAACGTACCCCCGCACAGAATGGGCAACTGTTCTGTGCGGGGGTTTTGTTTTTGCAGTATTGGTGTGCGGGCAGAGGAGAGACCTTTATAATACCGTAAAATTTGCAAATGGCGTTGGCTTGTAAAAAAGATGGGATTATGGTACTATGTTCTTGGAAGAAGAAAGCGGGTGGACCAATGCCTGAAAATAAAACGCAGCAAGAGTTGGCAACTGTGTGCAGAGCTATGGAAGAAATGAGAAATGAAACTGTTCGGGAGCGGAACATCGAGTGTGCTTTGGAAATGCTGGCAGATGAAATGCCATATGAAAAGGTTGCAAAGTATTCAAAGCTGACCCTTGAAGAAGTCAAAGCCTTGGATACGAAGAAGCCTGCCTGATCTGTAAGGCGGCAAACGCCGCCCGGCAGCAGCTCCTGAACATTTTTTATACGTAAATTGTAAAGCGTAAAAAGTAAGCCCCGCAAGACTTTTGATCGGTTTTGAACCAATTGAGCCTTGCAGGGCTTTTGCATTCTACAGGAGTTTTGCTTTATACCGCCTGTAACGGTGTGTTTTCCATTGCTTTCTTAAATTCCTCAACTGTCATGTTGGCTTTTTCTGCAGCACGCTCCGGCTTTAAATCACCCTCTTGGACGAGCCGCATTAGCATCCGCATCTCGCCAATGCCGATGCCTTCTTCTCTGCCAATGCCGATGCCTTCTTCTCTGCCAATTCCGATGCCTTCTTCCCGGCCTTCGGCCTTGACACCTTGACTAAGGTTGCACATAATAAGCACCTCTCTTTCCAGTTCTTCGCTCATTGCAACGCCAAACTCTTCTTCGAGAATTTTCTTTTTCTCCGCAGCCGCTCTTGACGAGGAAAGCAGCACATCCAGAAACTTCAAAATACCTGTATAGTTTTCTGCATCAGGTTTCCCCAGACAAATCGTTACCACGCTCATCAGATCATAATTTTCTGATTTTTCAGTAGCGTTTCCAATCAACTGCTCTGGCCGAATAAGCCCTTATCGTACTTTCATCTTACCATAAATCGTTTTGCATATCAAGCTGTGCAGCCCGCTCAACACCGGAAATGGAGTTCCATGCTTATAATAGCGTTGGCTTGTAAAAAAGATGAGATAATGGAACGATGTTCTTGGAAGAAGAAAGAAGGTGAACCAATGTCTGAAAATAGAACCCGGCCGGCACCGGCATGACGAAGAAAACGTTCCTACACAGAAGGGGAAAATGTTCTGTGCGGGGTTTTGTTTTGCTTTTTTCAATTTTCTGGGAAAAATCTTCCGAAAATGGTTGACAATCCGGGGAATCGCTGGTATAATTACTCCTGTCGTCAGGTACGGCACGAACATCTGGGGGATTAGCTCAGCTGGGAGAGCGCTTGCATGGCATGCAAGAGGTCACCGGTTCGATCCCGGTATTCTCCACCAAAAAGCACTGTACTTCGTAGGAAGCGCACAAAAGAAGCCGCAATAAAATCTACGTGGTTATTGATTCCAAAGATAATATCACTTTTATCTTTTTCACTCATGTACGGCATATTCAAATGAAGTCCCGGCACATTAACACCTTTGTGGTTTTTCAATTCACAGTCACCGACAACCACGCAGTCAATCTGTGTTTCGTCAACCGCCTCAACAATCATTTCCACCAGCCCGTCATCCATCAAAATGCGAGTTCCCGGCTCAACATCTTCCGGAAGTTGTTTGTATGTGACATATGCCTTCGTCTCATCTCCTAACACTTCATTTGTTACAAGAGAAAACTTCTGTCCCTGCTTCAAATTTACTTTGCCATCTTTAAAATCACCAAGTCTGATTTCCGGACCTTTGGTATCTAACAAAGCAGCAATTGGCTTTTGATATTTCTTTCTTAATTCATACAGCTTGTCAATTCTTTTTTGCTGTTCTTCATGGCTGCCATGCGAAAAATTCAAGCGTGCCACATTCATACCACTTTCGATACATTGTTCCAAAATACCATCCCGGTCAGTTGCCGGACCAAGTGTGCAAATGATTTTTGTCTTTCTCATGATGCCTCCATAATATTATTTTGCTATCTATTTTTTGTGATAATAGTATCCTCTTTCATTGATATTTCGATTTTTCTTTTCTCTCTTGTATCGATTCCGGCGTGTGCGCTGTTCTTTATGGGTTCTCATCCACCACAGAATCAAAATAGTAATTGCAAGAGCGGCAACTACAAGAATACCGATTGTTAAAACCTTTTTCCATGGGAAAGGTGCCTCATTCGCTTTTTCTACCGCATCCACAAACCATTCGGACATATCAATACTGTCATTTAATGTCGGATTTTTCGCATTTTCATAGTAAATCTCAGCACCACCCGCTTCTTTTCCATTATAAGTATATGTAATTTTTCCAATTACTTTCTTTGTCGCACTAACCTGCTGTGGTGTGTCATAATAAATTACTTTTTTCTGTGCCTTGTCCAAAGTAACACCCTTTGGCAGCATAACCCCGGCTCCCTGTTCCACAGATAAAGGACCCGACTGCTGGTTATAATAGGAACTGTATTTGGTAAACAAATCACTTGTATTTACCGTATTATCTGTCGTTGTTCCAATTTCATAGCGTTTGTAATTTTCAAAACAATAATTCAAAATTCTTGTCGTATCGGTATACTCATTAGCATCCGGCGCCGTCCAAGGGGAATTTGGTGCACGCATGATAACGGAAACCAAGGTTGTTCCGTTTTTCTTTGCATAAGTTACAAGCGTATAACGACACTTTGATGTATATCCCGTTTTGCCGCCCACGCAGTATTCATACAAATATTGGGTAAATGTGCTTGGATAAAGCATACCATGATGATTATGAAGATAACGTTTTGCATGTTTTTTCGTTTTATTAATGATATAGCGTTTCGTTCCGGTAATTTTTGCAAATGTAGGATTTTTATAGGCTTCCTGTGAAATCAATGCCATATCGTGTGCCGTCGTATAATGATTTGACATCCACAAACCGTTTGCATTTGCAAAATGAGTTCCCGTACATCCGAGTTCTTTTGCCTTCTGGTTCATCATCGCAACAAAATTATCAATGCTTCCTGCGACATGCTCCGCCACACCATTACAAGCTTCGTTCGCTGACATAAGAAGAATGGCATATAAACTGTCTTCCATTGACAATTTTTCGCCCGGCTGAATTTCAATATTAGAAGCACCCGACTCCAAATTTGTCACGGCATTTCTTGAATAAGTAACCGTCTCCGACAACGACGAATTTTCAATAGCAACAAGAGCCGTCATTACTTTCGTAATACTCGCCGGATACTCACGCTTGTCTATATTCTTTTCATATAAAATCGCACCCGACTGAACATCCATTACAATTGCGGATTCCGCGGTAACCGATGGTTTCTTTTTTGCTTCTGAAGTAACGCTTCCTAATAAAAGTCCAATTGCACAAAAAATAAGTGCCGCATATCTTTTTTTCATCTCATGCCTCCAAAAATCATACTATTACTTCTATCATACACGATTTTACCAATTTTTCCAACATCTTATTTGACATAATTTCGATTTATGGTACTATGATGCTATAATTTAAATGTTTACTATATGGAGGATTACTATGCGTTTACGAAATATCAAAGGTTCAAAAGAAGTGATTGCGGCAAGTCCCTATGTCGTTCAGAATCCGGAAGATTATAAAGGAAAATGGTCAGAATTATTTCACAATAATCATCCTTTGCACATTGAAATCGGCATGGGAAAAGGTCAATTTATTCATACATTAGCTTCCGAAAATCCGGATATCAACTATATCGGCATTGAAATGTATTCGAGTGTTTTGTACCGTGCTTTAGAAAAACAAACCGCAGAGGAAAAACCAAATTTGTATTTTCTGCGATTTGATGCAAAATATCTGGCTGATATTTTTGCCGAACACGAAGTAGACCGGATTTATTTGAATTTTTCCGACCCATGGCCAAAAGATCGCCACTCAAAACGCCGTCTGACAAGCGAGGGATTTTTAAATCTTTATCATACAATTTTAAATCCAGATGGTTATATCCAGTTTAAGACTGATAATAGGGATTTGTTTGATTTTTCAGTTGAAACAGCCGAAAATTCGCCAATTTGGAATATTAAAGAACTTACTTATGATTTACACCACAGTGAATTTTTGGAAGGCAATATTATGACTGAGTACGAGAGCAAATTTGTCGCAGAAGGAAAACCAATCTGTCGGTTTGTTCTTTCCCGCTAATTAGTTGGTAACATAATAGAACCTTTTTCATAGAATAAAGAAAAAGGTTCTATTTTTATGTCTTGTTTTAAACGTATATTATGTCAAAAATTAAATCATGGAAAATGCTCAAAAAAGATACACTGCATCCTCTGCTCCATTGAAGAAATCAAACGATTACTTGGAATCAAAGGTTGAAATATTTTTCTTTTTCAGCTTTTTATCCAAAAACAGTTGCAAAAGATACATAATAACAGCTACTACCGGTACACCAAGGAACATTCCCATCACGCCAAAATAGGCACCGCCAACTGTAATTCCAAAGATAACCCAAAGAGGTTTAATTCCCGTCTGGTCACCCAAAATTTTTGGCCCAAGATACAGACCGTCAAACTGCTGCAAAATCAAAATCATAAGAGCAAAGATAAAGGCATAACGAATATCAATAAACAGATAAATCATAACACCAGGAATTGCACCAATTATCGGTCCGAAATATGGTATCATATTAGTAATACATACAATCAGACTGAGAAGCAGCGCATACGGCAGTTTCAAAATGGACATTGCAATCAGACAGAGAATTCCGATAATCAGGGAATCAATCATTTTTCCAATCAAAAATCCATTAAAAATGTGGCTGCACTGTTTCATTGTCTGCCAAACTTCCTGCTCTTTCTTTTTCGGAGACAGGGCATATACAACTTTTCTTGCACTTCTTTTTAACTTTTTCATATCCAAAATAATGTAAATGGAAATCACAAGCCCCATCAATACATTATACGACGTCGTCAATAAAGAAGATGAAACATGATAAACATAAGGAAGAATCTCAGAGCCATTGCTCATAATTTTCTTATATGCAAATTCCTTGATGTATTCAATTCCTCCACCAAGCCCGATAAACGGAATTTTTTCATTTAATTCCTTCTGGTGTGTAATCATATACTGATATCCATCTTGAATTGTATTCCCGAGTTCACCAATACTTTCCTTTATCTGAGGAATAATATAAATGAGTAAAACGGTGATTACGCCAATTACTACGACATAACTGATGATTACACTAAATGCTTTCTTAATTTTCGCCCCTTTACCAGGTTTTATTCGATTTAACAGCGAATGGACTCTTTTTACAAGCGGATTAATAAAGCAGGCAAAAAAGAATCCCAATATAAACGGCATCAAAATAGTCAGAAATTTTCCAATAACTGCTAATACAACTCCCCAGTTAGCAATCATTAAAAAGATAATGGCAATAATTGCAACCAAAGCTACAATATACCACATATTCGATACTAATGTTTTCAGAATTTCCAGGCATTTATTTTTTTTCTCCATATATTCCTCCAAGTTTATACAATTTTTTTAAATTATTGCTTGCATTTTGAAATAGAATATTATATAATATTCCTTGCGTGATTGATAAAGCGCCATTAGCTCAGTTGGTAGAGCACCTGACTCTTAATCAGGGTGTCTGGGGTTCGAGCCCCCAATGGCGTACTCCCGAGTCCTTGTTTGGCAGACCTGCAACTGCTGGGTGAGGGCTTTTTTTTGCCCTCATTTTTCTTTATTCAGCAGTCATTGCCTGTTCCAAAGACTGACGTTCTTCTTCCGACAATGTTACAAACACTTCTCCGGATTTTACTTCCTTAATATAAATGTAACATCCCTCTTTGTTACTGTGCATCGAATTCATAATGAATCCATCGTTTTCTTTTGTCAAAAGAGTAAGTACAAAACTCAAAGTTCCGCCAACTTCTTTAAACGCATCATATTTTACCACGCCTACCTTCTGATAAGTCTTCAAAAGGTTTTCGTCAATTATAGCCAAATGTTCATCGACTTCTTTGATTTTGCCATTGATATAATCCATATTGGCAAATTTCTTCTGAAATGCTTCTTCCAGACTTTTTCCATCGGAATCACGCATAAACTCATCATATCGTTTTCTCAGTGAGCTGTTCTTTCCTATTAAAATAAGGCAAAGAATCAATAAAATCAGGATTGCTGCAATCGCACCCAGTAAAACAACGTCAACACTTAATCCATAATCACTAAACTCAAACATTTTTTTCCTCCTTGTGAACATATGTTCTTTTATTTAAAGTATCCCAAAATCTTTTCTAAGTCGTCCTGTGAGTAATACTCAATTTCAATTTTACCTTTATTCTCGGACTTTCGATTGATTCTTACCTTTGTTCCTGTCTTCAACTTCACTTTTTCTTCCATATCATGGTACAAAAAGTCATTAGAAAGTTCTTTTTTCTTTGTTTTCTTCGCCGGCTGATTGATATTTTTCACTAATTTCTCAACTTCTCTTACACTGAGGTGATCTTTTGCAATCTTTTCGGCAATTTCAAGCTGTTTTTCACTATCTTCCAGACCAAGCAGTGCTCTTGCATGTCCGCTCGAAATTTCTTCTTCCATTAAAAGTGTCAACACATCATCACTTAATTTTAACAGACGAAGTGAATTGGTAATAGCAGAACGACTCTTAGAAACTCTCTCTGCCACTTCTTCCTGCTTCAAATTATATTCCTTAATCAAATTTTGATATGCTTTTGCTTCTTCCACCGGATTCAAGTCCTCACGCTGAATATTTTCAATCAGCGCGACTTCCATAATTTCCTGCGGTGAATAATCTTTAATAACAACCGGAACTTCCTTTAATCCCGCTAATTTTGCCGCACGCCATCTTCTCTCGCCGGCAATAATTTCAAAATAATCATCTTTCTTTGCTACTACCAATGGCTGAACAATTCCGTGCTGCTTAATGGAATCACTTAATTCCTGTAACGCTTCTTCATTAAAGAATTTACGTGGCTGCTTTTTGTTTGGCTCCACTTCATTAATTTTCAAAATTGTTTCTCCGGTTTTTGAAACCGTATTCTTGTCCTCTTTTACAGCTCTTTGCGTTGCTTTCGGAGGAATCATGGAATCCAGTCCTTTACCCAAACCTGTTCTCTTGACTGCCATAATTATTTTGCACTCCTTTCAATTACTTCCTTTGCAAGTGCCATATATGCCTTTGCTCCGGTTGAGCGGTTATCATACTGTGTAATCGGAAGTCCGTGACTTGGTGCTTCTGCCAGACGAACACCTCTCGGAATAATTGTATCGTAAATTGTCTGGTTCAAATTATTTCTTACATTTTCAATTACCTGCATGGACAAATTTGTTCTTCCATCATACATCGTAAATACAACACCATTAATCGTAAGTTTTGGATTCAATCGATCTTTTACAAGATTGATTGTATAAATAAGCTGGCTCAATCCCTCCAATGCATAGTATTCACACTGAATCGGAACCAGTACCGAATCTGCCGTTGTCATAGAGTTAATTGTCAATGTATTCAAAGATGGCGGGCAGTCAATAATGATAAAATCATATTTATCTTCCACTTCTGAAATAATATCACGAAGAATATAGTTTCTGTCCTCCATATCCATTGTCTCAATTTCAATACCAGCCAAATTTACGTTAGCCGCTAAAACATCCAAATTTTCAAAAACATCTTTCTGAACACATTCATCAAATGAATTATCTCCAATCATCAACTGATACACTGTTGTCTCTAATTCATCCTTATCAATACCAAGTCCACTAGATGTATTTCCCTGTGGATCCATATCTATAATAAGAACCTTTTTCCCTTGTTCAGCAAGGGCTGCGGATAAATTTATCGTTGTCGTTGTTTTTCCAACTCCACCCTTCTGATTTGCAATTGCCATAATTTCGCTCATACTTATCTTTCTCCAATCATAAAACTTATATCTTTATTATCGCTCACGCAATCCTACAGAACATTATATCATTTCATATAATGTTTGGCTATATATTTTTTCATGTTTCACGTGAAACATCTGTGAATCCTATCCATGAAATGTTTCACGTGAAACATTTTTATAGAGGTTTTTTCTTTGGTTTACCTTCTTTTCTAGGATACTTACTATTCGTCTCCTCTACTTTTCTGATAAATAATAAGTATCTTTCCTCTTTTTCTCTTAAAGAAAACTTGTCCAAATGATCAAACTTAACCGATAATTCATGAAAAGCATTTTCTGCAAGTTTCACTTCTTCTTCCTGCTTCTTTCCTTTGTAAGAAACAAAATATCCATTAACCTTAGCAAATGGAACACAGTATTCCATAAGGATTGGAAGTTCTGCTACTGCGCGTGAAACAACAAAATCAAATTGATTACGATACATTTCATTTTGTCCGTAAGTTTCCGCTCTTCCGTGAATTGCCGTTACATTGTTGATTTTCAGTTTATCACAAACCTGTTTTAAAAAATCTACTCTTTTATTTAAAGAATCAAGCAAAACAAATTCGCTTTCCGGATTAAGAATAGCTAACACTATTCCCGGAAAACCAGCACCGGTTCCAACATCAAATACTTTATTTTTTCCATTCCATAAAGAATCTTTCATAATTAAAGCGGAATCTAAAAAGTGTTTCCAAACGACATCTTCATATTCTGTAATTGATGTCAAATTCATTTTTTTATTTTCTTCCACTAATATTTTGTAATATTCTTTTAATTTATTATTCTGCTGATCACTCAATTCAATATCAAATTGCTTAAAAATATCTCTCATTTAATCCACCCTCTTTCGATGATACTGTTCTAAGTATACCGTAAGCACGGAAATATCGGATGGAGAAACACCACTGATTCTCGCTGCCTGTCCAACTGATTTTGGGCGAATATCGGATAACTTTTGAATTGCTTCCAATCGAAGACTTTTAATATCTTCATAATCAATATCCGAAGGAATCTTCTTACTCTCCAGCTTATGGAATTGCTCAACTTGTTTTTGCTGGCGCTTGATATATCCTTCATATTTCAAATTAATATTTACTTCTTCTCTCACTTCTTCCGAAAGTTCCGGACGATCCTTATCAATTGGGGCTAACTTATCATAAGATAATTCCGGTCTTCGAATTAATTCTGCAAGACTGATTCCACTAACCAAACGGGTACTCTCATACTCATCTAATAATTTCTGCACTTCCTCGGTATTTCCGACATGCGTATGAAGAACACGGTTAATTTCCTTTTTAATTTGTTCTTCTTTTTCTACAAAATGCTGATATCTCTCCTCTGAAATCAAACCAATCTCATAACCGAGTTTTGTAAGACGTTCATCTGCATTATCCTGACGAAGCAAAAGGCGGTACTCTGCACGGGAAGTCATCATACGATATGGCTCATTTGTTCCTTTGGTAACTAAGTCATCAATCAAAACACCAACATATCCCTGCGAACGATCAATGATAATTGGTTCTTTGCCAAAACATTTTCTTGCAGCATTAATACCGGCAACAAGTCCCTGTGCAGCAGCTTCTTCATAACCGGAACTTCCATTTGCCTGTCCGGCACTAAAAAGACCTTTTACTTTTTTTAACTCTAAAGTTGGTAAAAGTTCCAAAGAATCTAAACAATCATATTCAATTGCATACGCATTTCTTACAATCTTTGCATGCTCCAATCCTGGTACAGAACGGTACATTTTTACCTGTACATCCTCTGGCAAGGAACTGGACATACCACCAATATACATTTCATTGGTATAATTTCCTTCTGGTTCAATAAAAACCTGATGTCTGTTTTTATCCGCAAAACGTACAACTTTATCTTCAATAGAAGGACAGTATCTTGGTCCCGTTCCCTGTATATTTCCGGAATACAATGGAGAACGGTCTAAATTATCTCGAATAATCTTGTGCGTATCTTCATTGGTATAAGTCAGCCAGCAAGATACCTGTTCTTTTTTAATATCCTCTTCTGTATTTGTAAATGAAAATGGAACAATCTCTTCGTCTCCAAACTGCTCTGCCATTTTACTAAAATCAATGGAACGTTTATCAATTCTTGCAGGTGTTCCTGTCTTAAATCGATATAATTCAATACCAAGCTCCTTTAGGCTGTCTGATAAATGATTAGCGGCAGATAATCCATTAGGACCAGTATAATTGCTTACCTCTCCATATACACAACGAGCCTTCAAATATACCCCCGTACAAAGCACAACCGCTTTACAAGGATACACGGCACCTGAATAAGTCTGTACTCCTGCTATTTTTCCTTCTTCCACAAGAAGTTTTGTTACTTCTGCCTGTTTTAAAGTAAGATTCTCTGTATTTTCAATCACACGACGCATTTCTCTCGTATAATCCTGCTTATCTGCCTGTGCACGAAGAGAATATACCGCAGGTCCCTTTGACTTGTTTAGCATTTTGGATTGAATATAGGTCTTATCAATATTTTTA
>OLNF01003131.1_pt1 | contig 12278 bp, 12 predicted proteins | sample 1673061 | NCBI WGS metagenome assembly OLNF01 (sample SAMEA3136751, study PRJEB25190) | human gut metagenome | reverse complement strand
CTAAAGGGGCAGATCTCCACCTCGCCGTTGATGAGCTGATCCAGGAACGCAGAGCGCTCCATGGTGTCCACCTTGGCGTCCAGGCCTATGGCGCTCAGAGAGCCCTGAAGCCATACGGAAAGCGTCTGATAAGGCTCGGTATTGTAGGACTTAATAGTGACGGTCCTGCCCATATTGCCGCACTCCTCAACCAAGGCCTTAGCCTTTTCCACGTTGTATTCATAGGTGTGGGAGGGTACAAAGTCGGGGTTGCCGGTGACCTGTTCGCCCAGATCGCAGGGATAGGTCACGACCTTGCCCTGGCCGTTGCCGCAGACCTCGAGGGCCTCTTCCTTATTTATGGCATAAGCCACAGCGCGGCGCATGCGGACGTCGGAGAAGATATCGCTCTCGCAGTTCATGTAAATAGACTCGTTGCGGCAGGGGAGACCCTCGCTGATAGCGATGTTGTCGGCAGCCTTTACGGTATCCAGAGCCACGCCGGACAGGGGGTTGAAGTACAGATCCAGCTCGCCGGTCTGCAGCGCTACCACGGCGGCGTTCACGTCGGAGATAGGCACATACTTAATGTGGGTCAGATCGGGCTTTTTGCCATAATAATCGTCGCGAGCCTCGAATTTAACATATTCGTTTTCCTTCCAGTCGGTAATTACATAAGGGCCGGAGGAAACGACGCTCTCGGCAGTCTTTCCGTAGTCGTCGCCATACTTTTCCATGGCAGCCTTAGAGCGCACGCTACCATACTGTATGCTAGTCATAGTGGCAAGACGGGAAGCATCCGCAGCAGAGAAGTGGAATACGGCTGTCTTTTCATCCACAGCCTCTACGTCGTCCAGGGTCTTGTACAGCCAGGACCAGCCGTCGCACTGATCGCGGACGAACTCATAGGAGAACTCCACGTCCTCAGCCGTGATATCGGTGCCGTCGCTGAACTTGGCATTGGGATTTATATGGAAGGTGTAGGTCAGGCCGTCGTCGCTGATATCCCAGCTTTCAGCGTTGCCGGGAACCAGGGTGCCGGTGCTGTCATAGGTAACAAGGCCTTCGAAGCAGTTGATCAGAACATACTGTGCGAAGGAGTTGTTGGTCACGCTCGGATCCAGGCCGTCGGGAATGTTGCTCAGAACAAAGGTCAGTTCCTGGGCGGCATCACCGGTAGACTCGGAGGAAGCGGTGGTGGAAGTTGCTTCGCTGCTGGCAGCAGAAGAAACATCGGAGATGTTCTGGGGCTCATTGGAAGCGCCGCAGGCGCTGAGCAAGGAGACCGCCAGCGTGCCGGCAAGAGCGGCACTGATGACTTTCTTTTTCATGTGTATCCCCCTCGAAAAGAAAATAATGTATGTTTGCCGTTTCTTTGCACCGGCAGGGCGCAGCAAACCGGGCAGGGGAGCCAAAACGGAACAGCACCACCGTGTTGCATATCCCGCTTTGGCCGCCGGTACCCGTTTGCGGCAGGCTGCCGGAACAAGAAGCGGAGAAACCAAAATAAAAAGGCTTAATACAGGTGGCAGGCCACAAAATGGCCGGGTGCGGCTTCCTTCATGGCCGGGGTCTGCTCGCTGCAAATGGGCTTTGCATAGGGGCAGCGGCCACAGAACCGGCAGCCGGGTTTCGGGTTGACCGGGCTGGGCAGATCGCCCTCCACACCGGCGCTCGCATGGGCGCGGGCCAGCTTGGGGTCCGCGATGGGAATGCAGCTCAGCAAGCCCTTGGTGTAGGGGTGCAGCGGGTTTTTGTAGATCTCTTCGGAATCGCTGCTTTCCACCAGCTGGCCCAGGTACATCACGCCGATATCATCCGAAACGTAACGCACCATCGAAAGGTCGTGGGCGATAAACAGGTAAGAGGTACCTTCGGCCTGCTGGTAGTCACGCAGCAGGTTGACGACCTGCGCCTGAATGGAAACGTCCAGTGCGGAGATGGGCTCATCACAGATGACCAGCGCGGGGTTCAGCACCAGGGCGCGGGCAATGCCGACGCGCTGGCGCTGGCCGCCGGAAAACTCGTGGGCATACCGTCCGGCGTGTTCTGCCGTCAGGCCAACGCGGTTCAGCATGGCAAAGACTTTTTCGTCAACTTCCTGCTTGCTTTTGCAAACATGGTGGGCTTTCAGCGGCTCGGCAATGATATCGCGCACCGTCATGCGGGCGTTCAGCGAAGCATACGGATCCTGGAAGATCATCTGCATGTTGCGGCGCACCGGCTGCATCTGGCGGGGCTTGAGGTGGGCGATATCCTGCCCGTTGAAGATGATCTTGCCCTGCGAAGGCTCATAAATGCGGATGATGGTGCGTGCGCAGCTGCTTTTGCCGCAGCCAGACTCGCCAACCAGGCCAAAGGTGCGGCCGCGGCGCAGCGTAAAGTTGACGTCATCTACTGCATGAACTTCCGCGTGCGGGCCGACAGAAAAGAATTTTGTCAGGTGCTCTACCTGAAGAATGGGCTGTTCCATTAGTGTGCCTTCCTTTCGGCTTCTGCCAGTTTTTCATGCAGAGGATTTCCCTCGGCCGGGGCGTCCGGCTGCAGCAGCCAGCAGCGTGCCTGACGGCTGCCAACCTGGACAAACGGCGGGCACTCGGCTGCGCAGATGTTGCGTGCAAACTGGCAGCGGGAAGCAAACGGGCAGCCCTTGGGGGGCTTGGTCATATCCGGCGGGCTGCCGGGGATGGACTGCAAGCGCTCGCTCTTATCCTTGGTCAGGCCGGGGATGGAGGCCAGCAGGCCCATGGTGTAGGGGTGCAGCGGGTTTTCAAACAGATCGTTGATCTCCGCTTCCTCCATCACAAGGCCGCCGTACAGAACAACAACGCGGTCGCACAGCTCAGCCACAACGCCCAGGTCATGGGTGATAAAGATGATGCTGGTGCCGTATTCCTCCTGCAGGGAGCGCATCTGCTTCAAAATCTGGTGCTGGATGGTCACATCCAGGGCGGTGGTGGGCTCGTCCGCAATCAGCAGGTCGGGGTGGTTGGCCAGCGCCATGGCGATCATGACGCGCTGGCGCATACCGCCGGAAAATTCATGCGGGTAGGATTTCAGCCGCTTTTCGGCTTCGGGAATACGTACTTCGCGGAACAGCTCCAGCGTGGCAGCCTGCAGCTCGTCGCGCTTCATCTCCGGGTGGTGTACATGGATCATTTCGGCAACCTGTTTGCCAACGGGAATCAGCGGATTCAGGCTGGACATGGGGTCCTGAAACACCATGGCGATCTTCTGGCCGCGGATTTCGCGCATCTGCTTATCGCTGACTTTGGTCAGGTCGGTGCCTTCAAATTCAATTTTGCCGTTTTTAATGCGGGCAGTATCGGCCAGCAGGCGCAGGATGGACATGGAAGTAACGCTTTTGCCGCTGCCGGATTCACCGACAATACCAAGGATCTCGCCCTTATGCACTTCAAAGCTGACGCCGCGCACAGCCTGCACTTCGCCGGAGGAAGTCATAAAGGAGGTTTTCAGATCCTCTACCTTCAAAATCGTCTCGCTCATTTTGCTCTCCTTACTTCTTCAGCTTCGGGTCCAGTGCATCACGCAAACCATCACCGACAAAGTTAAAGGCAAACATGATCACACAAATCATCAAAGCAGGGATCAACAGCTCGTGCGGGCTGGTGCGCAGGTTGGCAGATGCATCGTTGCACATGGTGCCAAGGCTGGCCAGCGGGGGCTGCAGGCCGATGCCCAAATAACCCAGGAAAGCCTCCATAAAGATGGCAGAGGGGATGAGCATGGTAATGGTAACAAGGATGGAGCCGAGCGCGTTGGGAATCAGGTGGTCAAACAGAATCGTTGTGGCAGAGGAACCAATGGTCTTGGCGGCAAGAACGAATTCCTGCTGCTTCAGGCTCAGGATCTGGCCGCGCACAACACGGGCCATATCCACCCAGTACACGCTGCCCAAGGCAACAATGATGCTCTGGATACCAGCACCCAGCACCTGCATGATCAGGATAACATACAGCGTCAGGGGAATGGTGGAGATAATATCCACAATACGCATCATGATCATATCCACGGTGCCGCCCAGGTAACCGGAAATACCGCCGTACAGAATGCCGATGATGAGGTTGACGAACGCAGCCATCAAGGCAACCAGCATGGAAATGCGGGTGCCGTACATCAGGCGGGTCAGCACATCGCGGCCCAGGGCGTCAGTGCCAAGGATGTAGGATTTGTTCAACATCGTCTTGGACGGGTAGATGCTGCCGGTGGCTTCATCGGCAATGACATAGGGGCTGCCGCCGTAATACAGGGCAACCTCGGTGCCGTCGGCATCAAAGATGGTCATGGATTTATCGGATTCATCGCGCACCTTGCGCAACTGGCCGCTCAGTTTGCCGTCCGGGGTAACGGAGATGACTTTCAGGGCGGTGGTAATGTACAGGTAGTCGCCGTTGGGGATCTGGTAAACCTTCATGACCGGCGGAACGTTGACAACTTCCAGATTCTGCACGGAGTAATCATACGGGGTAAACAGGGGGCCGACCAATGCAAAAAGCATCAGGGCGATAATAATCACAAAACCGGCGATGGCCGTCGGCTTGCGGCGGAAACGGAACCAGACGTCACCTGCAAAGGTGCGGCTTTTGGACCAGATTTTTTCACGGTCGCTGTTATCGGTAGCAAGCGGTTCCCACTTGTTCTGTGCGGTTAAATCTGCCATAAGTGTTTTCACCTTTCCTCAACAATTACGCGTCAAACTTGATTCTGGGGTCGATCAGGCAGTAGAAGATATCGACCAAAAACACCATTGCCATCAGGAACGCAGCAAAGAAAATGGTAACGCCCATGATGGTGGTGTAGTCGCGCTGGGTCACGCTGTTTACAAAGTAATAGCCAATGCCGGGAATGGCGAAGATCTTTTCAACAACAAAGCTGCCGGTCAAAAGGCCAGCCACCGTGGGGCCAAGCACCGTGATGACGGGGATCAGCGCATTGCGCAGGGCATGCTTGGTAACAACAGCGAACTCGGTCAGGCCCTTGGCGCGGGCGGTGCGGATGTAATCCTGGCCCATAACTTCCAGCAGGCTGGAGCGCATCAGGCGGGCCAGGTAGCTGACGGAATAGCCGCCCATGGCGATGACGGGCAGGATGTAGCTCTTCCAGCTGTCCAGGCCGAAGGTAGGCAGTACGTTCAGCTTAAAGGAGAATACATAGATCAGCATGGAGGCGATCACGAAAGACGGAATAGTAACGCCGATGGTGGCAATGGCCATCAGCAGCATATCCTGCCATTTGCCGTTTTTCAGCGCCGCTAATATGCCCATGGGGATGGAGGTAAGCAGCACAAACACCAGGGTGACAAGGCCCAGCTTGGCGGATACCGGCGCACCAGTGGCAATAAAATCGTTGACGGTTTTGCCGGTATATTTATAGGAAGGGCCGAAATCGCCATGCAGCAGGTTGCCCAGATATTTGACAAACTGCACCGGCATGGGCTGGTCCAGGCCGTACTTGGCTTCCATGGCCTGGGTAACCTCTTCCGGCACGCCCTTGGTGTTGGTGAACGGGCCACCGGGAATGGAGTGCATCAGGGTGAAGGTGATCAGAATGATCATGAACATGGCAATGATCATGGTTCCGATGCGCTTCAGAATAAATTTAACCATTACGTTTTCCCTCTTTCGTGTGCACGGCCGCCGCACAGGGAATGGCGCCCCGACGGCTGCTCTGTGGCCATAGTGTGCACATGCGTTGTTCCTGGCGGCGGTACAGACTGACAATCCAGCCGCCTTATAATTATCTTATTATATAGCGGCAGCTTGCGGTTGTCATCAATTTTTATTCATATTTTTTTACCTTTATAAAAATATCCGATTTACATACAAAACAAACAGCGACGGTGAAAAAATGTGTAGAATAAGACCATGGATTATGAGGGAAAAAGCGATAAGCAAAGCAAATGTGTCCTTGTGACGAGAACAAAAAAAGAGAAAATATGGGAATGAATGCAGTATTACTGACCCGGAAAGTTGGAAATTACAGCGGGGCGAGCTTTGTATGGATGGTTTAACGGCTTAACGCTCTAGTGAATCGCTGTGATGGTTGAAACAAAGCGCAATGCTCTGCCGCTGGAACGTGGGAAAGCGCTTCCGGCGCAAAATCATGGGATCACTGCGGAATGACATGGGAACAAGCAGCGTACAAGGGGATGTGGTGGACTGTTTATGTGCGGAAAAAGGAAAAGTGAGACGAATGGAGGCGGACGGAGAACATACATAAACCCAAAGAGACGCCCAACTCATCAAGTGAAACACGGCACGGAAAAGCATAACGGCCACAGCGAGATGCCCGAACCACAGACCAAAACGCAAAAAGGCAATGGAAACGCAGCAAAATAGTAGAGGTGAGGAACAACAGAGCAAAATATCTGTCCTTGAATGGAATACACAAAATACAGGGAGTGGAAACGGCGTATGCAAGCCCGCCAAAACTGTATATATAACGCAAAAGCTCGAATATATATACAGTTTAACGGTAAAGACTCCTCCAATGATAAAAGCGTAAAAATCGGCTATCCATGGCACAGGAAGCCAGGATGGCGGCAGGCGCTGCAAAGTCAAAAGGTGCAGAATCTTTCCTGATATGTCCTCTATGCAAAAACATTTTTGCTCGGCATCCCCGATTCCCGCACCTGTTCGGGAGGAGTTTTGGTATTTCCGTATCAGATAGAAAACAGCAGGCCTGTGCTGCGGCAGTACAGATTTGCGGGGCGTTCTGCTTGCCCTATACCGCAGGGGGGCTGCATATTGCAGAAAAATTACCGTTTCCCCGGTGCAGAATGGATGGCATATTCATTTATAGTGTGATAGAACGATTTCATTGAGTTAGTCAAAGCTAATGAGGCAGCAAAAAGCAGCACCACGAAAGAATGGCTGCCGGAAACCATGCCGTAACCCACGGTCCACAGCAGAATGTTAAACCCCGTCACAAAAGCGCTGGCATGAAGTGCAACGGTTATAAAGTTATAAGCATGCCGCACATGGTGTAGGGAGGGTTTTTAAGCGATTTAAGGAGATTTAGAGATAGGAATGGGGCGATGGGCAGAATGTTTAAGCCAGACACGTAATTTCGCTAAAGTCCGGTTTAGCGAAATATGGAGGAGAGACAGAACAATCATCTTTATCGCACGAATTGCACTACTACTAAAAAGCGCAGAATCCACTGTCGCCATCGAACCAATAACACCGTACAGTATCAAGATTTTCATCTCATTTTGATACTGTACAATATGATCGGAAGTCTGCTGGATCATTTTTAACAAGAACGAAAATCTTTACGGCGGCAAAGAAATGCTGTATACTAAGGTGTAAAGACACCTTGGAGAAAATACTGTGGACAGGGAGCAAATGCTATGAATGACGAAAAAATCACCCTTGATCTTGTGATTGATGTGCAGAAAGATTTTATTACCGGGGCACTGGCCAACACACAGGCGCAGGCCAATGTGACGCACCTGGCAGAGACCGCGCGGGCACACGCGCAGACCGGGCACTGGATGTTCTTTACCCGTGATACCCACCAGGACAACTACCTGACCACGCGGGAGGGCCGCAACCTGCCGATCGAGCACTGCATTGAGGGTGAGGATGGCTGGAATTTTGCGCCCGAACTGGAAAACGTCATGGCGGACACCGAGCCGGAAGTGTGCCACATTGTGGACAAACCCACGTTCGGCAGTTATATGCTGCCCAGTGAGATTCTGGATGAACTGATGGCACACAACAAGGCTGTTGAAGATATTGAAAAAATTGTTATTTATGGCTACTGCACCGATATCTGCGTGATTAGCAACGCCATGATACTGCGTGCAGCTTTCCCGGAAACAGAGATCGACGTTTTGTCGGACTGCTGCGCCGGGGTAACGCCCCAGAGCCACCAGACCGCGCTGGATGCCATGCGGGCCTGCCAGTTTACAATCATATAATAGGTGATGAAATAAAAAATGCCGTGCAGCTTTTTTGAACTGCACGGTATTTTTATCTTTTTGTCAGCTGACGCAGCTGGTTCAGGTCCTCCCGCGTATCCACATCCCTCAGTTCGGCATCGTTCCGGGCGGACACAAGGCGGACGGAACCGGGGTGGGCCCGCGCAACGGCATTGCCTCCGCGGCCATCCGGCAGGTGAAGCAGCTCCGAAAAATAATCCGCACCGAACAGCACTGGGCTGCCGGGGGTGCCATCGGCAGCGCACAGCCGCACAATGGCATCGGGGGCCGCTGCCAGCGCCAGTGCTTCCACACTTTGCTGCGTGAGCAGCGGCTGGTCCCCCGGCAGAAACATGCAGCCGCGCAAAGCGGGCTCTTTTCCCAGCAATGCCGCCAGCCCCAGCCGGACCGTATCGCTGCGGTAGGGCTGCGCGTGGCGCAGAACGGGGACGCCCTGCGCGTTACAGAGCGCCTCAACCTCTTCCGAGCGGGTCACGACAATGCGGCAGGCCAGCAGCGGCAGGGCGGCTAGAGCCAGCGCATTGGCGATCAGCGGTGCACCGCGAAAATCCGCCATCAGCTTGTTTCCGCCGAACCGCCGCCCCAGCCCGGACGCCATAACCACGCAGCCGAGAGCGGGCGCGGGATCGTCCAAATCCACCACAAAGGCATCCTGCCGGGCGCACAGTGCGGTTAAAAATGGGGTATCCTGCTTACGCACAATAGCGAGAACGCGCTTTGCATCCAGCAGCGCTTCCACTGCCTGCCGGAATTCGGGGCAGCTATTTTCCAGGTAACCGAGTTCATCCAGCACCGCCCATTCGCTCTCCCCTGCCGCCATGCGGTGCAGGGCGGGTACTCCCAGCAGCAAAAAGCCGTCCGCCACGGGGCGCATCCGGTTTTCGCCTGGGGGCAGTGCCGGGTCAAAGCGGCCGATCACCGCTATTTTTCCGCCCACACTTTCTCGAATTTCCACACGGTCCGCAGGGTACGCTGCTGTGGTAATTTCCTGTGCCCCGGGGCAAAGCAATGGCACCAGCGCACGCAGGTAATCTCCCCCCGGTCCGGCTGCTCCAATCCCAGCAGCAGCCGCAGCAGGGTGGTTTTTCCCGTACCGCGCCCGCCGGTCAACAGCAGGTGGCGCTTACCGCTCACCCGGAAAGAACTTATAATAGAGCTCGCGGTCAGTCTGTACACAGGCATCACGGTAAGCCTCATACCTTTCCATAAAATTGCGGGCTTCATCCGTCAGGGTGCTGCCCCCGCCGCCGCGCCCGCCAATGGTTTTGCGGGTCAGCGCAAAGCCCAATTCTTTTTCCGCCCGCTTGACCATGCGCAGCGCTTTGGAGTAAGAAAGCCCCATGGCCTGTGCCGCCGCCCGCAGTGAGCCGGTCTCTTCAATCCGGTGCAGCAGGCGGCAGGGGCCTTCGCCAAAAAAGCGCTCGCCGATATCATCGCAGAGCATCACATGAATCTTCGGTTTCATTTTTCTTTCCTCACAACGGCAGCAGCGCCAGCCGCACCCGGCCCGTGCGGTCGGTCACGGGCACCAGTTCCAGCGGGCCGTATACTGCTGCCAGCGCGGATTGCAGCGCTTCAACCGGGTCGGTTCTGGGGTACAGCATGGCTCCAACCTGCCCGTTTTGCAGCACGATCAGCGTATCGCACCAGTCCAGCATCAGCATGGGGTCATGCAGGCAGATCAGCGCTGTTTTGCCGCTTGCATGCACAAATTCTGCCAGCAGCGCCGCCATATGGCTGCGGTTGGCAAGGTCCAGGGCGCTGTCCGGTTCATCCAGTAGCAGCAAAGGCGCATCCTCCACAAAGGTACGTGCCAGAATACAGAGCTGGCGTTCGCCGCCGCTCAGCGTCAGGTAGTCCTGCTCGGCTTTATCCGCCAGGCCTACCGTGCGCAGGGCTTCTTCCGCTGCCGCACACATGGCAGCGGTGGGGCTTTGCAGCACGCCAAGGCGGGGGTTGCAGCCCATCAGCACAACTTCCCGTGCAGACATGGACACCGAAATTCCGCTTTGCTGCGGGATGTAACTGACCGTTTGTGCCAGACACCTGGTAGAAAGGCTTTCCAGCGGCACACCATCCATCAGGCAGCACCCCGTATGGGGCAAAAGCCCGGCCACTGCGCGCAGCAGGGTGGTTTTTCCGCTGCCGTTCGCCCCCAATATTCCCACCAGCTGGCCGGGGGTATCTATCGTAAAATGAACATTTTGCAGGATGTTCTTATCGCCAAGACGGACGGCCAGATTCTCCACAGTGAACATTACCGCGTCTCCCTCCCCGGCTTTATAATAAGGTAAATCAAAAACGGAACACCCAGCAGTGAGGTGAAGATACTGACCGGCAGTTCGGTTGCCGCCACCGTTTTGGCAATGGTATCCGCCGCCAGCAGCAGCGTGCCGGTAAGCAGTCCGGTCAGCTCCGCGAGACGCATACCGCGTCGTCCGCCGAAAGCCGCGGCGGCAAGCTCCGCGAATATCTGCCCGCCATCGAGCGGGAGCGCCGGCAGCAGGTTGAACGCCGTCAGTATCACGCTCACTCCCGCCGAGCAGAGCAGCCAATCGCTGCCGTAAATCTTTCCGGCGTAGGACGCGATGAGCGCGTACAGCCCACCGGCAGCAGGCCCCGCGGCGGCGGCGAGTATGCGCCCGAAGCCGCTCGTGCATCCGGCATAGCCCATGCACAGCCCGCGCAGCTCCGCCTTGAAGCCGCATATGCGCAGGCCGAGCAGCCGCAGGCACACGATGTGCCCCAGCTCATGGATCAGCACCGGCACGGCGACGCAGGCAAGCGTCCCGAAATCCGCGGTATAATAGATCAGCGCCGCGAGGATGAGCGCTCCGGCGCTGACTTTTATTCTGTTGTTGTTCATCTCAGACATAGTATTCAGGATTTATATAGACGTCGTTCAAAAACAGCTCAAAGTGAAGATGCGGGCCAGTCGCGTTGCCGGTCTGGCCTACGCGGCCTATCGTCTGGCCGCGCTCAACCATATCCCCCTCGTGCGCCACGAACTCGCTCAGGTGCGCGTACAGACTTGCGAAGCCGCCCTCGTGCGTCAGGATGAGGTATTTCCCGTAGCTGTCGCTCTCCCCCGCCGCATAGACATAACCGTCCGCGAAAGCGAAGACGCTGTCGCCGTTGTCCGCGGCGAAGTCCGTGCCGTAGTGAAACTTGACGGTTCCCTGTATTGGGTGCACGCGGTAGCCGAAGCCGGAGGAATCGTACCCGTCCACGGGGCTTGTATATTCAAAGGGTATCTCCGGCATGTCTGTCCGCACGTTTGCGGGGATGGCGTAGCCGTCAAACTCCGTTTGACTCGACAAAAATGCGCTGACCGCCTCCGGCTGCTCGCTCGGTTCAGAGGTCGGTTCCGGTGACGGCGTCGGGGCGGGTTCTGGCGTTGGCGACGGTGTCAGAGTCGGCTCCGGCAATGGGCTTGGCGTCTGCTCAGCGAAGGTCGGTGCAGTCTCATCCGAATCGGGCAGCGTCCGCGGCAGCAGCATCGGCTCCGGCGACGGGGATGGGGACGGCGGCGTTTTATCCTCGCGCGCCCTGCCGAAGACCTCCACAAGCTTTTCCCCGAACCGGCTCTCCGTGATATGGCTGCCGAGCGTCTGCGCAAGCTCGACGTAATCGTCGTCACGGTCTATAAAGCACAGCACCCGCTCGCGCAGTCCGGCGCTGTGCTGCGGCAAGGCAAGCTTCAGCACCGTCAGCAGCACGACATTGACAATGGTGACAATCGCGCCGGTCAGCGGGCTCATATAGGCGAATGCGTACCAGCAGGAGCCGCACAATGACAGCACGCCCAGAAATCCGGCGATCCCGATGCCCGGAATCAGAAAAATTTCGGCCAGAATAAGGATGATCCCTGCTAAAACCAATGTTATTATAAGTCCCATACTCAATGAGTTAGTGTTATGTATCCAAATATATGAATATTATTCGGCTTTGGAAAGACCTGCCGACTCAATTCTCAAGTTGGAAAGACCTGCTTTCTTCAATGCTTCCGTAACAGTGTCCGCTTCCTGCCTGCTGTCGTAAGGACCGAGAATATATGAGATCATTCCGCCTTCAGTCGTCTTGGACATGTCCGAGTCGGTAGATGCCTTGATGGTCGCTATCTCGTTTTCGTTCAATGAATTGCCGTCGATAGGGAACACTCTGATCTGGAACAGCTCGTGAATGTTCTTCTCTATGGCCCTGGCCTTCTGGACAGTAATAGGCTTGCCGTCAAGGAATGCCACGATGATGGCACTGCGGAAGCCTGCACGTTTCACCTTGTTAAGGTTTGCCAAAACATCCTTGTACGTGTGGAACAGTCCCACAGAGTAGA
>OLNF01003129.1_pt1 | contig 12280 bp, 10 predicted proteins | sample 1673061 | NCBI WGS metagenome assembly OLNF01 (sample SAMEA3136751, study PRJEB25190) | human gut metagenome | reverse complement strand
GTTGGATGCAAGCGGTTAAGCGAACATTCAACCTGCAGCGACTAAAGTCACAAATTAGGGTATCGGCTCTCTTTGGAAGCGTCTCCTTTGCTGCGCAAATCAGGATAGAAAGGAAAAATTATGTGTGCAAGCAAAACCGATTTGGAATTATATATTCACATTCCATTTTGCATAAAAAAGTGTAACTACTGTGATTTTCTTTCATTCCCTTCAAATGAGGAGAGACGGGAGATTTATGTACAGTCTTTGATAAATGAAATAGAGCAGACAGGTAAACTTTTAGATAAAGACGCATATGCAGTGCGAAGTATCTTTATAGGAGGAGGTACACCGTCGCTTCTTTCCGGAAAGCAGATAGAGAGGATTATGCTGGCGGTACGGAATGCATTTTTTATAATGGAAGAAGCAGAAATTACAATGGAGACGAATCCGGGAACGCTTACGAAGGAGAATGTTTTTTCTTATAAAAAAGCAGGAGTGAATCGTTTCAGTATGGGGTTACAGAGTGCAGATGACGCCTGTCTTCATTTATTGGGAAGAATTCATACATGGGAAGAATTTTTGAAGAGTTATGAGCTGGCGAGAAAAGCGGGGTTTGAGAATATTAATGTAGATTTGATGAGTGGACTGCCGGGGCAGACGGTAAATATCTATAGAAGGACGCTGGAAAAGGTGATGGCATTGCAGCCAGAACATATTTCTGCCTACAGTCTTATTTTGGAGGAAGGAACACCGTTTGGTGAATCGGAGGAGATTCAGAAGAAGATTCCTGATGAAGAGACAGACAGGGAAATGTATCAGCTCACGAAAGAGGTTTTAGCAGAGAATGGCTACGAGCGGTATGAGATTTCAAATTATGCGAGAAAGGGAAAAGAATGTATTCATAATCTTGGATATTGGAGTGGAATACCGTATCTTGGATTTGGACTTGGTGCTTCTTCTTATTTTGAAGGGACTCGTTTTTCTAATGAGAAGAATTTAGAAAAATATCAGAAAAAGCCGTATGTTCCATTTATGATGCGGGAAGATTATACTGTGTTAAGCGAAAAAGATGAGATAGAAGAGTTTATGTTTCTGGGACTGAGAAAAAGAGCAGGAATTTCAGAGAGAGAGTTTAAAGAGCGCTTTAGGGTGGGTCTTAAAGATATATATGGAAAAGTTATTGCTAAATATGAAGAAATGGATTTATTGGAATGGACGGCTGATGGGAAAATGCTTCGTCTTACGGATGCAGGGATTGATGTGAGTGATTACATTTTCTGTGATTTTATGCTGTAAAGGAATTTAGAAAGTGTTTGAAAAATCATTCTGGCAATCTGTACGCTCTGTAAAAAAAAGTTCAGGAAAAATTTTAAAATATACTTGACAAGGATTGAAGATAGTGATAACTTAATGAATGTAGATATTAGCACTCGATATTGATGAGTGCTAATAACTAAGAAGGAAGGGAGTAAGAGATGGAACTGGATGAACGTAAGATGAAAATTTTAAAAGCAATTATATCTACTTACTTAGAGACTGGAGATCCGGTCGGAAGCAGAACGATTGCCAAAGATTCTGATTTACATTTAAGTTCAGCAACGATTCGTAATGAGATGGCGGATCTTGAAGAGCTTGGTTATATCCTCCAGCCACATACTTCTGCCGGAAGGATTCCTTCAGATTTAGGCTATCGTTACTATGTAAACTGTCTTATGGAAGAGAATGATGAAATTCGAACACGGGAGACCGAGAGGGAGAAGGAACATCAGGATTTGATTAATAAGATGGATCGCATGGAGGAGGTTCTTAAGAATGTCGCAGATGTTCTTGCAGCGAATACGAACTATGCCACATTGATTTCCGCACCACAGATTAAGGAGTCAAAGCTTAAGTTTATTCAACTTTCTATGGTGGATTCACAAAGACTTCTGGTCGTTATCGTGGTTGGCAATGATACGGTTAAGAACGTGCTCATGAATATGGATGAACCTCTTGGCAATGACGAGATTCTAAAACTTAACATTTTGTTGAACTCTTTCCTTCAGGGACTAACACTGAATGATATTAACATTGAGTTAGTTCACACGATGAAGGTGCAGGCAGGAATGCATGCAGACATTTTAGAAGGAGTTTTTAATGGGATTGTAGAGGCAATTCACGAAGCAGATAATTTAGAGATTTATACCAGCGGAGCAACCAATATGCTCAAGTATCCTGAACTTTCCAATCCAGAGCATACGACAGCACTTCTTGACACATTAGTTGAGAAGAAGCAGCTTGTAAAGCTTGTCGATGATACGGTGAATCAGGAAGAGAAGCATGGTATACAGGTTTACATTGGTAATGAGACGCAGGTACAGTCTTTAAGGGATTGCAGTATCGTAACTGCCACTTACGAATTGAAGGAAGGCGGAACAGGAACGGTCGGAATTATCGGTCCCAAACGAATGGATTACCGAAAGGTTGTAAATACTCTCAGAAATCTAACCGATGATTTAGATGAGATTTTTAATAATAAATCATAGAAAGGTGGTACTTAAGTGGAAGAAGAAAAGAAAGTATCCGACGAAAGTATCGTAGAAGAGGCGAAGGGAGAGACTCCAGAAGAAACAACGACGGAGGAAGGAACGGAAACTCAAGAAACAAAAGAAACCAAGACGAAAAAGAAAAAGAAGTCTGCAGCCGCTCTTGAAATCGAATTAAAAAAGAGTGAAGAAAAAGCAGCAGAGATGACAGATAAATATCAGCGTCTGATGGCAGAATTTGAGAATGCCAGAAAGAGAAATGCAAAAGAGCAGAGCCATATGTATGATGTAGGAGCGAAAGAGGTTCTTGCAAAGTTACTTCCGGTTGTTGATAATTTTGAAAGAGGTTTGGATGCTCTTTCAGAAGAAGAGAAGGAAGGGGCATTTGCTCAGGGATTTATCAAAATTTATCAGCAGATGATTACCGTACTTGAAGAAATCGGTGTAAAACCGATGGATGCTGTAGGAAAGGAATTTAATCCGGATTTTCATAATGCAGTAATGCATGAAGAGAATGAAGAGATGGGTGAGAACCTTGTATCCGAAGAATTCCAGAAAGGATATATGTACAAAGATGGAGTTCTTCGTCACAGCATGGTAAAAGTAGTTAATTAGTCATATTTTAGATATACGAATTTGACAGAATACAGGAGGAAATAATTATGGGTAAAATAATCGGTATTGATTTAGGTACAACAAACTCATGTGTAGCAGTAATGGAAGGTGGAAAACCTGTTGTTATCACAAATGCAGAAGGAATGAGAACAACTCCTTCCGTAGTAGCTTTCACAAAGACTGGTGAAAGAGTTGTCGGTGAGCCGGCAAAGCGTCAGGCAGTAACAAATGCTGACAAGACTATTTCATCAATCAAACGTGAAATGGGTACAGATTATAAAGTAACAATTGATGATAAAAAGTATTCTCCACAGGAGATTTCCGCAATGATTTTACAGAAGTTAAAATCTGATGCAGAGAACTATTTAGGTGAGAAAGTAACAGAAGCAGTTATCACTGTTCCAGCATACTTCAACGATGCTCAGAGACAGGCAACAAAAGATGCTGGTAAGATTGCAGGTCTTGATGTAAAGCGTATCATCAACGAGCCTACAGCAGCAGCTTTAGCATATGGTCTTGATAATGAGCATGAGCAGAAGATCATGGTATACGACCTTGGTGGTGGTACATTCGATGTTTCTATCATTGAGATCGGTGATGGCGTTATCGAAGTATTAGCAACTGCTGGTGACAACCACTTAGGTGGAGATGACTTTGATAACAAGGTTACTCAGTGGATGTTAGATGAGTTCAAGAAGACTGAGGGTGTTGATCTGTCTAACGATAAGATGGCACTTCAGAGATTAAAGGAAGCAGCAGAGAAGGCAAAGAAAGAGCTGTCTACCGCTACTACCACAAACATCAATCTTCCGTTCATCACCGCTACTGCTGAGGGACCGAAGCACTTAGATATGACACTGACAAGAGCAAAATTCGATGAGCTGACTGCAGATCTGATCGCTCGTACTGAGAGACCAGTAAGAGAGGCTCTTGAGGGTGCTGGACTGACAGCAGCAGAGCTTGATAAGGTTCTTCTTGTAGGTGGTTCAACACGTATGATTTCCGCACAGGATAAGGTTCGTGCACTGACTGGTAAGGAGCCGTCTAAGACACTGAACCCAGATGAGTGTGTAGCAATAGGTGCTTCCATTCAGGGTGGTAAGTTAGCAGGTGATTCAGGTGCAGGTGATATCCTTCTGCTTGATGTTACTCCGTTAACTCTTTCAATCGAGACTATGGGTGGTGTTGCTACTCATCTGATCGAGAGAAATACTACAATCCCGACAAAGAAGAGCCAGATCTTCTCTACCGCAGCTGATAATCAGACAGCAGTAGATATCAACGTTGTACAGGGTGAGAGACAGTTTGCACGTGACAACAAGTCCTTAGGACAGTTCCGTCTGGACGGTATCGCACCAGCAAGAAGAGGTGTTCCGCAGATCGAAGTTACTTTCGATATCGATGCAAACGGTATTGTAAATGTATCTGCTAAGGATCTTGGAACAGGTAAGGAGCAGCACATCACCATCACTGCAGGTTCCAACATGTCTGATTCTGATATCGAGAAGGCTGTTAAGGAAGCAGCTGAGTTCGAGGCACAGGATAAGGCTCGTAAGGAAGGCGTAGATGCTCGTAATGAGGCAGATTCCTTCGTATTCCAGACTGAGAATGCAATGAAGGAAGTTGGCGATAAGCTGGATCCGACCTTAAAGGGTCAGGTAGAGAGCGACCTTCAGGCACTGAAGGATCTGGTAGCTTCTACCGATATCAACAACGTAACACCGGATCAGACTGAGCAGTTAAAGGCAAAGACTGAGACCTTAAAGAACAGTGCACAGCAGCTGTTCTCCAAGATGTATGAGCAGGCACAGGCAGCTCAGGGTGGCGCACAGGCAGGCCCAGACATGAACGCAGGTGCAGGTTCCTCATCTTCTGACGATGTTGTTGATGGAGACTACAAGGAAGTTTAATAAAAAAACGCTTAATTAGAAAGTTTGAAAAAAATATCAACTGTGGGTTGAAATAATTAAGAAGTTTTAGTAAGATAAAAAATGGCATTGCTCTTGGGGACTTCTCCAGGAGTTTTGCCATGTTAAGAGTAAGAAAAGTATTGGTAGCCCTTTTGGCCGAAGCGGCTTTGAGCGGTTGCCCAGATGGGAGTATTTATGGCAGAGAAGAGAGATTACTACGAAGTCCTTGGTGTAGCGAAGGACGCTGATGATGCCGCCATAAAAAAGGCATACAGAGAGATTGCCAAGAAGTATCATCCGGATATTAACCCGAGCGCAGAAGCTGCAGAAATTTTTAAGGAGGCCTCAGAGGCTTACAGTGTATTAAGTGATAAGGAAAAGCGTGCACAGTATGATCAGTTTGGTCATGCAGCATTTGATGGCAGCGGCGGAGGCTACGGCGGTGGTTTTAGTGGCTTTAGCGGCGATATGGGAGACATCTTTGGAGATATCTTTGGAGATTTATTTGGCGGCGGACGAAGCAGAAGAAATGACGGTCCTATGAAGGGCGCAAATCTTCGAACAGCAGTACGTATTACTTTTGATGAGTCTGTAAAGGGCTGCGAGAAGGAGCTTAAGTTAAATCTTAAGGATCCTTGTCCAACTTGTCATGGCTCAGGTGCAAAGCCAGGAACTTCTCCGATTACTTGTCCGAAATGTCAGGGACGTGGTCAGATTACAATCACACAGCAGTCAATGTTTGGTATGGTTCGTAACGTTCAGGTCTGCCCGGATTGTCATGGAAGCGGTAAGATCATAAAGGACAAGTGTCCAGACTGTCGTGGTACCGGATATCAGACAAAGTTAAAGAACATTCAGGTTACGATTCCAGCTGGTATTGACAATGGTCAGAGTATTCGCATCCGCGGAAAGGGTGAGCCTGGTATTAACGGCGGCGAGTGGGGTGATCTTCTTGTTGAGGTTGCAGTATCACAGCATCCGATCTTTAGACGTCAGGACTACGATATTTTCTCAACAGTGCCAGTATCTTTTGTACAAGCAGCGCTTGGTGCAACGATTAGAATTGATACAATTGACGGTCAGGTGGAGTATGAGCTTAAAGCAGGAACTCAGACTGATACGCAGGTACGTTTAAGAGGCAAGGGTGTTCCGAGTCTTCGCAACAAAAATGTACGCGGTGATCATTATGTTACTTTTGTAGTACAGGTACCAACCAGTATGACAAAGGAGCAAAAAGAAGCACTGAAGGCATTTGATGAGGCGATGAATGGCAAGACGACTGCCAATACAACGACAACTAAGAAAAAGCATCCAATCAAAGATTTCTTTGAAAAAGATAAGGATAAATAAATAGTTTTTAGCAGGGAGAGCTGCTGCAAAATGGATGTCATCATCCGTGGAGCGGCAGCTCTTTTTGGGCTATTGTCTTTTAATAGCAGAAGGGAGAAGCGTGGACATGATAACAATACGAAAAGCCAAGCTGACTGATCTCGATCGCATGATGGAAATTTATGCCAGGGCAAAGCGATTTATGGATAGTACTGGAAACACAACGCAGTGGGAGATTGGTTATCCAACACGAAAAATGATACAGGATGATATTGAAAATGGATACAGCTTTGTCTGCATGGGAGAGGATAACATTCCCCATGCAGCATTTAAGTTCTTTGTGGGAGAAGATCCGACGTATCGTGTGATCGAGCAGGGCAGCTGGAAAAATGACAATACATACGGAACAATTCATCGTGTTGCAAGTGACGGCACAATCAAGGGCGTATTTTCACAGATAGTTTCCTTTTGCGAAGTGATTTGCCCAGAGCTTCGCGCCGATACCCATAAGGATAACAATGTCATGCAGCATTTGTTTGAAAAGAATGGATTTGAGCGCTGTGGTGTTATATATGTAGAGAATGGAACACCGCGATTTGCTTATCAGCGCTGTGCGCGATAAAATAACGTGGCATTAAAGTTCCGGGAGGAAAAGAAGAAAATGACAAAAATACTACTGGTAGAGGACGATGGCCAAATTGCTTCATATCTAGGCGAACTGCTTCGCGCAGAGGGTTTTGATACGCAAATTGCAGGCTCTAAAAAAGAGGCGAGCGAATGCCTTTTGATACAAGCTTTTGATCTGGTGCTTCTTGATGTAAGTCTGCCGGATGGAAATGGCTTTTCTATCTGTGCAGAAATAAAAAAAGAATACGAGATTCCGGTGATCTTTCTGACTGCATCAGGTGATGAGTACAGCGTAGTCGCAGGCCTTGATATGGGTGCAGATGACTACATAGCTAAACCGTTTCGTCCTCGTGAGCTGATCTCAAGAATCCGCTCAGTTCTTCGCCGCTGCAAAAAAGAACAGCGCATTTTAAGCTGTGGCGATCTTAGGGTCAATGTGTCATCAGCAACAGTGACAAAAGGCGAAAAAGAGTTGTTCTTATCGGCACTTGAGTATCGTCTGCTGCTTCTTTTACTGCAGAACAAAGGTCAGATTTTGACGAGAAATCAGCTGCTTGAGGAGATATGGGATGCATCTGGCGAATATGTAAATGATAATACGCTGTCTGTGTATATGAAGCGTCTGCGTGAGAAGATTGAGGAAAATCCACAAAGTCCACGTTTGCTTCATACGATTCGAGGTATTGGATATCGCATGGAAGATCGGGTAGAGCAATAAAAAGGGGAAAATTTATATGAGACCAGAATATAATAAATTAATCATGGCAGACAGTATGCTTGCAGCCGCCGCACTTATCATTTTCTTTGTGTGGGGCTGGCAGGCTGCTGTCTGCATTATTTTTTCTGCATTTGTTTTGTCTGGCGTGTTTGCATCTGAGATTTGCAGGCGTGAGGCGCAGGCATCTAGCCTGTCAGACGAGATCGACCGTATTCTTTATGGGGAAGAACACTGGAATCTGGACGAATACAGCGAGGGAGAGCTTGCCATTTTGCAGGATAAAGTACGAAAACTTGTCATAAGACTGCGTGAGCAGGCAGATCAGCTTCAAAAAGAAAAGAATTTTCAGGCAGAGATGATGGCTGATATTTCTCATCAATTAAAAACACCGCTCACTGCAATGCGTCTGATGATCAGCAGCATTAGAAAGCTTGAGGGAAGCGGAGAGGACGAAGTGCGCCAGCGTGCAAGACGTCTTACCGAGATGCAGCAGCTTGTAGATCGTGTAGATTCGCTTGTCGTAGTGCTTCTTAAGATGGCAAAGCTTGATTCAGGAACTGCTATTCTTCAGAAGGAGAAGATTTCCATTAAGGATCTTATTTTACATAGTGCAGAGCCGCTTGCAATTTCCATGGACTTGCATGGTGTAAAGCTTTGCCTGAATGGAAATGACACAGACAGCTTTCAGGGTGATTTTGGCTGGAGTGCAGAGGCAATTACTAATATTTTGAAAAATGGCATAGAGCATATGGAAAACGGCGGTAATCTTTGTGTGAGTTGGCGAGAGACATCTGTTTACAGTGAGATCGTGATCACGGATGAGGGAAGCGGCATAAGCGATGAGGAACTGCCACATATTTTTGAGCGATTTTACAGAGGAAAAACGGCGCGCCACAGCGGATTTGGAATTGGTATGGCAATGGCACAGAGTATCTTTGCAAAACAAAATGGAACAATTAAGGCGCAAAACAGAGAGGAGGGCGGCGCAAAATTTGTCATTCATGTGCGCAAGTGACAAAAATGTCACCAAAAAGTAAGTGAGTTGTCACTTATAGCGTGTACCATAATAATTAAAAACGGAAAATTCAGGAAATCAGGAGGGATGAGAATGGAGATTTTGCGGGCATCACATTTGTGTAAGACATATGGAAAGGGCGAGAATGAAGTAAGAGCTCTTGATGATGTTTCTTTTTCGATTGAAAAGGGAGAGTTTGTTGCAATTGTTGGTACATCTGGTTCTGGAAAGTCTACGCTGATGCACATATTAGGCGGAGTGGATCGTCCAGACAGCGGAAGTGTGTACATGGACGGACAGGATATATATAAGCAAAATGATGAGCAGCTGGCGATTTTTCGCCGCAGGCAGGTGGGACTGATTTATCAGTTTTATAACTTAATTCCTGTGCTTGATGCTGTTGAAAATATGACACTTCCGGCGCTTCTTGACGGTCGAAAGGTGGAAAAATCACGCATCAATCAGATGATAAATGATCTTGGCTTAAAAGGGCGTGAGCATCATCTTCCAAATCAGCTATCTGGTGGTCAGCAGCAGCGTGTTTCAATTGGACGGGCGTTAATCAATTCGCCAACTGTGATTTTAGCCGATGAGCCGACTGGAAATCTTGATTCGAAGAACAGTCAGGAAATCATGAATCTTCTTCGATTGTCGAATGAAAAATATCATCAGACCTTGATTATTATCACGCATGACGAGGAGATTGCAAACCAGGCAAGGCACTTAATTCACATCGAGGATGGACGGATTTGCAGAGATGAGGTGATCCGCTGATGAAGATTTTATTTTTGTATACAAAGCGGATGTTAGCAGCGAATAAGGCGAGAACGGCAGTCACATTTGCGGGAATTGTCTTGTCATTTGCATTGCTGACAGCAGTACTTACGGGAACCTCAAGTTTATTTCATTTTTTTAGCGAGTTTATGAAGGTGCGCGACGGCGATTACTATGGTGTAATCTATAACTGCGATGAGGAGGATGAGGCGCGCCTGGCACAGTCTGAGGAAGTGACACAGAGTTGTCGCATGGGTATCGTTGGCGTTGCCGAGAAGGGATTTGGTATTGAACACGAATTGTCACTGTCAAATAGAGTTTATGTAGCGATCGGAAGCGTGGATGCAGACTTTTTTGATACTATGGGTGTAAGACTGATTGAGGGACGCTTGCCGGAAAATGAAAATGAAGTTATCATTCCTCAAATGATGACAACAGCTGGAAAAGAATTTCACATTGGAGATACAATCACCTGGCAGATTGGCAAGCGTATCGGGTCAGATGGCAGAGTCATACAGCATCAGGAACAAAGAATCGAGGATCGAAGCAGTGCGGATTTTTGCGAGGAAGAGACGATACAAGTAGAACAGACAAAGACATATACGATTGTCGGAATCAGCACAAATCCAGGCTATCAGATGTTTGCGGAGCCTTGTTATCTTGTGCTGACAACAGGGGTGCAGACAACGATTTCTGATATTTATTTAAAAACGAAAAGCATTGATGATACTAGCGACTTTATTGCAGAAAATTTTGGCGATCATCAGTCAAAGACAAATGAAACATTATTACGTTATTTTGGAAAAGGCGTTTCAGATGTTCGCTATACGTTGTTTGGCATGTGTGCGGTGTTGATGGTGGTAATTGCGATTGCCAGCGTTGCGCTGATCTATAACTCATTTTCAATATCTCTGACTGAGCGAACACGTCAGTTTGGGCTGTTTAAATCTATTGGTGCTACGCGCTTTCAGGTTATCGTGAGTGTCTTTCTGGAAGCGGGCTTTCTGGCAGTATCAGCGATTCCGGCAGGATTGCTAATTGGCTGTGTTGGTGTAAGCTGTGTATTTCGGCTTTTAAAGAACAGTTTTGATGCGATGATCAATTCAAATGGAGTCGCATATGTGGGAAGCATTTCGATGACCTTTTATACGCAAGTCTGGTATCTTGTGGTTGCAGCTGTGACAGGGCTCATCACCATTTTGATCTCTGCGATGGTGCCAGCCATGCGTGCTGGACGGATTTCTCCGATCGAGGCGATTCGCCAGACAAATGATATTAAGGATCCTAAGTTTGCAAGGAATATACGTGGACGCGGTATCTTAGGAATGGTGTTTGGCGTGGGCGGTCTGATTGCACACCGCAATGCAAAGCGCAATAAAAAATCATACCGTGCGATTAGTTTTTCTCTGGCAATCTGTCTGTTTTTGTTTCTTGGTGGAAGCGGATTTATCTACTACATGCGTTTGAGTATGAAGGGACTGAATGTTCCGTATTATTATAATTATCATATTCAGTTTAACAGTATTTATAATGATACATTTGATCAAGAATATCTCACACAGGAATTTCGAGAGAAACTTGTAAGTCAGCTGAGAACATCATCAAGTATTACAGACGCAGTTTTTGTCCGCAAAGTTAATTTGCAGATTGCAATGGATGAGAGTAATCTGACAGACGTAGGAAAACTTGCTGTAGGGGAATATATTGTGGATGGTCAGATGCATTATCGCGATCAAATTTATTTTGTGGAAGATACAGAGTATGAGGCATATTTAAAGCAGCTTGGATTAAATCCGGAGGAATATCTGAGGGCTGAAAATCCAAAGCTTTTGATTTTAAATACTGTGAAAGGCGCAGCCGATTTTGATGATGGACGAAGACGGTTTTATGAGGGATCTATGTTTCAGGATAGCAGCAAGCTGACTGAAATCTCAATCATGGAACAAAAGAAGATTGGAGATGCCTCATATGCTTATCCAGATCCTGAGGATCCAAGCATGATGATTTATTTGGTGGGAGATGGCAGGACAGCACAGTCAGATGATGATTTTAAAAAGTTTAAAGTTCCAGTGGAAGAGTCCATGGAAAAGCTTTCATTTGAAATCGGAGAGACTGTAAATGCAGAGGATTATCCATACTGGGCATGGGCAGGAGACTGGGGCTTTGTGCTGCCGCTTAGCGCCTATAATGAAGACCTGTTTATTATGCCGAATATTCAGGACTATGCATATGTGAAAACAATTGATTCCGAGCGCGCATTAGAATTAATGTCAGAATTGAGAAATGAGTACGATGAATCATTTGATATTGGAATGCCGCCGCAAACTGACCAGTATGAAGCAAATATGATGCGCATTCTCAATGTGTGTTTGATGTGCTTTTTGATTCTGATTGTTCTTATTTCACTGGCGAATATTGCCAATACAATCACGACGGCAGTGCGGCTTCGCACAAGGGAGTATGCGATGATAAAAGCAGCAGGCTGCAGCAAGTACACATTTTTAAGAATGATTTTCGCGGAGAATTTAAGCTATACACTTCGAGGCTTTGTGATAGGAGGGTTGATGGGAGCTCTGGCAAACTATAAGTCATATTCCTATTTGAAGTATTCTATCTACACAAATAAAGTCATACCAATTGGGCTGTATGCAGTTGGCGCCGCGGCATTTATACTCGTAATGATTTTTTCCACAGTTTATACGTGGCGAAAAGTCAAGAGAGGAAATATTTGCGAAGAACTGCGGCAGGAGGCAGTGTAGGAGAAGTGGTGGCCCGGAAGCTTTAA
>OLNF01003124.1_pt1 | contig 12309 bp, 8 predicted proteins | sample 1673061 | NCBI WGS metagenome assembly OLNF01 (sample SAMEA3136751, study PRJEB25190) | human gut metagenome | reverse complement strand
CTATCTTCCACTCTAATCCTTTCTGCTTAAATACCGCAGCAAAAGAATCCATCACTTGTTCAAGTAGAACATAAAGATAAAATTCCTTCTTATCCAATGTGATATTCTGAAGATTATATCTTGTAATCTCAAAAAATTCATTGATCAGTTCGCCCAGTCGTTTCGCTTTCTCAAGTGAAATTCCGGTATATTTTGCTCTCTGTTCCACCGGCATATCCGGTGCTTCATTGAGCAAGGATAAATATGCAATAATTGAAGTCAGCGGTGTCTTAAGATCATGAGCAAGATATACGATAATATCATTCTTCCTTTGCTCACTTTCCTCTGCGATCCGTCGCTGCTCTTTCAATGTTCCTTTGATCTCATTTAACTTATTCTCCAGTGGATTCAATTCTGGAGGAAGTAAAATATGATCTTTGGACTCATTTAAGATCATCTGAATACCGCTTTCAACCTGTTTTAGATAAGTTGTAAATTTTGACATACCCAGATAAAAGCTTAACAAAAGTAACAGAAAAAATCCAGCACCAATGATCATTGTTTTATTCTGCATAAAGATCAGACGATATATACGGATTGCTTCTATCTCATCCATGCCAAGCCGTTCAAATATATAAACAACCGTTTTGGCAAACGGATCCTGAAACACCCCATCTACAAAAATATCAAGTATAAAATATCCGATAAATGCAACAATAAGGCTGATTCCCAGTGTCTGCAATATAATCCTTATCTTTAAACTTCTGTATTTACTCCTCAACTTTGTATCCAACTCCCCAAACTGTCTTGATCAGCTCTTTGTGTCCCATGACATCTCCAAGTTTCTCCCTGAGATGTCTGATATGTACCATAACTGTGTTGTTATTGTTCTTAAAATATTTTTCTTTCCACACCTGCTCAAACAGATTCTCGGAGCTTATTACTTTGCCTCTGTTCTGAGTCAGGATCCAAAGTATAGAAAATTCCAATGGAGTTAGTGTAATTTCTTCTTCTCCATAAGTGCACTGATGTGTCGCACGATTCAGAATAAGTCCTGAAATCTCCAGAGTATCTTCCTGATCAGATCCAGAACCATCGTTATATCTTGTAAATCTTCGTAGCTGTGCTTTTACTCTCGCCATAAGTTCAAGAGGTTCAAATGGCTTCTCAATATAATCATCAGCTCCTAATGTCAATCCATTGATCTTATCCATGGATGATACTCTTGCAGTCAGCATAATAACTGGAAAATTGTGCTTTAATCGGATCTGTTTTAAGATTTCAAATCCATCAATATCCGGCAACATCACATCAAGGATCGCCAGATCAATATTCTCGTGCTCTACACATGCAAGTGCATCTTTTCCATTGTAAAATTTAAATACATTATAATCTTCATTCTTTAAATATAATTCAATAAAGTCAGCAATTTCTTTTTCGTCATCTACTACTAATACTGTTGACTGTCTCATCTGCTTCCTCCTTGTTTACTCTTTACCCCCAGGGATCACCTGAAATCTGTGGCCTGTTTCTTCCTCTTCCAGTTCTTCTCTTGTATGACCTTTTAGTGCATATACAGGAACTGTCTTATAAAGTTTAAGAATCAGGTCACAAAGGGTTCTCTGTTCTTCTCTTGCATTATCTTCTAACAAGCCTGTATACGCCTCTGTAATTTCTGTATATGTTACTCCGTTTTGAATCTTTACAACCAGTGATTTTACGATCATCATAGCCTGATACTGATCATCCTCTATATTCTGCATGACAAAATCAAATAACTCTGGAATACCACTCCAATTTCCAACTCCATTTGACAAGGCTAATTCTTTGTACTGATCTTCACTGTAAATCTTCCAGGAAATATCTTTGTTAATGGTCCATTTGATAAACACATCATTCCTGTCATCCACCTCTCTGCTTGCATAGATCAGTCTTAAATTCGTCTGATTTCTCAATAAGATACCAGACTGCCAGAATACAACTCTGTGCATCACAAATTCTTCCAACTCATCATATGTCATATCTTCTATCATGTTATCCCTGATGATCTCACAACATTCATAAATATCCAGAATACCATATAAAAATAACATTCCAAATAAAATATTCTCAAGTCTTGTGTATTCTTCCATCTGAGCCTGTGTCCGATGACTCTTAAGCGAAAAGAAAAATTTGTCTTTTGCCTCCATATTAATATAGATCGTATCATCTTCATAAGAGAGAAATCCAAGAAAATGCAACTGTTCCAGTTCTCTTAAATACATCTGCGCGATCAGGCTTTCTCCTTCCATCTCCCAGCACTGTAATAAAAATTCAATTGCTTCCTGTTGCAGCATCTTCGTCACAAGCTGTGGTCTATCATAAAGTTTCTCTGCAACTTTAGCTGCCAGAGATATCTCTGCTTCTCCATCATTAAAAGGGGCACCGAGTCTCTCGCACACAACCATAAGGTTCACCTGCGGATTCGTTGCGAGTTCTTCTACAAATGTTCTTCCTGATGCTTTTATCAATGACATAACTATCCTGCCCTCCTTCGTTTCAATCTTATAAAGTATATCTTATCAGACCCCTCCCGTCCAGTGGGACATTTAAAAAGATTTCTTTAAAATAACTCTCTGATCTTATCAATCTTTTCTTTCGTCATGCGATATCCCATATCATATGTCTGCTTCAATACATCAATATCCTTTTCCAGACTTTCAATTGGATATTCTGGCCTTAAGATTACTGCTTTTCCTTCTTGTTCGAGTTTCTCACAATATCTTACTGTTTTGTTATATTCGATATGTCTCTTCATTAAAAGTTCCGGCAAATGTGGATATTTTCTCTTCAGTAGTTTCGCTGTGATCTTATGGCTTCTGCTTAGTTCTTTTCTATATCCTTCAGGTCTAGTTAATACGATCAGATTCTTCTCATTGCCATCTTTGATTGACTTTCTGATCGGGATCGGATCTGCCAGTCCTCCATCATAATATGGCTTTCCATCAACATAAATCGCTGGAAATACAAGTGGTATCGCACATGTTGCACGAAGCATCATACACTTTTTGTCTAATTTCATTCCATCTTTATATTCTACTTTTCCTGTCCATGCATTGGTCACTCCAACTCGGATTCTTCCTTCGTATTCATAAAATGTCTTCCAGTCAAATGGATATAACTTATTCGGAATCGTATCATATACAAAATCAAGTCCAAAGAGACTTTTATCTTTTAATAAATTTCCTGCTCCTAAATATCGTTTATCATTTCTATGATTCATAAGAATCTTTAAATTACGTTCTTTTTGTTTTGAAATATATGAAAATCCATCACAAATCCCCGCTGATACACCGATCATATATGGAAACATGATATCTTCATCTAACAATGCATCTATCACTCCGGCACTGAAAATTGGACGGAATGTTCCGCCTTCTAAAATAATACCTGGCATGTTATGTCCTCCCATCGAGTAAAAAATATCACTTTATCTCTCCTAAATTTTATAATAAGTGACACTTGTTAAATATTATATCACGTTTTCATAATAGAATGTTACATTTACTCAAAGAAATTATGAAAAGAATTCGAATTTTGTGTGAACAAAAAATAACCTTTTTTGTTGATATATCGTGCCCTCAATGGTACAATGTTGATGTAACTGAAATGGGAGCTTAAAAGGTGATACCTTAGCTGAGAGGAAACTTACGTTTCGACCATGGACCTGATACGGGTAATGCCGTCGTAGGGATTTGGATGCTATGAATACAAGACGAACTGTAAACGGGCATCAGAATGTACCTTTAGTTTGTCTTTTTTTATCTCAACATATCTATTTTAGATTTTGACGATAAAATTATTATTTAAACCGAATAAAGTCTCCCAAAATTTTATATTTTGGAGGTATACATTTTATGAATTACACAACTCAGATGAATGCCGCAAGGCAGGGAATTATAACAAAAGAAATGGAAGCTGTTGCTACTTATGAAGGAATTGATGTGAAAGATCTTATGGCTGAAGTTGCAGCTGGCACGATCGTTATTCCTGCCAACAAGAACCATAAGTGTTTAAAACCTTTTGGTATCGGAAATTCCTTAAAGACAAAGATCAATGTAAACCTTGGTACATCCAGAGACTGTTTAAACTTAGATGTTGAGATGGAAAAAGTAAATAAAGCTGTTGAGATGGGTGCTGAAGCGATCATGGATCTTTCTTCTTTTGGACATACTCACGTATTTCGTAAAAAACTTGTCAATGAATGTCCTGCGATTCTTGGTACAGTTCCTATCTATGATGCGATCGTTTATTACAATAAAGCACTCAAAGACATCACATCTCGTGAATGGATCGACGTTTTCAAGATGCATGCCGAAGACGGCGTTGATTTTATGACGATCCACTGTGGAATCAATCGTAACACTGCAGATCGTTTCAAAGCGATGAAGCGTAAGATGAACATTGTTTCCCGTGGTGGTTCCTTAATCTTCGCATGGATGGAAGCAACTGGTAATGAAAACCCATTCTTCGAATATTATGAAGAAATCCTCGATATCTGTAATGAATATGACGTAACTTTAAGCCTTGGTGATGCATGCCGTCCTGGATGCCTTGCTGATGCGAGTGATATTTCACAGATCGAGGAACTGGTAACACTTGGTGAATTGACTGCACGTGCATGGAAAAAGGATGTTCAGGTTATGATCGAAGGTCCTGGACATATGCCAATGGATCAGATTCAGGCGAATATGAAGATTCAGCAGACGATCTGTCATGGAGCTCCATTTTATGTACTCGGACCTCTTGTTACAGATATCGCTCCTGGATATGACCATATTACTTCTGCAATCGGTGGTGCGATCGCCGCTGCATCTGGAGCAAGCTTTTTATGCTATGTAACTCCTGCAGAACATTTACGTCTGCCTAATGTTGACGATGTAAAAGAAGGAATCATGGCTTCTAAGATCGCAGCTCATGCAGCAGATATTGCCAAAGGTGTAAAAGGTGCCATGACTGGGATAACCAGATGGCAGCTGCCAGACAGAAACTTGACTGGGAAAAACAGTTCGAACTTGCTCTTGACCCTGAAAAGGCAAGAAGATATCGTGCAGAATCTACTCCTGAAAGAGAGGATACCTGTACAATGTGCGGAAAGATGTGTTCCGTACGTAACATGAATGCCGTCCTTGCCGGAGAAGATGTGGACGTCATCTAATACTTTTAAGCATCCAGACTGTTTTTATTTTAGACCTCCGGCACATGTCAGATTCTATTTTTCGTATCTGAATATATATATGAAAGAAGGTACTTTATATTATGAGTAATGAAAGAAATGGCTTCTCCAGCCGCTTAGGATTCGTCCTCGCAACGGCCGGATCTGCCGTAGGTCTTGGAAACATCTGGAGATTTCCATACCTCGCTGCCAAATATGGTGGAGGAACTTTTTTATTGACTTATTTAATCCTTACTTTAACGTTTGGATTTTCATTAATGATCACTGAAGTTGCATTAGGAAGAAGAGCTGGAACCAGTGCGATCCGTGCATTCGGACATTTCAATAAGAAATACACATTTATCGGTTATCTTACAACACTGATCCCATTTATCATTTTCCCTTATTATTGTGTGATCGGTGGATGGGTAACAAAATATGCACTTGTTTCTATTCAAGGTGGTATCCACGATGCTGCTTCTGATACATTTTTTACAGGATTTATCAGTAAATCTGCAGAGCCTATGATCTATGTTCTTGTATTTTTGATCGTTACTACTTTAGTTGTTGCTGGTGGTGTCAAAGGTGGTATTGAACGTGTCAGCACGATTATGATGCCGGTACTGATCGTCTTACTGATCGGTGTATCCGTATTCTGTATTACAAGACCAGGTGCTATGGCCGGAGTTGCATATTATATCAAACCAAACTTAAAAGATTTCAGTCCAACAACGATCTTAGCGGCACTTGGACAGCTGTTTTACTCTATGTCACTTGCCATGGGTATCATGGTAACCTTTGGTTCTTACATGCCAAAGAAATCCAATCTTGAAAAATCTGTAACACAGGTTGAGATCTTTGATACCGGAGTTGCTTTCCTTGCAGGACTTATGATCGTTCCAGCTGTATTTATATTCTCTAACGGAGATTCTTCTATGCTTGCGAAAGGACCATCTTTAATGTTCGTTATGCTTCCTAAAGTATTTAACAGCATGGCATTTTCAAGCATTATCGCAGCTGTATTCTTTATTTTAGTGTTACTTGCAGCACTTACTTCTTCCATTTCGCTGCTTGAGACACTCGTCGCAGTACTGATGGATAAGTTCCATATGAAACGTGGTACTGCCTGCATTACGATGTTTATTGTTGCTCTGTTACTAGCAGTTCCATCTTCTTTAGGATTTGGAGCATGGAGCAATATTACGATCCTTGGATTTGATTTCCTTGATTTCTTTGATTTTATCAGTAATAGTGTATTAATGCCGATCGCTGCATTCTTAACATGTATCTTTGTTGGTTATATCATCAAACCAAAAGAGATCATTGATGAAGTTGAAAGTTCTGGAGAATTTAAGAGAAAACCTTTATTCCTTGTTATGGTTAAGTATATCGCACCTATTTGCATTGTTGCTATTTTGGTGTTCTCTGTACTTGAAGGACTTGGATTTATCACAGTCTAAAAAAATAAATACCTCATGGAAACGCGCTCATACGGTTTCCATGAGGTATTTATTTTTTCCTGGAGGTCACTGGCGAAATTTATGTGTTGTTTGATAAGATTTTTACTTCTTAAAAATTATTTATGCTTTTTCCATCCATTTCATCGCAACATCTTTCCAGAAATTCCTGTATCATCAATGTTTTATCCACAAAGTAATAGTTTTCTTGTATTAATTTAGGAAAACTATTGGTCCCTATAGGTATGGCTTTTTATTCTACCGGATGTAAATTCTTCAATGAAATGTCCATAATAGGCGCTGAATGTGTTAACGCTCCACAAGATACATAGTCAACCCCAATCTCACGGATCGTCTTTAAACGTTCTTTTGTAACGTTTCCGGAACACTCTGTCTCGGCTCTTCCGTCGATCAGTTTGACTGCTTCTTTCATTGTGTCATCATCCATGTTATCTAACATGATGATATCTGCTCCTGCTTCTACGGCTTCTTTTACCATGTCAAGATTCTCTGTCTCTACTTCGATCTTTCTGACAAATGGTGCATAGTCTTTCGCCATAGCAACCGCTTCTTTGATTCCACCTGCTGCTCCGATATGGTTATCTTTCAGCATAACTCCATCAGATAAGTTATAGCGGTGATTATGTCCTCCACCAACTGTGACTGCGTATTTTTCAAATGGACGCATATTTGGTGTTGTCTTTCTTGTATCTAATAACTTTGTTTTATATCCTTCTAATTCTTTAGCTAATTCACTTGTCATTGTTGCGATACCACTCATTCTCTGTAAGTAGTTTAATGCAACACGTTCTCCAGATAAAAGGGCACGGATATCTCCTTTGACAACTCCCATCAGCTGTCCTTTGGTTACTTGATCTCCGTCTTTTAATTCTGTCTCAAAAACAACAGTATCATCTAAAAGTTTAAAAACTCTCTCAAATACTTCTAATCCACAGATGATCCCATCCTGCTTACAGATTAAATTCACTTCTCCCTGTTTTGGTTCTGGCATCACTGCGTTTGTGCTGACATCTTCCTGTGTGATATCTTCTTTTAATGCATTCATGAGATATTCATCGATGTTAATTTTCATCGTTACACCACTGATCATAAAAACTTCTGTCCTTTCGTTTGATTTCATCAAGAACAAGCTGTTCATTCTCTTTTTCACGCTGTTCTTCATTCTTATACTGACTTAAATCTACTTCGACTGTCTCGGCTTTTGATGGATGTTCTGTGATGTCTTTCGCTGCTGCCTTGGCAAATACAAGTGATTCCAGTAAAGAGTTACTTGCCAGACGGTTTCTTCCATGAACTCCATTACAACTTGTCTCACCGACTGCATATAAATGATCCATAGATGTCTTACTGTCTAAATTAACCTTAATTCCACCCATAAAATAATGTTGTGCTGGTGTTACTGGAATTGGTTCTTTCGTCATATCATATCCTTCATCTAAACACTGTTTGTAGATATTAGGAAATCTATGTTTGATCCTCTCTCCGTCTAAATGTGTCACTGTAAGATACACGTGATCGCTTCCGTCTTTCTTCATCTGTTTACAGATCTCACCTGTTACAACATCTCTTGGCTGTAATTCATCTGTAAAACGTTCTCCATCTTTATTTAACAGGTAAGCCCCTTCTCCTCTGACTGATTCAGAGATTAAGAATCTTCTTCCTGGCTTCTTTGAATAAAATGTTGTTGGATGGATCTGGATATAGTTAATATTCTCCAGTGTCACATTATGACGCAGACAAATAGCCAGACTGTCTGCTGTCAGATGTCTGAAGTTTGTGGAATGTTTAAATAATCCTCCCAGTCCTCCAGTTGCAAGAACTGTATCTGGAGCTTCGATCGTATCGAAATTACCATCTTGATCTTTATATACGATACCTTTACATTCTCCATCTTTCTCAATGATATCGATCATCATACAGTTTTCCATGATCGTGATATTATCGCGTTTCTTTGCCTCTTCGTATAAATGGCTTGTGATCTCTTTTCCTGTCAGGTCTTCGTGATGAAGTATGCGGAATGTAGAATGTCCACCTTCTCTTGTAAATTCGATCTCTCCATCTTTCAGGTCAAATCTTACACCAAAATCTTTCAGATCCTGAATGATCTGTGGTGATTCTTTGATCATCTTCTCGACGGCACCTTTGTCGTTCTCATAATGTCCGGCCTTCATAGTGTCTTCGAAATAAGAATCATAGTCTTCTGGATTCTTCAATGCAGAGATTCCACCCTGCGCTAAGAAGGAGTCACTCTCCTCAACTGTCTTCTTAGTAATAACGATTACTTTGTAATCCTGTGGAAGAAATAATGCATTAAATAGTCCTGCCGCACCGCTTCCTACAATGATCACATCTGCTGTTTTCATAATTCTCTTTGTCCCTTTCTTGTCTTACTGTGCGATTCTTAACATCTCGTCTAATGCTTTCTTAGCATTTAATCGCAGATCTTCTGGTAATTCTACCTGATTCTTCATGTCTCTTAATGTGTCTCTTACATTCTCTAAGCTGATACGCTTCATATTTGGACAGAACTGACGGTGTCCTACAGAGTAGAATGTCTTTCCTGGGTTCTTCTGTTTTAATTCATATAAAACACCCATCTCTGTACAAATGATAAATACATCTTTATCAGATGCTGTCGCATAGTCAATGATTCCTGATGTACTTCCTACATAATCACCTAAAGCTACAACGTCTGGTGTACATTCTGGATGTACTAAAACTTCTGCTTCTGGATGTACTTCTTTGGCTTTCTTTACGTTCTCGGCTGTGATACTTCTATGTACATGACAGAATCCGTCATTGTAAATAAAGTTCTTCTCTGGAAGTTTGCTTCCGATATAACGTCCGAGGTTCTCATCTGGTACGAAGAAAATATTCTTCTGTGGAAGTGCTGTTACAACTTTCAGAGCATTGGATGAAGTTACACAGACATCAGAATGTGCTTTGATCTCTGCTGTAGAATTAATGTAACAGACAACAGCAAGATCATCATATTTCTTACGCATCTCTTCAATCTTCTCTACATCGACCATATGAGCCATTGGGCAGTCTGCCTTCTGATCTGGCATGATCACTGTACGGTCTGGGTTTAAGATCTTGGCACTCTCACCCATAAAGTTTACGCCTGCAAAACAGATCACATCTTTGGATTCTTTTAATGCAACTTTGGCAAGATAATAAGAATCCCCAACATAATCAGCAATTTCCTGAACGGCATCGTCTACATAATAATGTGCTAGTAAAACAGCATTTTTTTCTTGTTTTAATTGTTCGATCTCTTTTTTTAAATTTTCCATCTTTCTCTCCTTGTTATTAAATTTTAATATACCACGACCACCCCTTCTGTTCAAGTATTTGTGATGTTTTTATATGATAAATACCAGTGATTTTACCTCTTTTTCAGATGCTTCAATCACTGGTATTATTATAAATTCTATTTATTTTATATGATCACTATATATTTTCATATGCATTTGCTGTTTTCGTCCGATCATATCTTGTACATTGTCTCGTAATTATTTTTTCACATAGCATGTGTTCTTTCCTCTGCCTCTCTGCATGATCAATCCTTTTTTAACCATCTGCTTCAAAATCCTTCCACTCGTTGTCTGACTGATTCCTAATCTTTCCTGAACTTGTTTTCTTTGAATTCTTTTTTCTTGATCGATCATTTGCATGATCTGTGTTTCTTCGTCTTCTGGTTGTATATGTGTATGGTATTGCAGTTCTTCTCTTAATTCTGCCTGTGCATTTGTGTTTGGTAATATGATCTTAAATACATTATTACTGACTTTGATCTCTGGTTTTATAAACTGATCTTGATAAGCATTCATGATCTTTTGTATTCCTGTTCCATAAGCTTCGATCAATTCTAAACGGTAAAAAACATTCGCTAATTTTTTATTCCTGCATACAGAAATCCCCATCATCACATCTTCTAATGTAACTCCTGTTACCAATCCCCCAATGGATGTGAATTCTAACCGATCTTCGTACATACTGATCAGAATACTAGAACTATATCCGTAATCTCTGTGTACAAGACAGTTTAGCAATGCTTCTCTTACTGCTACTTCTGGATAATCTCTATTATCAATTCGATAAAGTTTTTCAAAAGTTGAATGTGTTTGATTTCTGAAGTCAATGTAATCATATACTGCTTCCATTTGTGCAAATAGTGATCCTGTAAATTCTTTTCTATCTTTAAATATATTTTGATTCTTTCCTTCAAAAACTGCTGTTTTAATCGTATGCACGCATTGGTCTGAAAGTAATAAAGCAAGATTCGTATAAATTCCATCTTGGTTTATAATTCCTAAAGTTTTCATCTGTGGCTGTTCTAATGTGATGTTTCTCTTTTGGAATTCTTTTTTTGTTTCGCAAAAAGTCAATTCTTGATCTAATGATCTCATATCTTCAAAATGATCACCATCTGTTTCTTTAATCATCTTTCTAATAGCTGTATCCGTTGCTGGGACAGAAGAATATCCTTGTCTTACATATACGCCTTCTGGTCTTAACCCTTTCTTCGCTATATAGTATGGGCGTTCTGTTCCTCTTTGAATATCTATGATCACAACTTGTTTTTGTTCTATCTCTTTTGTCTCATAATGCAAGAACATGGTTAAATCTGGTTTAATCGCATCTCTAACCATATTGCTTACTTGCAATGCTACACTGTCTGAATCTTCTACCCCGATAACTGTCCCATCATCTTCAATTCCAATATAGATTTTTCCTCCATCACAATTGGCAAATGCTATGATTTCTTTCTTGATGTCTGTGACTACAATGGATTTGAATTCCGTTCTCTCAGATTCTTGTAACTTCATGAAAAACCCTCCTTGAAATTATTCTGTCTGTTCTTTCTAACTTTATTCTAACCATTCTAACCATTCTTGTCAATTATAAATCACAGTGTTTGTATGCTGTATAGTGGTTTGAATCACGTAAATTATTTGAATATTATAAAAAGAGATCATGTGTCGGCAACCGTACGGACACGTCTGCACTTAGCGAGTGGATGGTCGTTAGACCATTCAGGAGCTTAGTACAGCTACGTGGGAGTCCGAACGCAAGTGGGTTGCAGACACATAATCTCTTTTTATAATATTCCACCAATAATTTCCGTCTTCAAACTACAAATTTAATAGTTCTCTTCATGCACTTCAAAATAGCTCTGTGGATGTGCACACACAGGACATACTTCCGGTGCTTTTGTTCCAACTACGATATGTCCACAATTACGACATTCCCATACCTTCACTTCACTTTTTTCAAATACCTGTGAAGTTTCGATATTCTTAAGAAGTGCACGGTATCTTTCTTCATGATGCTTCTCAATCTCTCCGACTGCTCTGAATTTTGCTGCAAGTTCTGGAAAACCTTCTTCTTCTGCAGTCTTTGCAAATCCTTCATACATATCTGTCCATTCGTAATTTTCACCTTCAGCTGCTGCAGCAAGATTTTCCTTTGTATCTCCAATTCCTGCTAATTCTTTAAACCACATTTTGGCATGTTCTTTCTCATTATTTGCCGTCTTAAGGAACAATGCAGACATCTGCTCGTATCCTTCTTTCTTTGCAACAGATGCGAAATAAGTGTACTTATTTCTTGCCTGTGATTCTCCTGAAAATGCTTCTAATAAATTCTTCTCTG
>OLNF01003121.1_pt1 | contig 12326 bp, 9 predicted proteins | sample 1673061 | NCBI WGS metagenome assembly OLNF01 (sample SAMEA3136751, study PRJEB25190) | human gut metagenome | reverse complement strand
GTTGGTCGCGCTTTCATGCTCCTTCCGCGTGCAGCTTTTTGGGGCTTCGCCTAAGTCCTTGTTTGCCCCCCAACTTTCCGTGAAGAACCAATAATCTTCCTTCCCCTGCCCCTCTGCTTTTGTCGGCGGAGGGGCGTTTTTTGTGCTTCCGCGAAATTCGAGATTGACAACTTCCCCCGATGGTGGTAAACTGGAAAAAACGGAAAGTTTCCGCCCATTTTCGTCGCTTGTTAGGAGGATTGCTATGAGTCCCATTGCCGCCCGGAAAAAGACCATCATCTGGATGATTGCCGCCATCGTGCTGGCAGTCTCTTCCATCGCACTTGGCGCCGGTCTCATCGTCAGCCACAATTCGCTGACGGACACCCGGAATCAGCTGACGGACACGCAGAGCGCGCTGTCCTCCACCCAATCCACCTTAGCGGACACCGAAAACAGCCTGTCCGCCGCGAAGGACACCCTCGCATCCACCGAAGCCACCCTCGCGGACACGCAGACCACGCTGGACACGACCGCCGCCGCCTTGACGGATACCCAGACCACCCTTGCGTCCACCGAAGCCACCCTCGCAGAAACGCAGGGCACGCTTGCTGACCGCGAAACCGAACTGTCCGCCACAAAGGACACCCTCGCATCCACCGAAGCTACCCTCGCCGAAACGCAGACTGCCCTGAACAGCCGCGACACCACGCTGGCATCCACGAAGGACACGCTGATGATCACCCAGACCAAACTGGCGGCAGTGAAGGACACGCTGTCCACCACGCAGAACGAACTGGACACGCTGAAAGCATCCCTGCCGGCAAAGGAATATGAACTGGAGAACACGAAGGAAGCGCTCGCCGCGACGGAAGCCGAACTGGCGGTGACGCAGAACACGCTGACTGCCGCGCAGACGGAGCTGTCCGACACAAAAACCAGCCTGTCCGCCACTGAAACCGAGCTGACCGCGACGAAGGACACCCTTGCCGACGCCACGACGGAATTGTCCGACACCAAGACGGCGCTGACCGCCACCGAAGCCGAGCTCACGACGACGAAGGACAGTCTGACCGCAAAGGAAGCCGAACTCACCGCGACGAAGGACAGTCTGACCACTGCGGAAAACGAACTCGCCGCGACGAAGGATAGCCTGACCACCGCCACGACGGAGCTGGAAGCCACAAAGGCAACCCTTGCCGCGACAGAGGCGGAATTGACGACGACGCAGGAAACCCTCGCCGACGCACAGGCGATTCTGGCGGCATCGAACGAATCGCTGAGCTTCGCGAAGCTGAACCCGGCGACGCGCGGCACTGACCCCGGCATTGCGCCCTCCCCGATGGCAAGCGCGGTTCGCGACCCGTCGGAAGCCGTCGCGTTCCTGCTTGTGACAGTCGGCACAAAGACGTACGAGCCGATTCCGCTGCTGGAGGACGGGTACTACCGGCTGATTCACGGCGTGTGCGTGAACATCATCCACGTCACGGAGACGAGCATCGAAATGACCGATGCCAGCTGCGCCGACCACGACTGCATCGCGCAGGGCATCGTGACGCTGGAGAACAAGGACACGCGTGAAGGCGGCAGCTACATCATCTGCCAGCAGAACTTTGTGACGCTGCGGCTCTGCACCCGCGCGGAGCTGGAAGCGGAAGGCATTGTGCTGCAATAATCGAGGATTTGACCGGGGGCGGCGCAGGCTGCCTCCGGTTTTTTGCATAATCAGAAATATCCCCAAGGAGGAAAACGCCCATGCTGACGTACCATCCGACCACCGAAGCCGAGAAGGAAGCCATCTGCGCGTGGCAGTACCCCGGCGAATACGCGATGTACAACAATCCGCCGTATGCCGAGCAGAAGAAGCACGGATACGGTTTTGCGAATCCGGCAAACAATTTCTATTCCTTTTACGATGGCGAAACGCTGGTGGGCTTCGTGAACCTGTCCGATGAGGGCAGCGAGGTGTTTTTCGGCATCGGGGCGCATCCCGACCACTGCGGGCAGGGGTACGGCACGCAGATGACGGCGCTGGCGTGGGATTTATCCCAGCGGCTGTATCCGGGCAAGCCGATGTATCTGGAGGTGCGGACGTGGAACACGCGCGCCGTTCGCTGCTACGAGAAGGCGGGATTCCGGGTGGTGGGCGAGCCGGTGAAGCGGGTGACGCTCAGCGGCGAAGGGACGTTTTACCATATGGTGCGTCAGGCGCAGGGATGATTCCGTGCAAGATGTTGATTTGCCAAGCGGCATCCGCTGCAAATTTGACATTCGCCGCCTTTCGGGGCGGCTTTTTGTTTTCCCCCGCTGAGCGCCGCCTAAAATCTCTATGAATATGTAAAATTCAGTTGAAAACAAGCGCAAAGTGTGGTAAAGTAGATATGTATGCGATTTTTCCCCGCACAGGCGGAATTCTGCTGCATTGCGGCACGCTCGGAGGAAACGAACCATCATGACGATTATGAATGTCTTATCCCTGTTCGGCGGACTGGGGCTGTTCCTGTTCGGAATGCAGCTGATGGGCGAAGCGCTGGAAAAAGCGGCGGGTACACGGCTGAAAAAGCTGCTGGGCATGGTCACGGGCAACCGCTTCCTCGCCATGCTCGCGGGCATCACCATCACGGCGGTGGTGCAGTCCTCCTCCGCGACGACGGTCATGGTCGTCGGTTTCGTCAACGCGGGGCTGATGTCCCTGACGCAGGCGGTCGGCGTGATTATGGGCGCAAACATCGGCACAACGGTCACGTCGCTGCTGCTGTCGGTGCAGATTGATTTCGCCGCCATCTTCACGTTTCTGGGGCTGATTCTCTCGAATCTTCCCGACAAGTACAGAACCGCCAAGCAGTTCGGCACCATCACGATGGGTCTTGGCATCCTGTTCATCGGCATGAACACCATGTCCGGCGCGATGGAGCCGCTGCGGACGTGGGAGGGCTTCCAGAAGGCGATGGCGTCCATCAACAACCCGATTCTGGGCGTGCTGATTGGCGCGGGCATCACCGCCGTCCTGCAATCCTCCGCCGCCAGCATCGGCATCCTGCAAACGCTCGTCGCGCAGGGGCTGATTGGGCTGGACAGCGCCATCTTCATCCTCTTCGGGCAGAATATCGGCACTTGCGTTACGGCGCTGCTGGCGTGCGCGGGCACAAACTCCACCGCCAAGCGCGCGGCGACGGTGCACCTGCTCTTCAACGTCATCGGCACGGTGATTTTCGTCATCATCGCCTGCTGTCTGCCGCTGGCAAGCTGGGTCGAGATGCTCTCCCCCGGCAACCTCAAGCTGCAAATCGCCATCGTCCACATTCTCTTCAACGTCACGACGACGGCGCTGCTGCTGCCCGCCGCAAGCTGGCTGGAGAAGCTGGCGTGCCTGCTGATCAAGGGCGACGGCTCGACCGCCGAGGAAATGAAGCTGCGCTACTTTGACGCGCGTATGCTCAAAACGCCGCCGATTGCCGTGGCGCAGCTGTTCAACGAAGTGCAGCGCATGGGCGGCATTGCGATGGGCAACTTCCAGCGGGCGATGGAGTGCTTCAACGAGTGGGACGCGAAGAAGTCCGAAGAGCTGGCGCGGAACGAGGACGTGCTGGACTACCTGAACCGCGAAATCACCGATTCGCTGGTGGAAGTGAAGGGGCTTGACCTGTCCGAGAAGGACACGAAGCTGGTCGGCTCGATGTTCCACGTCGTCAACGACATGGAGCGCATTGGCGACCACAGCCAGAACATCATGGAATCGGCGCAGCTGAAGAATCAGGACGAGGTGAAATTCTCGCCCAAGGCGGTACAGGAGCTGGAAAGCCTGTCGAACCTTGTGCGCGCGCAGATGCAGCGCTCGCTGGACATGTTCAAGGCGCAGGTAACGGACGACACGCTGCTGGGCGAAGTGGAGGGCGTGGAGGACGAAATCGACACGACGACCGAAGCCCTGCGCAGCCACCACATGGATCGCTTGAAGAACCACAAGTGTTCCGCGAAGAACGGCATGATTTATCTGGACATGCTGACGAACCTCGAACGTATCGGCGACCACGCGGAGAATATCGCCACGTCCGCGAAATCCGCGACGGGGATTTGAGTTATCCACATTGCTTCCACATAAAAACCTCGCGACAGGTGATGCCGCGAGGTTTTTTGGTTCTATTGATTATTCGCCGATTTCCGCGTAAATCATTTCCACATGATTCTGGCATTCCTTCGCGAACGTCGCCGCATCAAACGCGCCGTTCAGATAGCGCTGCACCAACACCTGAAGCGCGTCATCATACGTCAGCGGCGAACCCTCGGACACATACAGCGATTTCGCCATCTCCTGATAGTAGGCAATATCCTCCGCCGAAGAGAAATAACGCCACTGCTCCATGTTTGCGTACTGATCCTGCAAGTCGCGCAGGGTGTCCTCGTCCGCGCGCTCTTTATCTGCTTTCTGTTCCAGCAGTGCGATTTTTTCCGCAAGTTCATCCAGCTGCGCCACCATCGACGGATTTTCAATCGGCTCGGTCAGGTTGTCATAGATAAAGTAACTTCCATCTGTCAGATGTGTGGCGCAGTATTCCAAAAACTGAATCGCGGCTTCCTGATTCTTGCCGTAGGGGTTCACCACAGCAATGGTCACATACGTTTCAACCGCGCTGTTCTGCTCCGGGAAAATGCGCGGCACGAATTGAATCATCTGCGACGGGGCGGACGAAGCACCCGGAATCATGAAAATATTTTCAAATGCCATGCGCGGCTCTTCTTCCGCGGGCAGTTCGTCCTTGATGCGCTGGACGTAATGCAGAAACGTTTCGTCCGTAAAGTCCAGCCTGCGTCCCTCCTGCAGGGAGGTCATGATGTAATACTTCATGAACAAGTCCATCATGCCCGACTGGGTGTATTTCTGCATCAGAAGCCCTGTCTCTTCCGGCAGAAGCCCTTCTTCCAGAATTTCGTTGCACACATCCAGCAGTTCGTCGAAGGTTTCGGGCGACTTCATTCCCCATTCGTCCAGATATTCCGTCAAGACCATCATGCCCATCGGGGAAGCATCTATTATCCAGCCCATCAGCGTATCGTCATCCGTGCAGACGGGGCGCAGAGCGGGATAGACATGCTGGAAAGCGTCCTGCAAAATCGCGCTGCCGGTTAGCGGCGCGTAGTATTTCATGTTTTTGAGGGTATATAAGCCGTCGTAAGCAGTGAAAACAAACAAATCAATGTCGGGATTCTTGATAACGTAGGCGGTCGAAATCGTGTCCATGATGTCTACGGACTTTTCGCAGGTGATGCTGATGCCGCTTTCCTGTTCAAACTGCTCCATGCGTTCCATCAAGGCATAATACTGATTGGTGGCAATGTTCAGTTCTGCATTTTCCGCGTGGGCGGCAAAAGCGCACAGGGGCAGAGCGGCGCAGAGCATCAGCGACAGAAACTTTTTCATTCGCTTCTCCTTTATCTGTCACAGTAGGATTACGATTGCCGCGCTGTCTGCCCCATGGGATTCACGCCTTTCTGTATCGTTCGTTTTTCATGCCAGTATCTTCATTTGTAATATAGCATGTGCTTTTTGTTTTGTCAAGTCACGTCGCCATTTTTTTGCAGCGCATTAGATGTGACGAATATACTCCCCCACCACCTCCACCAGCGCATCCGCCTCCTTCGGCGCGTACCGCGGCGAAATCGCGAGCGTCACGAAGTCATAATCCCCCGCCGCGCGGAAATCCCGATAGTCGTCGTACACGCGGAAGGGCACGGTCGGCTCTGCGCCGTTTTTCGCGGCGAACATCTGCGCGGTCAGCGAATTGAGATGGATGTTGCCGTCCGCGTCAAGCAGCACTTGCGGAATATCCGCCCGCGAACGCGGATTGCGCACGTTATCCAGCGACGAAATCCGCCGCATCGCCAGCGCGAAAAGCAGGTAATTCGCCTCATCGAGCTTCTTCTGGGCATAGAAGGCGGCGTAGTCCAGCCGCTTTGGGACGGGCATGGACAGGACGTTGAACAGCACGAAGTTCGGGCCGGGATAGCCGATGCCGAGGTCGCTGTGCGCGTCAACGTGGGTGACGTCGAAGGGGGCGGTCAGGCGTCCGGCGGCGATTTGCTCCTCCCAGAACGTGAGGGCTTGGTCATGCGTCTCGAAAATGCGCCCCGGCTTGGGGGCGGTGCGGGACAGGCCGCACTGGTTTTCGAGGAATGCGCGGACGGCGGATGCTTCCCACGGCTCATGTCCGGGGAGGGACGGGCGCTCGCCCAGTTCGGCAAGCGGGCAGCAATCAGCGAGGAAAAAGTCGAGGTCAATGTCGAGAACGCGCATGGTAATGCTTCTTTCTGCTGAAATCAGCGGGATTTTCGTTCTATTATACCCCATTCCCCCTCACGGCGCAAGGTCGATGATGCTGTTGTCGCTGCCGCCCTCGGCGAAGGAATCCGGCACTTGCCCGACGATGATGCTTTCCGCCATCGCCATCTGCGTGCTGGCCTGCACGTTTTTCGCGCCGGTCGGAATGACGATTTGCACGTTCGCAGTCAGGACGAGGGAAATGCGGTGGCGGGTCTGGTTGATGCCGGCGGTGGTGAAATCAGTACTGAACGCCGCCTGCACCGAGCCGACGGGCAGAATCTGCACGGCGATGCCCGGCCCCGCGCCCGCCAGCAGCGTCAGCCCGATGGCACTGCCCAGCGGCACAACGACGGTTTTCTGCCCCATGGCGGTCAATCTTTCCTGCGCAAGCAGGGACGCCTGCGCCGCCAGACGGTTCATCTCCGGGGTATTCGCCTGAATCAGGCGCACTTGCCCTTGATCGTCCTTCTCGACGGTCATCAGGTCGGCGTAATGCACGCCGAGTCCGAGCATCTCAGACGCTGCCTCGTTGAGCGCCTGAATCGCCAGCGACCGCGCCGTCGCCTGCGAGAGCGTCAGCACGACATCGGTCACGTTGCGCTCGACGCGGAGAATCAGCAGCGTCATCAGCACAAGCAGCAGCAGCGCGCGTTTCCACCGCCGCCGGGGAGATTTTCGGCGCTTTGCAGGAATTTTCGCTTCTGATTCGTTGTTTGTCTGGGGCATGGTGCATCCTCCTTTCGTCGCCTGCCATTGCAGGATGCGCGAATATGTGCTATAATATAGGATGTAATTCTGTATGCTCTGCGGGTTATGCTATTTTCGGATGAAAATGCGCCAAGGCGCGAGCAGATGGCGCAGGCGAATCCGAAAATAGCATTCCGCATTCCTTCATATTCCGCCGGGGCGCGCATCATGCCGCTGACGGCGCAAAGGGGCTGAAGCAGTGAAGAAACGCAACGATTTCCCGGACTTTGTGCCGGAAAACGACGATTTTGCCTATCAGGACGGTCATCCCGACGACCCGCAGGGCGATGATCCTGACGAGTACGACCCGAACTGGGCGGACGACGACGACCCTGTGGAAGTTGCGGGGCAGGCGGACATGTTCGCGCACGAGGACTTCTGGAACGCTTCGGCGGATGATAGCGAAGCGCTGCCGGAGGAGGAAAAGGTCTACAAGCACTCCATTTTCAAGCCGGAGATGAAGAAGCCGAACTTCGTGCTGTCGATTGCCGTCAACGTCATCCGCATTTTCGCGGTGCTGGTGCTGGTGGCAGGGCTGGCGGCAGTCGGCGCGGTGGTCGGCATCGCGAAAGGGTACATGGAAACTGCCCCGACGCTTGACCTCGCCGCGATTGACGATCAGGCGCAGACCTCCTTCATCTACGACGCCAACGGCAACCTCATCACCGAATACAAAGGCTCGGAGAACCGCGTCATCGTGTCGATTCAGGCCATGCCGACATACCTCCAGCACGCTTTTATCGCCGTGGAGGACGCGCGCTTCTACACGCACAACGGCGTGGACATCAAGCGCATTATCGGCGCGTTCGTGTCGAACCTGTCCTCCTCCTCCACGCAGGGCGGCTCGACCATCACCCAGCAGCTGATTAAGAATACGCTCCTTTCCTCCGAACAGAGCTACAAGCGCAAAATTCAGGAAGCGTACCTCGCCATGCAGCTGGAAACGCGCTACACAAAGGATCAGATTCTCGAAAGCTACCTGAACACCATCTACCTCGGCGAAAACTACTACGGCGTGTACACCGCCGCGCAGGGGTATTTCGGCAAATCGCTGGGCGAACTGACGCTCCGCGAATGCGCCATGCTGGCGGGCACATGCAACTCGCCCTACTACTACAATCCGCGCCGGAATTTCTACACGCGGCAGAAGGAGGGCGTGGATTACCCCGCCATCACCAACGACCGCACCAACTACGTCCTGCGCTGCATGTACGAAAACCAGTACATCACCTACGAGCAGTATCAGGAGGCGCTTGACCCGGCGACCGCGCATGTGCTGGAGAAAGACCCGAACACATCCACCGGCATGTACGCCTACGCGCACTACGTCGAATACGCGGTGGATGAGGTCATCGACATCCTGCTGCAGCTGAACAACCTTGAGGACACCTCCGCCAACCGCAACGCCATGGAAAACAAGCTGCGCACCGGCGGCTACCACGTCCAGCTCGCCATCGACACCTCCATTCAGTCCACCGTCGAGGATACGCTGGAAAACTGGACGAACTACCCTACCCTGCGCGACCCGGCAGACAAGGTCTACCGCACGCGCAATTCCGACGGCACATACGACGAAACGGTTGAGCCGCAGGCCGCCGCCGTCGTTGTGGACTACCACACGGGCGAAATCAAAGCCATCGTCGGCAGCCGCACGCGTCCGACGGCGATGAAAACCTTCAACCGCGCGGTGGATATGACCATGCCCGTCGGCTCGTCCATCAAGCCGATTGCCGTGTACGCCCCCGCGATTGAGCTTGGCGCATCCCCCGCGAGCATCGTGATGAACATGCCGCTGCCGATTTCCGGCTGGCGCGGGTCAAACGGGCAGGATTCTTGGCCGCGCAACTACGGCGGCAGCTCCTACGCCGGCCCGGAGACGCTGCGCAAGGCGCTCGTCAACAGCCACAACACCGCCGCCGCGCAGGCGCTGATGACCCTTGTGGGCGTGGACAATTCCGTTGCCTTCCTGCACGCGATGGGCATTGACGATGCGCACATTGACGCTACGCCGTTCGGCTTGTCCCTCGGCTCCAGCGGCATCACGCCCATGCAGATGGCGGTTGCCTTCGGCGTGCTGGCGAACGGCGGCGTGTATCAGCAGCCCATCTCCGTCCTCGGCATTTCCGACAGCACGGGCAAGGTCATCTGGGACGGCCACCAGCAGCAGGAGCGTCACCGCGTGTTCAGCGAATCCACGGCGTACATGGTCGTGGACATGCTCAAGCAGGCGGTTTCCTCCGGCACGGGCACAAACGCAAAAATCAAGGGGCAGACCGTCGCGGGCAAAACTGGCACGAACTCCGACCAGAAGGGCGTTTTCTTCGCCGGCATGACGGGCTACTACTCCTCCGCCCTGTGGGTTGGGCATGACAACTACAAGGCGCTGTCGTCGAAATCCACCGGTTCCCGCTCCGCCGCCCCGCTGTGGCAGAGCTACATGAGCAAGATTCATCAGGGGCTGTCCAACCGCGACATTCTGGAGGGCAGCGCCAGCGACTACGGCTTGGTGAAGGTGACGACATGCGCGGTATCGGGGCAGCTTGCCACCGACGCTTGCCGAAGCGACGCGATGGGCTACGGGGTCGTGACGGACTACTGGAAAGCCGGCACAGAACCGACGGTTTCCTGCCAGATGCACACGACGCAGACGATTTGCTCCGTCAGCGGTCTGCTCGCCTCCCCCTATTGCCCGGACACGGTCACGCGCGGCGTGCTGACGATTCCGTCGGGACACCCGCTGGCATCCTTCATCGGCACGGAATATGAGGATGTGCTGATTGAGTACCTCGGCAGCTACGCGGTCTTGGGCGCAAGCGGCACCTGCCCGTACCACACGAGCGCATCCAGCTCCGGCAGCAACACGATGGTGGAGAACACGCTGATTCCCGATGCGAAGATTCTGCTTTCGCAAGCCTACGCGCAATTGCAGAGCATGGACATTGTAAACGACGCGCAGCGCTACTCCGCGATTCAGTCCGCCATCACGAATCTGGAATACGTCATCTCCCTCCCCGCCCCGACGACGGCGGAAGTTGCGTCCGCAATGGGGCAGCTGACACAGGCGATGGCGGGTCTCTACTAATGGATACACAAACAAACACGGCGGCGGATTCTCTCGCAGAAATCCTCCATGCCCTCCGCGGCATCCGCGCCCCCATCCAGCAAGGCGAATACGACCTGCACGACCTCGTGCGGGCATCCCTTGCGGAGGCGGAAATCCCCTGCGCGCACGAAGTCCCGCTCGCCCCGCGCTGCCGCATCGACTTGCTTTGCCCCGGCGGCATCGGCATCGAAATCAAGCGCGGGCAGCCTGACCGCAAGCGCATTGTGATGCAGCTGACCCGCTACGCCGCGTGCGGGCAAATCAGCAGTTTAATTCTCGTGACTGAGCGGACAGTCGCCGTACCCAATCGAATTCACGGAAAGCCGATTTCGTGCGTATGCCTGAACCGGCTGTGGGGAATTGCACTATGAATGAAGAAGAAGCGGAACTGCTTCCGCCGTACCTGCGCCCGTACCCGCCCTCCGGCGCACCGCTGGGAACGCTGAGCTACAACCGCCGCAGCAAATGCTGGGTGGTGAAGGGCGACCCGTCGGTGACGGAGGTGTGCAAGCGGCTGTTTCCGGGCAGCGCGGGCAGCAGGCGCGGCGAAGCGCGGTTCACGGCGCATCGGCGGGCGGTGGGCGACCTCTGCTGGCTGATGATGCGCTTCCCGCTGGAAATCAAGGCAAGTGACCGCGCGTTGTGGGAAAAGGCGGTCACGGGCGCGCGCGAATACGCGGTTCGTCAGGCAAAGTTATCGACCATGCCCGTGCGCATGACCCCGCCCGACGGTGCGTTTCTGGGGACGCTCCGCCCATTTCAGGAGGAGGGGCTGTCGTACCTGTGCAGCCACGACCGATGCCTGCTGGCGGACGAAATGGGCTTAGGCAAGACGGTGCAGGCGCTGGCGTTTCTATCCTCCACCGGTTCATTGCCCGCGCTGGTGATTCCGCCCGCGCACCTGACCCGCAACTGGCAGGAGGAAACGCTGCGTTTCCTGCGAGTGGACGGCAAAGCGCCGCGCGTGCACACTATCCGTGGGCTGAAGCCCTACGACCTGCCGGAAGCGGACGTGTACATCATGCACTATCTGCTTCTGCGCGGGTGGAAGAGCGTGCTGCCGACGCTGCCTTTTCGCTCGGTCATCTTCGACGAAATCCAGGAGCTTCGCCACGCGGGGACGGAAAAGTACTCCGCCGCGTCGCTGCTGTCGGAAAGCTGCGAGCGCGTTATCGGGCTGTCCGGCACGCCGATTTACAACCGCGGCGGCGAAATCTGGAACGTCATCAACATTCTCGACTACCACTTCTTAGGCGACTGGGAGTCGTTCTCGCGCGAGTGGTGCAGCGGCTACGGCAATCAGCTTGTGCTGAAGCCCGATTTGCTCGGCGCGTACCTGCGGCGGGAGGGGTTGATGCTCCGCCGGACGAAGCAGGAGGTGCTGCGCGAGCTGCCGCCGAAGCGCCGCCTGGTGCAGGAGCTGGACTGGAACGACAAGGTATACGCCCAGCTGATGGCGCCCGTGATGCGCGACGTGCTGCGCTGGAAACAGGACGACCAGCTTTCGGCGCAGGAGCGGGCAATGCTGGAGGAATCCATCAGCCAGCACGCGCGGCAGGCCACGGGCGTGGCGAAAGCGCCGTATGTGTGCCAATTTGTGCGCGCGCTGCTGGACGGCGGCGAAAAAGTGCTGCTGTTTGCACACCACCATCAGGTGATGGACATCTACAAGCAGGAATTGAAGGCGTTTTCGCCGGGGTTCATCACCGGGCGGGAGACGACGCTGGCGAAAATGAACGCGGTTGACCGCTTCCAATCCGGGCGGACGGACGTGCTGTGCATCAGTCTTCGCGCGGCAAGCGGTCTCAATCTCCAGCGCGCGACATGCGTCGTTTTCGGCGAACTGGACTGGTCGCCGGCGGTGCATTCACAGGCGGAGGACCGCGCGCACCGCATGGGGCAGGAGGATTCGCTTTTGTGCTACTACCTCGTTGCGCCGCAGGGTTCGGACGCGGTGATGCAGGAAGCGCTGGGCTTGAAGGTCAGCCAGTTTGTGGGGCTGATGGGCGACGCGCCGCAGTCCCCGGAGCAGGCGGAGCAGTTTGCGAATCAGGCACGTCGGCATGTGGAAAGGATTGTGGCGCAGATGGGGGACAATTCCGGTTCTCCCAACCAACGATAACGGTCAAGCTGCATGGGTGTGCACTGCGAAGGGGTGTCGGGGGCGACCGCAAAGCC
>OLNF01003116.1_pt1 | contig 12339 bp, 12 predicted proteins | sample 1673061 | NCBI WGS metagenome assembly OLNF01 (sample SAMEA3136751, study PRJEB25190) | human gut metagenome | reverse complement strand
CGATGTCGGCACCGATGTGGGTAAAGTCTTTTCGCGATGTGCTGTAGACCAGCTGAGCGACTTCGTACGTGCGGTTCATGAGGGTGAACGCGATCTCGCTCTTACCGTGGCCGCGGCGGGGACGTCCCCCCGTTTTGGTCACAGAGCGGAGTCGCGTGTCGACGCTGTCTTTGTCGATGAGCCATACACCAGAAGCCTTGCGGGCCTCAAGTGCTCCGTTTTTTATGAGCTCCTGCACCCTGCGCGGAGTGATGCCGAGCAGCTCGGCGGCTTCTTTGGTAGTAAGCATCGCGAAACCCTTCGTTAGAACGAATAGTTTTATATATAGCAATTGTAATTAAAACTATTCGTTCTAACGAATGGTTTTGAGATTGAGGGCGAACCGACAGAAATGAACGGGCCTGGTACCTGTTGTTGCTGGATTTTGCATATTTGTATAACGCCGTGTGGCCTGTTGCGCCTCGTCCGCAATTCCTTTATTCTTAACTGGCTTCGCGCGAAAGCGCCAAGTGTGCCAGTGTGGCGCAACGGTAGCGCAACTGATTTGTAATCAGTGGGTTGCGGGTTCGATTCCTGTCACTGGCTCCATGAAAGAAATAGCAGGTCAGAGTGTGTTTTTCTCTGGCCTGCTTTCTTTTTAATTCCCACCGTGTGCAATGGGCTGTGCAACGACATGTGCAATAAAACGGGTTTTGACCTCTATATTGAATTATTTAAATTCATAGTTTCACCATTCTATTGGTCGCGCTCGTCCATTTTTCGGGCAGCTTTATCCATCTGGTCATTGCTGATCCTCTTGTCTTTTTTGCGCCGGATGCGCTGTTCGTGCGCTTTGCAACAATAGCCATTTTTATCGCGCGCGTTGTTTCGATCTTTGAAGCGGTCTTCGTTTGCGTCTTCTTGCTTGACGTAAGCCCTCATTCTCTGCTGGCGGAATTTGTACGGTCGCCCGCATTCGCGGCAAGTGTTCCAGGAGAAATGGCTTTCAAGGGTTTCTAATAGTTGTATCGCCCAAGCCCTTGTCAGGCTTCCGTAAATCGGGTTTTGGCCGTTTAAATTCCGATTGACCATTCGACGTAAAGTTTGCTCTTGAATGAAGGCATGGGGTTCGGGCTGAGGGTTGATAGCGAGGTCGATGAACGTTGCCAAGGCTACCTCTATCGTCTTGAACTGATTACTCACCCAGATTTTGGTTCCTTCGTCCATTTCAAATGTTCCGGGTTTGGCTACTGCCAACTGGGGCTCAGACGCATCAACCATCTGGAGTGACATGCGTAACTGCGAAAATCTGTTTTCAATAATCTCCTTGTTTTGGGAGATGCATACTTGATGCAAAACGTAGTCGTATGCACGGTCACCGTAAGCTGCTTTGCCTGTAAATAGAAGCGTGGCTAATTGCATGAACGCCATCGTTGTCACGAGATCGTCCAGCAATATGACCTGTTCCTTCTTATACCTGATTCCCTCAGTTAGGTTGGCGACTTCGGTTCCCTTTGAGCACCCTCTATCCTTGAAGTTGTTAAAGAGAGCGCAGTCTTGATTCAAGCTGATTTCATAGCTTCTTTCAGACTCATTCAACGCGTCGTACCAAATACGTGATCCCATGTCTTCAGGGCTATCGGAAAAGATTTCATTTGAGACGAACCGTTGCTCGACTCGTTCGGACTGGCCTGCATATGGAGTGGTTGGAAGCCCATACCTCTCGACAAATTGAATGATTCTCTTTGAGTCATTCAGATCTACGTCCAAGAGGGTTCCGGTTGAGAAGCCCGAAGGGATGCCGTATGCCGTCGAATGGGATTTGCAAATGATGGCGATCCGTTCCATTCCAAAGATTTCGATATTTTTTTCACGACAAGATGGAAGCGTCCAAGGTCTAATTTCCGCTGCCATAGGTGCCGGTACTTTGATTGCAGGATGGTTCATAAATATCTCCTTACAGCCTTTAATCGAGCTCAATGCGTTCTATTCACATTTTAAATATGATGACCGCCGAGCTAAAGCATAGTATCCATATTGCGTTCGAAATAAACGAAAGGAGTTCATATGGATGAAATGAAAGCAAATCAGACGGGTGTGGTTAGGCGCAAAGAGTGGTGTCGCGCGTTGGGTAAAATCCCGCACGCTTATGTCACCGCTCGTGACATCGCAGCGCTTCTTCACGTCTGCAAGACAACGGCGATCGAGGTTCTTAAGGCCGCTGGTGGCGTCAAGATCGGTCGAGCCTGGCGCGTCGATAAAGCCGATCTTGTTGAGTACCTGGCATCCCTGGAGGGCGACAGCAATGCCCGTTAAGCCGGCTACTACATGCATGGATGCCGTGCTGCCTCTCGGCGGTACGCGCGACGCCGCCGCGCACGTCGCTGACGCGTGCGTCGCAGTCGAGCGTACCGCCAACGGTGTTGCGCTTGTCGAAAATGCTGCCCCAATGTCCAAGATGGATTCTATGAACGGTGCCGATACCCCCACCCCCATCATTCCTATCAAGACAACTGTCACCCTTGAAGAGTGGTTGCTGCTCAGTAAGAAGGAAGGCTTGAGGAATGGGGGACAAGGTGTGGGGGTGAGGAATGTACCAAAGCTGATTGAAGAGGAGAGTTCGAAAAGACTTGAGAAGATGGCGAGGTACCAAGAAGCGATTGATGGCGATTGGTTCGTGAGAGGGAAGTGGTTGTGGGTTACGGGTAAAGACCAAGATAAAGCTGCGATCGAGGCAACAACGAGGGCAATTTGCACCGGATCTTCATTTGAGTTTGCTTCCGCCAAACAAATGGTGTCTGCCTGGAATAGCGCTGATCTGTTCGGAGCTCATAGCAAAGATCGGACTCTAGATGCGTGTCGTTCAGTCCAGAACTTGATCGTCGCTTATATCGGTTATGCGGCAGATAAGTCTGAAGCCGCTATGTTATATGAGCTTCTCGACGATCGCCGTCTAAATAAGCGAGTAACGATTTTCTCATCGGCCTATTCGGGAAAAGAGTTGAGAAACTTTTATTTGCGAATTGGGGTAAAAGCAGAAGACGTTGAAAAACTGTTTGATTGCCTTAGAAAGATGGTCTATTCGACTTCAGAATGACCGTTAAAACGTAGTACATGCAAATTAAGCCCGGCGATGTCGGGCTTTTTGTTGAGTGAAGCCGCCGTCACTTTGCGGATAATTCCGTCAATGGCGAGTTGGTAGCGGGTTTGTGACTTCACTCCTTCCCGTAAAGCGACTGCCGGGGTCAATCGTGATGCTAAACTAAATCAAAATGATGCCCTGAGTTGCCGTCTTTATGCGGCGAGGAGTTTTGAGACGTATGAACGAGTCCGACACGCGGCTAAAACTAATCGATCCCGCGATTATGAAGTCGTGGGATCGTGACACCCAGGTCTTTACCGAGTACTACTTTACCGATGGCGAGATCGTTGTACGCGGGAATATGGTTACCCGTAAGGACAAGAAGAAGGCCGACTACCTTCTCATGTACGCCCCGAACATCCCTATCGCTATCGTCGAGGCCAAAGATACCGATCACACGGTCGACGCCGGCTTGCAGCAGGGCATGGGATACGCTGAGTCTCTCGATATTCCTTTCGCGTATAGCTCCAATGGCAAGGGCTTCGTTGAGCACGATTTCCTTACCGGCAGGGAGCGTTCCCTCACCATGGATGAGTTTCCTGCTCCCGAGGAGCTCTGGGCGCGCTACTCCAGAGCTAAGGGGCTTGAGCATCCGCATAGCCAAGAAATTGTGACTGCTCCCTATTACCAGGAGCATGGCGGCAACCGCCCTCGCTATTACCAATGTATAGCCATCAATCGCACGCTTGAGGCTATCGCTCAGGGCAAAGACCGTATCCTGCTCGTCATGGCCACGGGAACAGGGAAGACGTTTACGGCTTTCCAGATCGTCCATCGCCTGCGCCAGACCACTGAGGTCCGCAAGGTTCTCTACTTGGCCGACCGTAACATTCTCGTTGACCAGACCATCGACGGTGACTTCAGGCCACTCAAGAAAGTTACGACGAAGGTCGTGGGCCGAAAGCTCGATTCAGCTTACGAAGTTTACTTCTCGCTCTATCAGCAGCTCGTCGGCGAAGGCGGGGAGGAGATATTCCGCGAGTTCGATCGGGAGTTCTTCGATCTGGTTATCGTGGATGAGTGTCATCGCGGGAGCGCTGCGGAAGATTCTGCGTGGCGCAAGGTGCTAGAGTACTTCAGCTGTGCAATCCAAATTGGTATGACCGCTACGCCTAAGGAGACCGAAGAGGTTTCCAATGTCACCTATTTTGGTGAACCTGTTTACACCTACTCCCTCAAGCAGGGTATCGAAGACGGCTTCCTTGCTCCTTATAAAGTCGTTCGCCCCAAGCTGAGCGTCGACGTTTACGGCTACCGCACCGAAGAGGGAACCGTGGACGACCGCGGTGAAGCCCTGCCGAAGCGTGTTTTCGAGAAACAGGACTTCGACAGTGAGATTGTCATAAAAGAACGTTGTGAGGAAGTTGCCAAGCGGATTACGCAGTTCCTCAAGGAGACCGACCGCTACTCCAAGACCATCGTCTTTTGCGTTGACATCGAGCACGCTGAGAACATGCGACGTGCCCTAGTGAACGAGAACGCCGATATCGTGAGGGACCATCCTACCTATGTCATGAAGATCACGGGCGACGACAAGGAAGGGAAGGCCCAGCTCGACAATTTCATTGATCCCGACGAGAAGTTTCCTACCATCGTTACCACGTCGAAACTCCTTACCACCGGTGTCAATTGCAAGACGTGCAAGGTCGTCGTGCTCGACAATAAGTTCGGCGAGCACGGAATGACCGAGTTCAAGCAGATTATCGGCCGCGGAACCCGTATCTGCGAGAGCTATGGGAAACGCTATTTCACCATCCTCGATTTCCGCGACGCATCTCGCCTGTTCGCCGACCCCGACTTTGACGGTGAGCCTGTTGTCATATTCGAGCCGGGTCCGAATGACCCCATCGTCGAACCTGACCCAGATAATTCTCCCGCTGAACCGGATTCTGACCTGCCTCCGGACACGATTGTCGACTCGCCTCTTGATCCACCGGAAAGCCCAGCCTCCCATGTGAAATACCACGTCCACGGTGCAGACGTCTACGTGGTGTCGGAGATAGTGCAGTACTACTCTTCCGATGGACAGCTCGTGACCGAGAGTCTTAAGGACTACACCCGTAAGAACATCCTCGGCGAGTACGACACCCTCGACTGTTTCCTGTCGGCTTGGAAGTCGGAGCACAAGAAAAAGGCCATCATCGACGAGCTGCGCACGCGCGGTGTCTTCTTGGACGAACTGCGGCGCGAGTGCGGTCAGGAGCAGATGAGCGACTTCGACCTCATCTGCCATATCGCATATGACCAGAAACCCCTTACGCGCAGCGAAAGGGCCAATAACGTCAAGAAGAAGGGCGTCCTCTACGAGTACGCCGGCGTGGCACGCGAGGTCCTAGAGGCCTTACTCGATAAATACGCGACGTCGAACATCCTCGACTTGGACGATACGCGTGTCCTCGATCTCGAAGAGTTCCGCCGGTTCGGGAATCCCATGAAGATCGTCGCCGCTTTCGGCGGCAAGCAACAGTACATCCAGGCGGCCCAGAAGCTCGAAGACGAGCTCTATGTCGCGTAGAGAAAGGCAACGGTAGCAAATGGCACTGGGATCTCTTGTAAAGACCCTGCAAAACATCATGCGCAAGGACGCCGGCATCAACGGCGACGCTCAGCGCATCGAGCAGATGACCTGGCTCTTTTTCCTTAAGATCTACGATGCTAAGGAGCTGGAGTGGGAGTTCCACGACGACTCCTACCGTTCCGTCATTCCCGAGCGGTTGCGCTGGCACAGCTGGGCACACGACGCAAAAGACGGCAAGGCGCTTACTGGCGACGAGCTTCTTGATTTCGTGAACAACGACCTCTTCAAGACCCTCGAAAACCTCGAGCTCGCGCCCGAGGCACCTCTATGCCATGTTGTCGTCAAGGCGGCCTTCACCGATGCCAACAACTACATGAAGGATGGTATCCTGCTGCGCCAGGTCGTCAACGAGATCGACGGGGCGGTGGACTTCACTGAATACAAGGAGCGCCATGCCTTCGGTGAGATTTACGAGACAATTCTCAAGGACCTGCAATCTGCAGGAAACGCTGGCGAGTTCTATACGCCGCGCGCTGTGACGGACTTCATGGCCCAGGCGCTCGCCCCCAAGCTCGGCGAGACCGTGGCTGACTTCGCCTGCGGCACGGGCGGCTTCTTGACGAGCGCCCTCAAGATCCTCGACACCCAGGTGCGGACTCCGGAAGATCGCGAGCTTTACGCTAGATCGGTTTACGGCATCGAGAAGAAGCAATTGCCCTATCTGTTGTGCGTTACCAACATGCTGTTGCATGACATCGACAGCCCTGAGGTCTTCCATGGCAATTCGCTCGAGAAGGATGTCCGTGAGTGGAGGCACAAGTCGGACGGTCAGTTCGACGTGGTTCTCATGAATCCGCCCTATGGCGGGTCCGAGAGCGCATCGGTACAAAACAACTTCCCCGTCGCGTTGCGCAGTTCCGAAACCGCAGACCTGTTTCTCGGTCTCATCCTCTACCGTCTAAAGAGGGGCGGCCGCGCCGCCGTCATCATTCCGGACGGCTTCCTCTTCGGCCAGGACGGCGCAAAGACGGAGATAAAGCGCCGGCTGCTTGAGGAGATGAATCTGCATACCGTTTTGCGCCTTCCGCAGAGCGTGTTCGCCCCGTACACGAGCATCACCACTAATGTCCTATTCTTCGATAACACAGGTGCCTCGGAGGGCGTCTGGTTCTACCGTATGGACATGCCCGAGGGCTACAAACACTTTTCCAAGACCAAACCCATCAAGCTTGAGCACTTTGCGCCCGTAAAGGAGTGGTGGGAGAACCGTCGGGAAATTGAGGAAGACGGCAACTTCAAGTCCAAGTTCTATACGGTTGACGAACTGCGCGAAGGCGGCTTCAACCTCGATTTGTGCGGCTATCCCCACGAGGAGGAAGAGATTTTACCGCCAGACGAGCTCATCAGGAGCTACAAGGCCGAGCGGGCCAAGCTTGACGCCGAAATCGACCAAAAGCTCGCCAAGATCTGCGAGATCCTTGGAATCGAGGCGTAAATGAAGGCGAAAGACCTCAAGAACTCAATTCTACAGATGGCGGTCGAGGGCAAACTCGTGCCGCAGGATTCGAGCGATGAGCCGGCAAGTATCCTTCTTGATCGGATCCGTGAGGAGAAGCACAGGCTCATCGCTGAGGGGAAAGCCAAATTCCCCAAAGGCGGGGAGAGTGTCATCTATATCGGTTCCGATGGCTCCCCCTATGAGAAGAAGGTGGGCGCCAAAGGTCGCGTGCTGAGCAATGAGTGCATTGCGGACGAAGCGCCGTTTGATGAGCTGCCCGATGGCTGGGCTTGGGCGAGGCTAGAAGATTGCTGCAACGCCATTGTTGACTGCCCCCACTCAACGCCTAGCTATCTCGCCGTTGAAACAGGCTACTCGGCGATTGATACAAATTGCATGGATGATGACTGGCACCTAACGGGATTGCGCTCACTGTCGCGGGAATCCTATGAGAAAAGGACGAAGCGATATGTTCCGCAAGCTGGTGACATTATTTTTTCTCGTGAGGGCTCGATTGGACGCTCGGTTATTCTGCATGAAGGAAATACCTGCCTTGGCCAGCGAGTGATGCTTCTCAACTGTAACGAAGTGCTGTTGTTTAATAAGTACTGTCAAGTCGCGCTTTCCTCGCCTTATGCATGGAGGCTATATCGTGCTGCAAATATCGGAACGGGCGTAAAGCACATCAATGTTTCAATGATTAAGACGCTGCTTCTCCCCCTCCCGCCTCTCGCCGAGCAGCGCCGCACTGCCTTTTTTGTTATGAAAACGTACCCCTAAAAAGGGTGCAAAACGGCTCCCGCCTTCCGGCAGGCAACTTGCGCTATGCAATAGCGCATTCAGGCGGAACTGGGGATGGCATCAGGTTCCCATCCAAGTGCTTTCAGTCGTTTGAGATAGCTGTTTATCTTTCTGTCGCGGTTAAAAGAATCGTAGTAGTCAGAACCGAGGTCATGGAAAGCAGTCTTGTTTTTAAGAATGTGGTATATGGCGATCAGCATGGAATGGGCGACTGCAAGCGTGGCTCGATTTTTGCCACGTCTAGCAGAAATTCGCTGGTACTATGCAAAGAAATACGAACTCTTTACGGTTTTTGCAGACTTTGCACATTGCGTCAGAATCGTTTTGAGTGCCTTATTTCCTTTCGTCGTCTTACCATGTTTTCTTCTTCCTGCGCTCTGGTAGTTACCGGGACAGACACCAGCCCATGAGCAGAGATGTGCTGCACTGGGGAATCTGCCCATATCCAATCCAATTTCCGCCAGAATAACTTCTGCACTTCGTCTGGCAATGCCAGGGATTTCGTCTATTGCCTCAATCGCTGCTTCATATTCGGCCATATACTCCTGCACCAACTTATCCAGTTCACCAATCCGACGGTTCAGGTCATCAATATGATTGATAATCTGCGCCAACAGTTTTCTCTGCAGCGGTGTGGTAATTTCTTCGATTGAAGCAACGATCTGATCCAGCTTCGGACGCATCCGTCCATGAACCAGTTTGGAGACTTCATCACTGTCTGGAATATCATCATCAATAATCCGCTGGAGAAGTTTACGGGCACTTTTGCCGGTGATGTCCTTCACTACAGAATCAAGCTTGATATTGGCGCCTTCCAGAATTTTTTGCAGACGGTTTACTTCCCGGCAGCGTTCTTCCGTCAGGCTTTTGCGGTAACGGGTGATCTCACGCAATTCACGTTGCTCCCGGTTAGGAATATAGCTGGCTTTCAACAGGCCATGCCGAAGCAGGTCTGCGATCCATTCCGCATCTTTCACGTCCGTCTTGCGTCCTGGCAATGCTTTCATGTGTGCGGCGTTGACAATCATTGCATCTAAATCCATTAACTCAAACAAATTGTACAGAGGTTTCCAAAATACACCTGTGCTTTCCATGGCAATCATCTCACAGCCTGATTCTGTGAGCCAATTTGCCAAAGTCTTGATTTCGCTGGTGGTTGTGCCGAATTCTCGCAGCTCCTGTTCGTCGCCATTCACCAGACAGGCTACGATGACTTTCTTATGCACATCAATCCCACAACAACACCGATAGACAACTTCCATAACCAAACGCTCCTTATAAAAGTTGTCACGGCGTGCTCTCCTAAAAGCAATTATTTTGCTATACGTCCTTGATGCCACTCGGCTGGGACAATTTGTGGTTCAACAGGAGAGCAAAACCAGTTTTATGCGCGCGCTCGTAGCGGCAAAAAAAGCCGATCTTGTGCCGTGCATATCTATTTTACCATATGCAGAAGGTTATTGCACTCCGTTTTCATTCATCGTGGTGCAAGAATGTAATGCTGCATGAAGTTTTATTCCTTCATAGCGGATTACAGTACTTAGTCCTCCAACTGCGCCGCCGCGAATACCACTTTTTGCAACATCCCCGCTGACATCTTCAAATGCTTGCGCAAGGGTCTTCTCATCTGAGAACACAGAGAACATATTGGTAACACCAGATACAACACCACTGGTTACCATACTCGCTGCGGCCGCATTGGTTGCTGTTGTTTTCATTTCAGTAGCGACCTGCTTGCGCTCGAAGGATTTTGCATAGTTGTCTGGGTTATCATAGGCACGGCGCACTTCCGCTACTGTTGTTCCACCGGAGGATACACCGCCATGATTGAGTTCGTCTGTTAGGTTGTCAGCCACATCACGATATTGTTTCTGGTAGAGGGTTCCTTCTTTGTTTGCTCGTTCCTTAGCCAATCCCTTGGCGCGTTTTAGCAGTGATGTCTTTTCACCGGTTCGCGTGTCGGTATAGTTTTCTTCCTTTCGGATAAGTCTCTGCATACCGGCGTACTTATCCTTGCGATGCATCGTCACGGAGTCCGCAGCAGCTTTTGGGGAATCGCTGAATTTAGCCTGGACTTGTCTCACGACGCTGCCGCTTCTCGTGATTTCAATATCTGCTGCGTCATGAGGCCGACCAACAGAATCAGTTACAACAGCATGGAGTTTACTTCCGGCAGAAGCGGCATTCTTATTAAATTTTGCAGCTTCAATATATTCAAACAGATTACCCTTTGCTTGCTCAAAGGCCACATTTTTCTTGGCTTCGGCAACATTTCGGAAATAATTCATTCCCTCTATTGACTGGTTTGTTGCTTCCTGCGCTTTCTTTGAAGCCTCAGCACCAAGAAAAGCACCTTGTTCGGAGGCGTCCTTCAGTGTTTTCTTAAAAATCGACATATTGCGTTGGTAGTAAGCGCAACAATGTTGACATTTTTTCTGATTATGGTTAAACTTAGTCTATACAACTTTATCCGCTCGCATATTCAAAATATCAAAGAGTTGAAACGGAGATGCGCTCATGGAGTATGCCGGTCCTCTGCGGGTAAAGAAGGCCGTGAAAGAGTTGATAGAATTGTGGCTGTAATGGCGGATGTTGCGGCAAATCAATGCGAAGAAATACGAAACGAAATTGATGGCCAGCGGGGTCAAGACGGTTTATAAGTACGGAGTAGCGTTTAGTGGGAAAAAGGTGGAGGTGACGACTAGTTAGATCCCTTTTCGATATATGGTTGAATTGCAGAAAAAACGAATAAACACAGCAGAGAAGCAAAGGAGGTAAAAGTATGGATTCCCAGGAACGCGAAAAATTCTGGTATACGCTATGTTCATTGAAAGGAACAGACATTCAAAAAGACTGCGAAGCTTTGAAAGCCAGTATTCAATACCCAAAATATCTCTACCGTTACCGTCCTGTTACAACAAACAGTTTGAATGCGCTTCGGACAAATAAGCTGTATTTCTCAAAGGCAAACTATTATGATGATCCCTTTGATACCTTCCTGCACATAAATATTGCCGCAATTATGGAGGAATACAGGAAGAATTTCAGAACTCCAGAGCGCACACAAGAAGTAATAGATGGCACAAAAACATTATTAAGCGGCATAATTCCCGAGGAAAAGCTGGAACAACTCACGGTAAAGAGCGTTCAGGGCTGGTTGGCGCAAGGCATATTGCCGGACTTTCAGAGCTATCTGCTTGATATACGAAATGAGGTCAGGAAAAATGTGTGGTCAGTCTGTTTCTCCGAAAATGACAGAAGCAGGGCTACCAGTTCTTCATTGACATTCTTCCTTTCTTCTTTGGTCATCATCTCGCCACCTCCTGTTTGTGCGCCCGCAATGAAGCTAAGACGCGCAGCAACCTAACGTCTCCCGCTGTGCCTTCCTCGCAGACAACAGCTAAAGCGGAAAGCAGCCAGTAAAATTCACTCAGCAACTCACGGTTCCGGTTGACGGCTTTCACCATCCGGAAAAGGGCGGCGGCGATGGCCGGGAAAAAGCCGTCGTTTTCGGTTTCGTCGATTGTGCGCAGCTGCTTTTCAAGCTGTGTAAACAGCGCGTCCGCAGTCTTTGGCAGGCGCTTGTAGTTGGTTTCGCTCAAAAACTGTGCATAAGCGGCTTCGGTGGTTTTCTTTGTAAGCATTTTTATATTCCTCCTCAAAATTTTAATCCAAATCTGAATTACGACAGCGCAAGCATTGAATCCGTTATCCAAAGAGCGCGAAAAGAATGCCGGCTATAACTAAGGTCAGAATGTCCAAAATAATTATTATAATCAGCAGCATATCGTGGTCTTCCATTCCCTCACCTCCTTGTTCATGCAATGCAAAATCTTTTGCTTGTGGTTGTTTTCGTGAACGCCTCGGCCAGATCGGGCATAGCTTTCTTAAATGCCGTGCTGTCAAACCTGGCGCTAGTCACGGCCTTGTATGTCCCCTTCCAGTCCGTGCCGCTGATGGTGTCCACGCCCTCCGCGTCCATGTACCGCTTGACTTCATCGACCAGCGCGTCAAGCTCTGCCGCAAGTTCTTCTTGCATCCGCTTCAATTCACGAATTTCCTTGATCTTGGTGTCCATTGTGTTGACCTCCTGATTATTGATTATGTGAAACGTCTGTTAGACGATTTCGACCATTTGGGCGGCGGGCATGAAAGCATCCGTAAAGAACTCTTTCATACCGTCGACAGCTTTGACCATGATGTTGACATTTTTGCCGAACATGTTAACACAAATCACGGTCGCGGGTGCAGTAACCATTTCCCGCCAGAGATTGGAATAGGTCGTAACCATAATTTTGTCTCCGTTCTGGAGATTAGCAGCCTTGACATAGGTTTCAGACCATGCCCGCTTGAAAGCAGCAGAGCGGTTCATACCGGACTTGATGTAAGCATTGGCTTTCT
>OLNF01003115.1_pt1 | contig 12340 bp, 11 predicted proteins | sample 1673061 | NCBI WGS metagenome assembly OLNF01 (sample SAMEA3136751, study PRJEB25190) | human gut metagenome | reverse complement strand
AGTGAAATAGTAACATATGGAGAAATAACGGATGTTCGGCGTGATGGGCGAGAGGGGCGCTGGGCACTCGACGATTCCTGCACTTCGAAGTAAGCAGATGGGCATCGCTGTGGGCGACATGGGCACGTACGACCCGCAAACGAAGACCATTAATGCGATTTCCAGCGCCAAGGTGACGCTTCATTCGTTCTACAACAACCAAGAGGTTTCCGGCACTACCGCCGAAACCGGCAAGATGGTCTTGAACATCGACGGCCTGTGCAGCGACCACCCGGCAGAGGTTGACGAACCGGTTGACAGCGAGGGAAAGCAGCTTGACTACCTTTCGTTCTCGAACCCTGCTATGAGGGTTTCCCGGCGGTCTTCCAGCAAGGACATTTGCTGCCTTGTCGGCACAAGCCTTGTTCGTCAGGCGTACCTGCTTAAGTTCAACGAGGACTTGTCGTACCAATACGTGCCCATCTCGACCTACGATATGGCTGCGCTGCCCGATGAATACGCCGCAAGCCCGCTGGCGGCCGCGGCGGTGACACCAGCGGTAAGGGTGACACTGACGGCAAGGGCGACGGACCCGCGCATCGACTCGTCGACACCGGCGACCACAACATCATCGGCAAACTACTCTTCGGCAACGGGAAATAGGAAAGCCCGCACAGCCAAAAGAGTGCAAACACCAAAGCGCCCGAGACCACATCCTCGGGCGCTTTCTATGCAATGGCAATCAGCCCCAACAATCAACCCTTTCACGGTGAAGGGGCTACGCTGCATGGAGGCGCAGGACCACTTTGCGATCCTTGGCAGCTTGCGCCTCATCGAAGTTGCCCGAGGCCAGCGACGTTGAGTCGGCGTCGCCGACGCCTGCGGCCGCGACCTGGGCCGGATCGATGCCGCGGGCGGTTAGGGCATCGGCTACGGCTTGCGCGCGGCGCGTGGAAAGCTCCATGCCATGGTCGGGGTACAGCTGAGAGGCGGCGGTGTGGCCTTCGACTTCAACGGTGTAACCCTGCTCGCGAACCTGCTCGGCGATGCTGCCGAGCAGCTCGTCTGCGGCTTCGGGGTCGGCGAAGGTTGCCTCGTCGCCGACGAACTGCAGCTGCGCGTCATCAAGGGTCACTTCGACGCTTTCACCAGGCGCAACGGTGGGAAGCGTTAGCGCATCGCTTTCGAACGCCATTACGGTGCATGCGGGAAGTTCGTCATCGCAGCCAAGTGGGGCAAGCTGGTCGGGCTCAACCACGGCCGTGCCGCCGCCTTCTTCCACTACGGCCGCAAGCAACGCGGCGTTTTTGCCGGCAACGGAAGCGGGCATCGATTGATCGCCCGTGGCTTGCCCCAGGCCGTAAAAGTGAACGTCGATGCCGCTGAAGTTGCCGATGGCGTTCAGCCCGCGCAGCTGCGCGGCAACGTCGTGCGCGTCGGCGGCCAACAGCTCGGGCGTGGTAGCCAAAAGGCCGGTGGTCGAGATGCCCGAGGCCACAACGCAGATGGCCTTGCGGTTGCCGACGGCGTTTGCCTGCAGGTCGGACGCTGCAGCGTTCAGCGCGGCCAGCAGGTCCACTTCGGGCTTGCTGGCGCGCAGGTTGCAAGCGTCCTTGAATACGGTTTTCGTGTTCGTGTCGGTCTCTTCGCGCTTGTTGGCCTTCGAGTTCGAGGTGGCCGTGTACACGGCGCTGTCCACGCTGCCGGCGGAGTCGACGGTTGACACGTAGCCGCAGCCTTCCACGGCGGCCTTCGCGAAAGCAAGCGCGTTGTTGGGAACGCGGAACGCCTGGCCTTGCGCGGCCGTTACCACCAGCGCTGCATCGGAACATTCCACCTGGTCAGTGGGTACGGCGGATGTTTTCACGGTGTAGGTGCCCAGGGCTTGCGGTTCTTCGGTCTGCTGCCCGCAGCCGGCCAGCGACGCCGTTGCCAGTAGCGCGCACAGCGCTACGGCCAGTGCGCGGCGGCGAACGGGGGAGGGGGTGCAAGACGTGCTTTTCATGATAGTCCTTTCGTTGCGGGTTTTCCGATGTCTGTACGGTAGCGACTGGGTTTTCGCCCCGTTGCGCAACCGGTTTTCCGGCTGGGCCACGTTTCGGCTGCGGGGCGGGTCGTCTTGAGCAAATCCGGTTTCGTTGCTGCCGAGAGCTGTGTCCTCCGCCCGTTGCGCAACCGGTTGCGCGGCTCGGCCTCGCACCGGCCGCTGACTTGAAGCCTCGGGGCCTTTGCGCTGCTGTCATAATGCGGCGCGGCGTTCGGTCCCGTTGCGCAACGGCGGCAAACGCTTGCCGGTACCGTTTCCCCAGCAACAACGCCGAGGAAAGGAACCGATCATGGCGAAAACCCCTGTTGACGATGCGATCATCGTCGAGCACATCGCGAAGCTGCTTTCGGGTGCGGATGAGCCGACCGCTGCCGTTGGAGCGCCGTCAGCGGCCGCCGACGATGAAATCGAGCTGGCTGGGGCAACCGAGGACGCGGCTGACGTCGAAGGCGAACGCGACGCTTCCCCCTTGACGCCGCATGACGCCGCTGTGAACGCTTGGTCTGCGCGCTTCGGGGCGCTTGGCGTCAAGCTTTCCGCTGCTCTTTCCGCTTTGTGCACCAATCAGGACGACATCGAAGCCGCCGAGGAGCCTTTGCGCGCGCTTGCCTTGCTGCTGGAGAAGGCACCCGTTGCCGAGGACCAGCTTTGCATGCTCACCGACATGCAGTTGTCGCAGGTTGCGAAGCTGTGCCTGTCGGCCGGCGTTATCGAGCCCCAAGCTACCGCAGAAGTTCGCAACTTGACGAAGAATCCGTCCGGCGATGGCCGCGCGCGCTTGCGCTGCGCGTTGGCGCTGTGCCGCGTGCCCGACCCGGGGCGCTCGCCTGTTGCGTTTGACGAACACCGCTACGAAGCGGCACTTGTCGGTTTGCCGCCGTGCTATCGCGAGGATTTCGCCACCGCCGCCCAGGCGCTTCGTCGTTGCGTGGAGTCGGGACAGTGCGTGACGGTGTTGCTGAATGCGCCTTCGGGAGCGCCGGTTGACGATCTTGCTCGCGCGCTTGCAAGCTGCGTTTCGCGCGATGCGTTGCCGGCGTTGACCATCGATGCCGGTTCGTGTTCTTCCTCGCTTGACCTGATGGGGTGCGCGGCGTCGTTCTCGCAGGCAGCGCTGGGCATGGTTGCTCGTGGTTTGTTCGAGAGTGGGGAATGCGGCGTGATCGTACGTAACGCCCACACTCTTGCGAATCTGAAAAAGTCTGACGGCGATCCGGTCCAGTTCCTGAAAACGCTGGCGCGCTGCGGCACTTTTCGCGATGCCTACTTGGGCATTCAAGCGAGGTTTTCGCAGCCGTTGATTATCGTTTGCGATGCCGCTTCGCGTGACAAAGGCTTTGCTTCGTGCTGTGCCGTCAGCGCTACGGTCCATGCGTTGACGCGTGACGAGAAGATTGCCGAGGTGCGCCGCCAACTTGACGCCGCCAAGGTCGAATACGCATTTGACCTGCTCGAATGCGTGGTTGACGGCTATTGCTTCGATGATGGCACCGAATCGGTGACAAACTGCTGCCGCCTGCTCGCCGCGTTTGCCGCGCAGCGCGAACAAGCCGTTGCGCTGGATGCGGAAGGCGTTGCGCAAATCCTTCCGGCGCCGAACGCAAATGACCCGCGCGTGTGGTACGGGCTGAAGCGCGCCGCGTTTTCCCCGGATGTCGACGATGTGGCGTGCGCGTTGCTGGCCTCGGCGCTTGACGACGCCGATCCCGCGAGCGAGCACGCGCGTCGCCGCTTGAAGGTGCTTCTGGATGCGGTCCCCGACGGCACGCGCTTGCCGGCGCTCTCGAATGCCCAGGTCGTAGATGCAATTGAGCACACGCATCCGCTGCTTGGCGGCATCGATGGCATGGCGAAGGCGGTTACCGCAAGCTTGCGCGCCGCGCATCCGCGCCCGCTTTTGCTGGTGGGCCCGGCGGGCACCGGTAAAACCACGCTGTGCGAGTCGTTGTCGGCTGCGCTTGGCGGCGTGCCGTTCGTCAAGCGCGACTTCCCCGGCCTATCCGCGTCCGAAGTGTTCGGCTCTCGCACCGCGCCTGGCCAGCTGACCGAGGCGGCGGCTGCACACGCTGGCGCGCCCGGCGTACTGCTTATCGACGAGGTTGACAAGTCTGGCTGCTGCGACGCAACGGCGCTGTTGTCGCTGCTTGACGAAGGGCGCGTTGCCGATTCATTTCTTAACGTGCTTGTGGACCTGTCGCGTTGGCTGGTGGTGCTTACGGCCAATGACCTGGACAAAGTGTCGCCTTATCTTGTTGACCGCTGCACCATCGTGAGCGTTCCCGGCTACACGCCCGAGGCGAAGGTGGGCGTTGCGAAGGCGGTGCTGGTGAAGCGCCTTGGCGAGAAGCTGGGGCTGGCGGGCGCGGAAGTCAGCGACGATGCCCTGCGCCACCTGACGCAACTTGACGATGCCGCTGGCCTGCGTGGATTTGAAAAGCGCCTTGAGCAGCTGCTTGCTTACGCGGGCGAAGGCGGCCGCATCGACGTGCAGCAGACACGCGGACTGTTCCCGGTCCGATCTTCCGCAACCAGCGGCGTTCGCGTGGTCATGAGCCGCGGTGGGGCTGCGGGCGGCGCGGCGCTTCAGTGCGTGGGAGCGGTGTCCAGCGAAGGCGCTTCGGGCGTTTCGTGCTTGTCCAATGCGCCTGCCGTGGAGCGCGGGATTACGTTGGTGCAGGTTGCGCTGGCGCAGCTGCGTGTGTTCCCGAAGGCTGTCCAGCTGTTTCTTGCGGAAGCGGATGACCTGCAGGGATGCCGTTGCCCGGATGCCATGCTCGGCTTCGGCGTTGCCTTGGCGCTAGCGGATGCGGGCTTGCCCGCCGAACTTGAGCGCACGGCGTTCTTCGGCGCCGTGCGCCCTTCGGGCGAGGTCGCGCTCGACTCGTCCGATGTGTTGGAGAAAGCTCCGTTCATCGTTGCGCGCGCGGCGGCGTATGGCTGCGATGCGCTGGTGTGCCCGATGTCGTTCGCCACCGCGCCCGAGGCCAAGCGGGCTGCTGAGCATGCGCGCGTGGAACTTATCGGCGTTGCGCGCTTGGAGCAGGCTATCGAGTTCGCCAAGGACGCCGTGCGGCTGCACGAGCTGGTCATGACGCTGTAGAGGGAGCTGTGTCAGCCGATTCTCATGGATTAGGCCGTTGCCGGCTGCGGTGCTCGAAGGCGGCGGGGCTTCGGCGCCGCTGCGGGGAAGGGGCGCCGAGCTTCTCCGATGCCCCTTCCTTCTCTAGCTCTCTTGCTCCCTCTGACACGCTGTCGTACGTTGCGCGATGAAATCGACGGCTTCCTCAAGGCTTTCGAAGTATGCTGCTCCGTTGCGTTTTACCAGCTCACCGGTTTGGCGTAGCGCGCGTAGCTGGTGCGGCGTGAATTCCTTGCCGCCATCGGGCGCGGCTAGCAGCACCATCACCGTGGAGGCAGGCCGCTTGTTCGAGTCGTCCACCGCTTCGGCAACTGAATAACAGCCTTCCATCAGCGGGGTCAAAGCGTACAGCACGATATCGGCGTGCGCGCGTGCGTCAAGTTCGCGTGCACGCGCGGCTTCGTTCCATTCGCTCACAACGGGGTCGAAGTAATCGCAGTTCAAAAGCGGGATAATTCGGCTGCGCCATGTTGATCCGTTGCACGTGCCGCCAAGAAAAACCAGCGGCTGATGCGCCTTGGCCGTGTCGCTTGCAAGTTGCTCCATGCTTGGCGCTCCCGTCTCTCAACTGCCTGCTTATCGGCAAAACTGCCTTGCAGGCTTCTCTTAATAAAGTGTAGCAGGTTGGCCGCGCCCGCGCCTTGCCGCCGTTGCGCAACGGCATCGTTGGGCTGTTTGCATACTGATGCCAGCGGCAAACAAGCAAGCCGAATCGGATTTGTCGCAGCAACGTTCCCACAGGAAGGGAGAGAAACAATGGCAACGGCAACACAGCTGCGCGAGGCGTTCGTCAAGGAACTTCGTCGCGAAGGCATGAAGTTTGAACTGTTGAGTGAAGAAGAGAACATCGTGGTGATCCCCGTGAAAACGCGTGGCGTGAAGTTTATCGTCTTCGTCGACTTCGATGAAGATGGCGATGAGGCCGACACGGTCAATTTCGTCGAGCCGTCAATTGCGCGCGTGGTTGACGCGGCGAAAATTCCTGAAATCATCGTCAAGCTTAACCAGGTCAACAGCGATTATCGTTTCGCAAAGTGCTACCTCAACGACGCTCGAGATCGAGTTGCATGCGACTACAACTTGATTGTTGACGAGCGTAACGCTGGCCCCGTTTGCGTGCGCGCGTTGCGCATCGTCGTCTCTTGCGCCAGTCGCTATATCGAGGAACTGGGCGATTTGGTGAAGACGTCGTAGGCGACGGGTTTGCGCGCGGCCCTGCGGCTTTGCGGGTTGAGGCTTGGCGAAGTCGGACGCTGCGCGCTTGTTCGTCGCGAAGCATTTATCCGCTTCGCGTTGCATATGCAAGCTAGTCAAAAGGAGGCGCACTATGGGTTTTGGCGGGAATTCGCAGGTTCGTGGCGGGGCCGAGTTTCGCGCTTTGCGCGAGTACATGGGGCTGTCGGGGGGGGATTTTGCCCGTGTGACCTGCGCTTCGGTGAGCAAGGTCGTAGCTTGGGAAGGGCTTTCGGAGCACATTCCCGGCAAGGTTTGGCGACTGGTGGACGAAGCGGTGGACGTGTTCGATAACCTGGTGGACGACCTTGCGGACGTAGAGGTTGCTGATTGGCGTCCTGGCGGCGAAAACCGTCCGATTCCCTTGCCGTATTTTCGCTCGCAGGAGAAATACCAGGCGTGTTGCGACGCTCGTGGCTTCGAGCCTTTCGAGGGCTGTGATTTCGGTGTCGACGGCGTAGCCCCGTTCGGTTTTCGCAACGCCGCTACGCGCGAAGCGGCGCACCGCCTTCGTGCGGCGGGGCGTACGGTTGTTATGGGGTATGTTTCGGATGACGGCCCCGCAACGGTGCTGAACTGCTACGGCGTTGAGATTAGCTATCAGGCTGCCGTCTCCCGCATGGACAAGGAGCTTCGCGAGAAGGCGGAAAAGCGCCTGGGGCCTTGCACGGCTCAGGAGCTTTTCGAGCAGTATTGCATCGCTCACCTGGGCGTATTCGGCGAGGAGTTTTCTCCTTCCAATCCGTTCGCGGTCTATTCGGCCGACGATGGCAGCTTGTGCTTCTACAATCGAAACGCCGCGCCGAAAGAAGGGGATGTTTTCGAAGGGAAGACGGTGTCGAAGCTGTTTGCGCTTGGCGTGCCTTGGACCCGCGTCGACTTTGCCGACGTTGCAGGTGATGTAACCGCTATCGAGGTGGTGGATGAGGGCATCAAGCCGCTGTTTCTGAACGGCTGGTTTTCGGATTTCAAGAAGCTCAAGCGCGCGGATTTGTCGCGTTTCGATACATCCGGATGCCTTGATATGGGCAGTTTGTTCAAAGGTTGTGCGCAGCTCGAACAGGTTAACTTGTCGGGCCTTAACACGGCTAGCGTCACGAACATGACGTGCATGTTCGCCGGCTGCGACAAGCTGTGGCTTGTTAACGCGTCTTCGGACGATCGGCCGATCGTTTTGCCGGGAGTTTCGGACCTTGATGGAAAGCTTGTCTGAGCAGGTATAAGACATGGCACTTGCAGCGCTCGGCTGTTGCTTGCAGTATCGAGTTGCAAAATCTTTTCAAGAAAAGCGAACGTTTGTATTGACAGTACAGGCGTTCGCTTTTATAGTAGGTGCAACGAGCCAGTGCGAACGCTCGGCTTCATGCCGTGTCCAAGCAGGCGAAGGGTCCCGCCTTCAGCCCATACCACGTTCGCAAGATCCTCTTCATCACGGGAATGCGGCGCCGCGCCGCAGGGAAGGGGATAGTTGTGCCCGAACTCAGCCGTTTCTACGGGATTATCGTTACCATGTATGTAGAGGTTGGGAGCCCTCATTCGCTTCCGCATATTCATGCGAAGTATGCCGACAAGAAGGCGGTATACTCGCTCGAAGGGCAGGTGCTGCGCGGTAGTTTGCCAATAAAGCAGCACAAGCTCATGCAGGCTTGGATTGCGCTGCATGAGCAGGAATTGCAAGACAATTGGTATCTCGCGTCGCATCGAAGCGATTGCTATCGAATCGAACCTTTGCGCTAAGGAGTGGCAGTGTGCTCTAGGGAATGGGATATTGGCTTAGACGTAGTGGCCGTTTGTGCCGATGCCAATCATACAGTGGTTGTAACCTGGACCGACGGCTTTGTCGGACGATTCGACGTGGCGTCATATCTTGAGCACTGTCCTGCTTCGTGGCAGCACGTGCTTGATGCTGGCTATTTCCAACAAGTTCGCATTGCGGAAACGGGTGATACCATCGAATGGCCCGAGGGCCAAGATGTTGCGCCTGAAACCTTATACGAACAGGCAATACCGATCGATGCTGCACGGTAGTTTTCTGCCGAAGGCGCTGCACGGATGCTCGGTTGCCGCAATCTGAAAGACCGCGCCGGGAAGAGCTAGCGGCGAATTAAACGCACGGCTCTTTAGGCTCACGATACAAGGGAATCCTTTATGGCTGATATTCATACATTCGAGGGCGAGGACATCGTCGAAACGCTCGCAGCGCAAGCCGAAGGGCATGAACCGGGGGAGCTTGGCGCGCTGGCGTACCACTTGTACGACACAAACCCCGACCTTACGGAAGAAGAGGCGTTCGAGGCGTTCACAGGCTGGGTTGCCGATCGCGGCATTGAGCTGTGGCCGCACCAGGAAGAGGCGCTCATGTCGCTTATGGTGGGCGACCACGTGATTTTGGGCACGCCTACAGGCAGCGGCAAAAGCTTGGTTGCGCTGGGCATGCATTTCATGGCCATGTGCTTTGGGGAGACGTCGTACTACACGGCGCCCATCAAAGCGCTGGTCAGCGAAAAGTTTTTCAGCTTGGTGGAACTTCTGGGCCGCGACAACGTGGGCATGATCACAGGCGATGTGCACATCAACACGGATGCCCCCATCATCTGCTGCACCGAGGAAATCCTGGCGAACCAAGCACTGCGCGAAGGCCCTGATGCGCTTATCCACAGCGTCGCCATGGACGAGTTCCATTTCTTCAGCGATACCGATCGCGGTTGGGCGTGGCAGGTGCCGCTGCTTACGCTGCCGAAAACGCAGTTTTTGCTTATGAGCGCCACGCTAGGGGACGTCACGCAAATTGCCGATTTGCTGCGCCGTCAAACCACGCGCGACGTGTCGAACGTCATCGATGCCCCGCGTCCCGTGCCGCTGTCGTACGAGTATGCGCTCACCCCGCTTGAGGGCACGGTGGAGCTGGCGCTGCGCAAGAACGAGGGCCCGCTGTACATCGTGCACTTCTCGCAGGACGCGGCGCTTACCAGCGCTCAGAACCTTGCCAGCTATGGCGTGGCCACCAAGGAGCAGCGCGAAGCGGTGAAGGAAGCCATGAAGGGCGCGCAGTTCTCCACGGCGTTCGGCAAAACGCTCAAGCGCTTGCTGGGCTGTGGCGTGGGCGTGCACCATGCGGGCATGCTGCCGCGTTATCGCTTGCTGGTGGAAAAGCTGGCGCAACAGGGCCTGCTGCCCGTTATCTGCGGCACGGACACGCTGGGCGTGGGCATCAACGTGCCCATCCACACCGTGGTGCTGACGCAGCTTACGAAGTTCGACGGTCGCAAGATGCGCCGCCTGCGCAGCCGCGAGTTTCACCAGATTGCCGGTCGTGCGGGTCGCTCCGGCTTCGACACGGAAGGCGTGGTCATAGCCGAGGCACCCGAGCATGAAATCGAGAACCATAAGGCCGAGGTGAAGGCGTTGGAGCGAAACATTGCTCGCCCAGCCGACCATTGTGTGAAACATGTCCGCTCTCTGGCGGCTGCATCGCTCTCTCGACAGGCAGGGTTTCGGTCTTGCCTGTCAAATCCAAGAAGACGAAACAGGAAATCCGACATCTTGTGTATGTCATTATTAGGTGTGGAAATGTGGTTTATATTCGGCAACGCCCGCCTGGCGACATTTGGGCTGGATTGTATGAACCCGTCCTGCTTGAATTTAATGGCGAAGCGAGCGATAGGGAAGTGGTTGAAAATGTCGGCAAGCTCGTTGGCGGCAGCTTGAAAAGCATGAGGTGTGTCAAAAAGCAAATGAAGCATGTGTTGACCCACCGCGTGCTGATGGTTGATGCTTATGAGGCTGATATTGAAGCTCCCGTTTCGATAGATGGATATATATCCGTGGAAAACAAAGAATTATGTAACTATCCTGTGTCGCGATTGGTGGAGAAAATTTTTGAATGCGCTTGCGGATGATTCGTTCTTTTCTCGAGCATCACTGGCGCTGTTAATGCAGCTGACCACGACAGGATTTTAGAATACTCACATTGATAAATCAAGAAACAACAATGACAAAGCATATTGTATTTTTCAAGTTCAAGGCCGAGGTCTCGGAGAATGTCCGCACATCTGCGTTCAAGGCGTTTAAGGATGGCATAGAGCGTTTGCCATCGGAAATTCCTTTCATCCGCGAGGTCTTTGTTGGGAGAAACTGCAACGAGGCAGAGAAGTGGGATGTTTGCCTGCATTCTGTGTTCGACAATCTGGAGGATGTGAAAGCCTACAGCGTTCATCCTTCACACAAGGCTGTTGCATCGGAATTTATGAAATTCGTTGCTGAGAGGGCGTGTGTTGATTTCGAAATCTGACAGACGAAATACAGGGCTTGGGGATAATTGTTGGAAAAATATTTTTCGGTGATTCCCATAAGCATTTGTTTTTTGTGTAAGCTGAGGCGTTTCCTTTTCCGACGGCTCATGGTCTGATAATTTCGACTGCATATTTATGAAGCAAAAGTTGATATTGGCTTTCCTTATTTTTTTGTCTCCTGTTTTCGTTAAAGGACAGGAGACCGTTGTCTATGACCCTTCGGTGAAGACCGTGGTGTTTCATGATAATTCTGCCAGCAATCGGGCGATGCCGGTGTTTCCGCTCCTCGTGTTGGGAGAATCGAAAAGAATCAGGATTAGCTTTGACGACTTGTCTGCTGAATATCATAGGTTTACATATACCTTGGAATTGATGGACGAGAATTTCAATGCGGAGGAATCCGTGTTTGAACACGATTATGTTGAGTCTGTCTCCGACGAGGGTTTGGTGGAGAATTTCACGCCGAGCCTCAATACTTCCATTCCCTATGTTCATTATTCCCTGGCATTCCCCAACGAATACATGAGGCCTAAGGTGTCTGGAAATTACAAGTTGACCTTTTGGAAGGAGAATGAAAACGGAGATAAAGTGGCGGCGTTCGTCACCTATTTTTTTGTCGTGGAGCCTTTGGCTTCGTTGACGGTGACGGTGAATGGTGATACCGACATTGACAGGAATAAAACCCATCAGCAACTGACGGTGTCTGCCCGATGTCCGTCTTTGTCAATACGTGATGCTAAGGAGTTTACATTGGTGGTGCTGCAAAACAAGCAGTGGCACAATGCTGTACGAAATGTTTCTCCGTCTTCGGTGTCGTTCTTGCCGACACCGATGCTCAAATGGGAGCATTGCAGGGACTTGATATTCAAGGCAGGTAATGAATATAGAAAATTTGAAATTCCGAGCAGAAGATACCCGGGCATGCACGTCGAGTCGGTTAACAATCTTTCGAGTTATCTCCATGCCACGTTGTTTCCCGACGAACCGAGGATGACTTATCTTTATGACGAGGATCAGGATGGCATTTATGTGCCGTTGGCTGAAGACAATATGAATCCTGAAACGGAGGCGGAATACATGTGGGTGCATTTTGACTACTCGTTTCCGGAAAAATGGAAGGAAGAATTGCCGCATAGGATATATTTGGGAGGCCAGTGGACAAATGGAGCTGCAAGTGCCCCTGGCTTTCTTGCTCCCTTGGCCGACAATCCCCGTCGTTACACTGGCGCTTTCTTGCTCAAGCAGGGATATTATTCCTATTATTATTGGGGAATGGACGGCGATGGTCGCTCGGTCGTGCCCTCAATAGAGGGGGATTTCTATCAGACCCAGAATGAATATACGGTGTTGCTGTACCACAGATCTCCGTCAGATCGGCACACGCGCTTGATTGGGGCGACAACCATTGGAAAGCCATGACGAAGGTGTCAAGAAGCGATCGCAGTTTGTGCAGGTGTATTAAGCCCTGGCCCATCCATAGATCATTTATAACCACAATATTTTTGAATAAATGCCTAACATCGTTTTCTTAGATAGCGAAACGCTTAACCATGACGATATTTCTTGGGAGCCTATCAGCTCGCTTGGCGAGTTTAAAACATACAATCAGTGTCTGCCTCATATATCCATTGAGTATCTTTTTCTACAATG
>OLNF01003113.1_pt1 | contig 12345 bp, 10 predicted proteins | sample 1673061 | NCBI WGS metagenome assembly OLNF01 (sample SAMEA3136751, study PRJEB25190) | human gut metagenome | reverse complement strand
ACTCATCCGCGCCCACCATGCGCGCGGCCTGACGCACCTGTTCGTCGGTTGCGTTCAGGTTGCCGTAGCGGATATTATCCGCGATTGTGCCGGTGAAAAGGTGCGGCGTTTGCAGCACGTAGCCAAGGCTTGATTGCAGCCAAAGCTGACTGCGCTCGCGGTAGTCACGCCCGTCTATAAGCACGCGGCCCTCGGTGGGTTCATAGAAGCGGCAAACAAGGTTGACTATGGTGCTCTTGCCTGCGCCGGTTTCGCCAACCAAGGCTATCGTCTCGCCCGCCTTAACGTGCAGATTGAAGTCTTTCAGCACCTTTTCGCCTTCCTTATAGGCAAAGCTTACGTGCTCGAAATCGACATCGCCCTTTATGGGCTCCCAGTTTTCGCGCTTGGGGTTGAAGCTGTCGCCGTATTTGGCGACTACCTCGGGGGAATCCACTATTTCGCACGGAGTATCGATGAGCGATACCACGCGCTCCGCGCTTGCCTGCGCGCTCTGCATTTCCGCCAAAATGCCCGCAAGCTGCTGAATGGGTTCAAAGAAGTTGGTGGCATACGATATAAACGCGGAAAGCGTGCCGAACGTGATTATCCCGCCCATAACGTCTATGCCGCCGCGGTGCAGCGCTATCGCCGTGCCTATTGAGCCTAAGAACATGACTATTGGCATGAACAGCGCGCTGAGCAGGGCGGAACGGATTGAGTCGCGCTTCATTTCGGAAGAAAGCTGCTTGAATTCCGAATAATTCGCATCCTCGCGCACAAGGGTCTTTGTGGTCATTGCGCCCATTATGCCTTCGTTAAATGCGCCGGTTATGCGGGAATTGGTCTTTCTTACCCTTCGCTGATACTTCAGTATCTTTTTCTGGAAGAATACGGATATAACCGCCAGCGGGGGAATGACTATCATTATAAGCAGCGCCAGCTTCCAGTTCATTGCGAACATGGCTATTACAACGCCTATAACGTATGTGGATGCCCACAGAAGGTCAACGAAGCTCCATGCCATCATTTCGGAAAGGCTGCCCACGTCGCTTATCATCCTTGCCATAAGGTAGCCCACGGCCGTGCGGTCATAGAAGGAGAAGGAAAGCTCCTGAAGCTTTTGGAACGCTTCCCTTCGCATATCGTAGGATACGCTCATTTCAAGCTTGCCCGCCTTCACTATGAAGGAATATACGCCGAGTGCCTGAATGGCGATAAATGCTATGTAGAGCGCTATGAACCAGCCTATGCCCGCGGTGGTGCCCTTTTCAACAAAGTTATCTATGGCGTATTGGCTCATCAGCGGATAAAGAATGTCTATCACCGCTATGCCCACGTTGCAGAGCATAAGCGCTATCGCCGTTTTCTTATAGCGGAAAACATAGGAGAGAAGGCGTTTCCATATCGAAAAATCAACCTTTACGTCCTTTTCGTAATCCTGCTCCTGCATTGCGGTATTACTCATTGCTGCCGTCCCCTTCCTGCTTCAATTCTTCTTCAAGCGCGTTCTGTATGCGCGCTATGCGCCGGTAAAGGCCGGGCTTGGCTATAAGCTCCTCGTGCGTGCCCTGCTCAACCAGCTTGCCGTGCTCCAGCACCAGTATTTTGTCCGCTTCGCAAAGGGTAGTTATGCGGTGGGATATTATGAACGTGGTGGTGCTTTCGCGGCGGTGCTTCAGCGCGGCGCGTATGGATGCGTCCGTTTCCGTATCAACCGCGCTCATTGAATCGTCAAATATCAATATGGGCGCGTTCTGCATAAGCATTCGGGCTATTGCCACGCGCTGCTTCTGCCCGCCGGAAAGGGTAACGCCGCGTTCGCCGACCACTGTGTCGTATCCGTTTTCAAAGCCCTCTATAACGTCGTGCACGCAGGCTATGCGCGCCGCTTCATGCACCTGCTCCTCGCTCATGCGCGGGTCTATCATGCGTATGTTTTCCATTATGGTGCGGGAATAGAGAAACGGCTCCTGCAGCACTATGCCTATGTTCTTCCTCAAATGGCCGTGCTCAATGTCGTTTATGTTCACGCCGTCTATGTCTATTTCGCCTGCGGTGCAGGTGTAAAGCCGCTGCAAAAGCTGCACAAGGCTTGTTTTGCCGCTGCCGGTGGAGCCGAGTATGGCTATTGTCTCGCCGGGGTTGGCTGTGAATGAAATGTCGCTTAGAACATCGTCAAACCTATCGTAGCCGAAGCACACGTGCTTGAATTCAACCTTGCCGTGTATTTCGGGCTTCAGCGCGGAGCCGGGCACTTCCTCTGCCGGGGCGGAAAGTATTTCGTCTATCCTGCCCAATGATACGCTTGCCTTGCCAAAGTCCGCCAGTATCCTGCCCAGCTGCCTCACGGGCCATGTGAGCATACCCGTATAGGTTGTGAATATAAGCATGTTGCCAAGGGTTATTTCGCCCTTAACGGCCATTATTATGCCCGCCATAAGTGAGATGGCTATTTGAAGATAGCCCATGGCGTCGCTGCCGCCCCAATACACGGCAAGCATTTTGGAAAGATGGAATGTTTTGTCCCTGAAGTCGCGGCTGCAGCGGTCGAACTTCTCTATTTCGTCCTTCTGCTGGCCGAATGCGCGCACAACGCGAACACCCGTCAGGTTTTCCTGCAATGTTGCCGAAAGCACGCCTTCTGCTTCGTCGCTCAATGTGAACTGCTTTTTAACTCCCTTGAAGTAAACGAAGCTTACGCCGAAAAGCACGGGCAGCAGCGCCATTGATATAAGGCTCATCTTAACATTGATGGAAAACATTATGCCGGCTGCGATAACCACCATAACTATGGTCCTTAGCATTTCAAGAAGCTGCATGGATATGAAGCGGCGCACGGTTGAAACGTCCGACGTGCAGCGCTGCACCAGATCGCCCGTTGAAACATGCTTATGGTAATCATACGGCACGGCCTGAAGATGCTCATAGAGGGCGTTTCGCGTGGTCATGGCCACGGTTTCCGATGCATTGGCTATGCAGCTGCGGCGGAAATACGTTGCAACGCCGTTGAGTATCGTGAAGAATATAAGGGCCAATGCGCAAATGTAAAGATGGCTGCGCAAAAAGTCCCGCCCGCCCCATGAATCGATAATATCCATTATAAATGCGGGCAGATTGCTCGGCTTGTCGCCAAGGACATAGTCAATAGTAAAGCTTGTTACGATAGGCACAATGTACGCCGCGGCTATTGCCAATATAAGGCAAAGCCCGCCCAGCGCCAGATACCCTATGCTCCCGCGCGTGAGGCGTTTCAGCAGCGCAAAATTGAGCTTACGGTTCTTTTGTGTTGTTGATGCTTCCAAAGCGTGATCCCTCCAATCCTGAATTTGAACTTGCCCGCGGCAACAAAAAAGCCGCAGACTGCATTTGTCCACGGCCGTGATATCACATGGCGCCGATTAAGCCCCGTTTAGGGCTGAATACAGCTATACGGCCGCGAGGACATAACTTTTCCCTTCAATGCGGGAACCAATGCAGCAAAGAATACGGTGTTGTACATATTTACCTCGCGACTCCTTTCATAACGTATCCGCTAAATCATTTAACTCAGCGAACCACAGTCATTGTACCACCATATCTAAAACTTGGCAACATATAATTAACACTTATTTAATAATATTAGCGATTTTGAAAATGGCCCGCCTTATGCTATAATAAGAAGAACTAACGGCCGATAAGGAGAATTGCCATGCAGCTTATTGAAAGTACACGCAACGAAACCGTGAAACGTGCGCGCCAGCTTGCCACAAGGAAGGGCAGGCTGGAGCAGGGCCTGCATTTTATTGAAGGGGACAGGCTTGTGCGCGAGGCCGTGATATCGGGCGCGGAAATACACGAAGCCTTTATTGAAGAAGGGCATGAGCTTATGGCAGCCGTGCTTGAAGGGGCGGGCGCAAGGGTATATACATTAAAGCGCAGCGTTATGGAAACGCTTACCCTTACGGAAACGCCGCAATGGGTCTGCGCAACGGTAAAAACGCCCAGCGTGCCCGTGCCGGAATATTATCCGGAGGGGCTTATTGTTGCGCTGGACGCGGTGCAGGACCCAGGCAACCTTGGCACAATACTCAGAACGGCGGATGCCATGGGCGCGGTAGGGCTGCTGCTTGGCAGCGGCTGCGCCGATCCGTATGCGCCAAAGCCGCTGCGCGCTGCGATGGGGTCGATATACCATATGCCCGTATGGCAGGGCGATCTGCCAACGGAGATAGAAAAGCTTAAACGGCAGGATTATACGCTTGTGTGCGGCCATTTGAAGGGCGAAGGCACCCTGCCCGCGGCAACGGAGCGGATGTGCCTTGTTATAGGCAACGAGGGCAACGGAGTGAGCGATAATGTTGCGGATATGTGCCACAAGTACAGATTGCCCATGTACGGCTTTGCGGAATCGCTCAACGCGGCGGTGGCGGCGGGAATACTGATATACGAACTGGCGCGCGGCATGCACGCTGAGTAAAGGGGGAGCAGCCATGAAGAAAGCACTTGCATCTGTATTGACTATAACAATGCTGTTCGCCTTCTGCACGGGCATGGCGGAGGGCTGGACGGCCATAGAGCCGAATACCGGCGGCGAAAGCACCCAAGCCGAGGGCGGCACGGGCGGGGACTACGTAAACGGCAATGAGGAGCCGGAGTATATACCGTGCAGCAGCTTTGAAGATCCCGATGACAGCTATGAATCCGAAGTTCCCGAGGATATGCGCCATATATACCTTGATGAAAGCAGGCTGCCCGGCGGCATTGCACCGTATGCGGTCAGGGGAGTTGATACATACGACGTGCGCAAGGTGCGCGTGCTTATAAGCCAAAGGAACCATTCGGAATCAACCGTAAGGATATACGGTAACTATGCCGTGCATGACGCGGCGGGCAACGCGCTCTTTATTGCGCAGGATGAAGCGGCGTATACCGTAAAGGCCGAAAATTCGGCCGTAAGCCTTTATTCCGCGTTCGGAACGCTCCTTTACAGCGGCGCATCGGTAAGCTTTAAGGAGTTTGAAAGCGGCCATGCGAACAACTGCGTTAAGGTTGACAGCGTATCAATGGGCAATAGCGATACGGACAGAACCTATCGCGGCGACTTGAACATATATTACTTTGATAAAACCGGAAGCTACAGCAAGCGTTGGGCAGGGCTGTATCTTGTGAACAACGTATATATGGAGGATTATATACAGGGCGTTGTTGCTGCCGAAATGGGCAAGGAGAATAAGCAAAACCAAGCGAAGGGCTGGCCGGTTGAAGCCCAAAAAGCTCAGGCGGTTGCGGCAAGAACGTTTGCAATGAACAAAACAAGGTCAAGCCTTGTGTTTGATGTATACGATACCAGCAAATCACAGGCGTATTTCGGCATAACCGATTGGTGTAAGGCAGCCGTACAGGCAACGGCAGGGCAGATACTGTACTACGATAATAAAGTGCTGCGGGTGCATTACACCGGAACCAACGGAGGGGATACGGAAGTTACAGCAAATTACTGGGGAGAAGGCGAAAAGGGCTGCGGCAAGGAGAGCGTCCGCGAAGATATATACGACCTTAAGGTATCGGGCAAAAATTATGTCGAATATGTTGAAATTCCGGTAAGCTACATTGCGTCCAACGCATATGTGCAGTCGCTTGTTGCCAACGTGCTTATACCCAACCTTAATGCAAACGGCTATAATGTATCAAGCGCAGCATATCAAAGCCTGAGCATATCCGTACCCAAATGCACAATAGCGTCATGCACGCACCATAACCGCTCAAGCATGACGGCTGACCAAGTTTGCAATCACTTTTGTTCGATTGATATAGTATTCTATGGCGTTACTATAAACGGAATGCAGCAGATAGGGACTGTGAGCACAAATGTTGGCGAGAAGGACTTTTATGTTAATCCGGCAAACGGAAGGCCGCTTGGCTTCTTTGTAACAGGAGGGCTTAAATGCTACTGGCTTAAGGAGAATGTAACGAACGGCGTTGTAACATCCTATACCATACGCCACGCAAGGAACGCAAGCGGAACGGGGCTGAGCCAATACGGCGCAAAATACAGGGCCTTGGAGGGGCATAAATACGATTCTATTTTGGATTTCTATTTCCCCCAAAGCTCCATAGATTCCCTTGCTTCGGACATATCCCGCCCCGCGATACAGGCGAAGCCTTCGGTAAGGTATGATGCGCGGGTGCTGGGCAGTACGGCGCGGGTGTTCGCAAAGAAGAACGCCGCTTCGGCGGTCATAGCTGCCATACAGGCGGGCGAAACCGTGTTCGTAAGCGATATCGGCGGCAAATGGGCGCATGTGAGCTGCGGCGGCGCATCGGGCTACATTGCGGCAAGCACGCTTGAAAGAACGCCCGTGCGGGTGACTACGGCGAATATAAGCAAAAATATTTCCGTTTGGCCGGAGCCGGACAGCATGACGACGGCACTATGCACCGTTGATAAGGGCACTGTGCTTGAATTGATAGAGGCTAATGCGCAGCCGGGCTGGCACAAGGTAAATACCGCAAGCGGCGCAGGCTATATACCCGCGCGGTACTCCACGCTGATATTCCAGGGCAGCGGGGAGCAGTTTGACGAGCCTACGGGGCTTGAGGATTCGCTGAGCTATTACGGCGCGGCGATTAAGCTGAGCGGCGATTACGGCATAAGGGTGCGCTTCGGCATTGATATTGCCGCGCATGACGGCGGAACCATTGCCGGATATACTATAAAGGAATACGGCGTTATTGCAAACGGCGAAAAGCAGAGAGCATATTATACCGAAAACGGAGCTAAGTACGATAAGGTATCCGCCGTTGCGGACGGAATGGCGCTGTTTGCGGCGAATATCGATAACATTGCCGCGCTGAAGGCGGAGCACAGCTTCGTGCCGTATATCATAGCGGAAAACGCCAAGGGCGAAATTACGCATTACGGGGACGAGGTTAAGCTGAGCGTATATTCGGTTGCGATAAAGCTTGCGGATGAGTACGCGGCGGACAGCGCCGAGGGACAATACATTGCCGCGCTTATAGCCAAAGCAAATGCGGAATAAAACGGAAGTGAGACTATGACAATTATGAGAACAAGGCGCGCGTTCAAGCGCACGATAGGCATACTGGCGGTGCTGCTTATACTCAGTGCGGCGCTGAACATAGCGCTGATAATAATGCTGAGCAAGGCTAACGGCGGCGTAAACGCGGCCGAGCCCGCGCCAACGCCCGAGATGAGCGACACGGCGGAGCCTGAACAGCCCACGGCGGAACCGACCGCGGAGCCTACGCCTACGGTGCAGCCCACGCAAACGGCAAAGCCCACGGCAGCACCAACAGCGGAGCCTACCGCAACGGTCAAGCCCACGCCGACACCAACAGTGAAACCAACGGCAACGGTCAAACCCACAGCGAAGCCCACCAAGCGGCCTAACCGCGCAACGCCCACGCCCGTGCCGACGGAAACCTCGCCATGGATATACCCAACACCCATGCAGACGGCTGAGCCTATGGATACCCCCGCCGCAACGGCAACGGCTGTGCCCACGCCCACGCCCGACGTTACGGGCGGCATGCTCGGCGGAGGTGAATAAGAATGTATAAGCACAGCACGGTCGTAAACAACACGCTGTATGTGGACGGCATAGACAGGCTCGATCTTGCGCGCAGCTGCGCATGCGGGCAAAGCTTCCGCTGGCATGAGGATAACGGCGGCTTTACCGCGCCCGCATTGGGCAGGGTTGTCCACGCAAAGCAGGCGGGGGACACGCTGAGCATATATCCCTGCGCGGAAGGGGAAGCAGCGGACTGGATACATTATTTTGATTTGGAACGCGACTACGCCGCCATAGAGGAACGGCTTAGCCATGATGAGCAGCTTAAAATGTGCATACCCTGCGCAACGGGCATAAGGGTGTTCAATCAGGATGCGTTCGAGGCGCTTATAACATTCATAATCTCGGCAAACAACAACATTGGCCGCATTGCGGGAATAGTGGAGCGGCTGTGCGCGCTCTGCGGGGAAAGGGCGGAGCTTGACGGCAAGGAGTACTTCCTTTTCCCAAAGCCCGATGCCATTGCCGCGCGGGAGGAAAGCGAACTTTTAGCCATTGGCGCAGGATACCGCGCGCCGTATATAATAAAGAGCGCAAGGCGCATTGCGGAAGGATACGAGTTGAACTCGCTGCGCGATATGCCGCTTGACGCGGCGCGGAAGGAGCTGCTCACGTTTTACGGCGTTGGGCCGAAGGTTGCGGACTGCGTGCTGCTGTTCGGCCTTGGGCATACGGACGCATTCCCCGTTGACGTATGGATAGGCCGCGCGCTGAGCGAGATTTATTTCGGCGGGGAAAAGACACGGCGGCAGGAAACGGAGCGGGCGATACGCGCGCTGGGCAGCGAAAGCGGCATTGTGCAGCAGTATATTTTCCATTATGCGCGGCAAAACGCCATAGGAAAGAAGCAGAATGCCAAAAAGATAGGCAAAAAGGGTGAAACTGTTGTTGACACGGGCGCGGCCCTATGCTAAAATACGCAGGTGAGCCGCTCTGCGACGGCTTTTTTGAAGCGCGTGAACAGCGCCGCCGTGTCGCGGGCGAGATTGGGGAATAGGAGGTGCAGCAAATGTACGCTATTATCCGTACCGGAGGCAAGCAGTACAAGGTTGAAGCGGGCGATGAGATTTTGGTCGAAAAGCTCGATCTGGAAGCCGGTGCTGAGGTTTGCTTCGAGGTTCTGATGCTTTGCGACGGCGAGAACGTGACCATAGGCAAGCCCGTGGTTGAAGGCGTTTGCGCCAAGGCGGAAGTCATGGAACAGACCAAGGGCGATAAGGTTGTGGTGTTCAAGTACAAGGCCAAGAAGAACATCCGCAAGAAGCAGGGTCATCGTCAGCCGTATACCAAGGTTAAGATCAACACCATAGGTTAACAAAAGACATGACAAGAATTACTCTGTTCCGCAGCCGGTCCCACGCAATAGGCTTTGAAGCCGAGGGGCACACGGGTTACGCCGAAGAAGGCAGCGACATTGTGTGCGCGGCGATAAGCGCGCTTACGCAGGGGGCGGTAATAGGGCTGAAAGAGGTCATAGGCCTTGAGATTGCGCTTGATATTTCAGACGGGTATATGTATTGTATGCTTCCGAAGAAAATATCGGCCGCTCAGCAGCACGACGCGGAGCTGATACTTAACACGATGGCGGCGAGCATAGCCTCGCTTGCCGAAACAAACGGTGATTACATCAAATTGACTGATAGGGAGGTGTAACACGATGATGATCAATCTGCAGCTTTTTGCTCATAAGAAGGGCGTTGGCAGTACCCGTAACGGACGCGACAGCGAATCCAAGCGTCTTGGGCCCAAGAGGGCTGACGGGCAGTTCGTTCTGGCCGGTAACATTCTGGTCAGGCAGAGGGGCACCCACTTCCATCCCGGCAACAACGTTGGCATAGGCAAGGACGATACCCTTTTTGCCAAGGTTGATGGCGTTGTCCGCTTCGAGACCAAGCATCTTGGCCGCAAGCAGGTCAGCGTTTACGCGGTCGAGGAAGCCGCCGCTAACTGATTCATAGCATCGTAACCAACAGCCGGTCCTTCTCAAATGAGCAAGGGGCGGCTTTTTTTATGCTTGTTTATAGCTGTTTATATGGTATAATCCAAATTGTATTTTTTGAAAGGAGAGTTGACGCCTATGCAGAAAAAGGTGAACGGCAATACCGAAGGAATACGCGACGCGGTATTGGAGCGCATAGCCGCCATTTATGATATGACGCAGGGGCAATACGAGTTTGCCTCGCACGAGCTGATAGCCGAGCTTTGCGCGCTTACGGGCGCGATACGCCGCGAAATAAGCGTTTATATAAGCCGCAGCGGCAGCATAGAGGACGTGTCCGTAGGGGACGGGTCTAAGGTGAGCATGCCCTCCATGCGCCTTGTACGCAACGAGGACAGGCTTTGCGGCGTAAGATGCCTGCACACACACCCCGGCGGGGATGGCAGGCTGAGCGGAGTGGACATAGGGACGCTTAGGAGCATGCGGCTGGACTGCATGGCGGCGGTGGGCGTTAAGGAGGACGGCACGGCCACCTCGCTTTACGCGGGCTACATTGGCGAAGCCGTGGGCGAGGAGCGGGAGGCGCTCGTATACGGCCCGCTGAGGCCATATAAACTGCCGCAGAGGCAGCTTATAGAGGAAATATATGTATCCGACGACAGGCTGAAAAGCAGCACCAAGGACACCAAGGACGATATCCCCGAAAGGACGGTGCTGGTGGGCCTTGAAAACGACGAAGGGTACGACACGATAGAGGAGCTGGCGGAGCTTGCAAAAACGGCGGGGGCGAACGTTGTCGCGCGCAGCATACAGAAGCGGCGCACGCCGGACAACGCAACGTATATAGGCAGCGGCAAGGTGGACGAGCTGAGCCTATTATGCAGCGAAACGGAAGCGGAGCTGGTTATATTCGACGACGAGCTGACGGGAAGCCAGCTGAGGAACCTTGAAACGCGGCTGGGCGTTAAGGTAATAGACCGCACGGCGCTTATACTGGACATATTTGCGCAGCGGGCCGTAAGCCGCGAGGGCGCATTGCAGGTTGAGCTTGCGCAGATGAAATATAACCTTACCCGCCTTACGGGGCAGGGCACGGCGCTTAGCAGGCTGGGCGGCGGCATAGGCACGCGCGGCCCGGGCGAAAAGAAGCTGGAAATAGACAGGCGGCGCATACGCAGGCGCATATTCGAGCTGGGGGAGGAGCTGAAGGAGGTTGAAAAGCAGCGCTCTCTCAGGCGGGAACGGCGGGAGAAGAACGCAACGCCGCTGGTGGCGCTGGTTGGATACACAAACGCGGGCAAGAGCACGTTCCTAAACGCCGTATCAAACGCGGGAGTGCTGGCGGAGGATAAGCTTTTTGCAACGCTTGACCCTGTTGTTAGGCAGATAACGCTGCCAAACGGGCTTGACATATTGCTTTCCGACACGGTGGGCTTCATAAACAAGCTGCCGCATGACCTGATAGAGGCGTTCAAATCCACGCTTGAGGAGGTTTCAAACGCGGACCTTATACTGCACGTTGTGGACATTTCGTGCGACCATTACGATGCGCAGATGCGCGTTGTGGAGGACGTTATAGCAAGCCTTGGCGCGGGGGACACGCCGCGCATAAACGTATACAACAAGATAGACCGCATTGACAGCCGCCCGCGCGGCACGGAGGACGACGCATTCGTTTCCGCCGCAACGGGGGAGGGGATGGAGAGCCTGCTTGAGCGGGTGGAAAAGCTGCTGAGCGCATCGCACAGCACAATAGAGCTGACCATTCCTTATGACAAATACGAGGCCGTTGCGCTGCTGCACAGCGAGGCGCGGATACTGAGCGAGGAGCATACCGAAACCGGCACGAAGATTTGCGCCGCTTGCGAGGACGGCACACTGAGGAAGCTTAAAAAGCTTGTCGGGGAGAACATTTAATATGAAGAACAAGAATACGCTGGGAATGCTGCTGGTGTTCATAGCGGCGGTGCTGTGGAGCACCAATTCAATACTGGTGAAGAATATTGAGCTGCCAAGCATGCTTATAGGCGCTATGCGCGCGCTGATAGCGGGCATTGTGCTTGCGCCGTTCATAAGGCCCAAGAAGCTTAAATTCAGCCCCAAAATGCTGCTTATGGCGGTAGCATTCACGCTTAACAGCGTTGGCGTGGTTACGGCAATAAAGCTTACCAGCGCGGCAATAGCCGTGGGTATGCAGTTCACCTCGCCCATATGGCTGTATATATATTCCCGCATAAAGGGTTATCCGTTCATAAAGCGGCGGGTGATACCGCTGGCGGTGCTTACGGCGGGGGTTGTTATATCCATGTTTTCAAAGGCGGAGGGCGTAACGCTTATAGGCAACCTTATCGCCCTCACTACCGGCCTTTCCTTCGCCGTGGTCACGCAGCTTGGCAAGGACCTTGGCGGGGACAATCCCGTTGGCATAACCGCAATAAACAATCTTTTCATGGCGGCGGTCATACTGCCGCTGTTCTGCCGCGACTCCGTTGCGCAGCTTTTCACAATGGATACAGTCGGCTGGGTAACGCTTTTAGCCCTTGGCATAGTGCAGTTCGGCGGCGGCTATGTGTTCTATACCCTTGGCCTGAGGTACACCACCGCTGCCCGCGCCAGCATGATAAGCCCCATGGAGATGGTTTTAAGCCCCGTTTGGGTGGCTATATTCATGCACGAGCTGCCGGACGCTGTTGGCCTTATAGGCTTCCTTGTGATAATAGCGGGCATTGCGCTGGAGGTGATATTCACCGCGCAATACGAAAGAGCGGCAAGCGTTAAAACGCTCTAACGGCCCTGCGCACTATCGTCACTTGCGTCACTATCGTCGAAACAGGCTAAATGTCTGGCTTTTTT
>OLNF01003107.1_pt1 | contig 12360 bp, 10 predicted proteins | sample 1673061 | NCBI WGS metagenome assembly OLNF01 (sample SAMEA3136751, study PRJEB25190) | human gut metagenome | reverse complement strand
GTGGACTGTTCGCCAAAGCAGGACTGTTTGAGCACGGAGGTAATCTCGGCTTGTCGAAACGACGGGATTGAATGATGCTTCAAAGCGAAATCGACATATCTTCTTGCGACCTTTGCCCTCGCGTGTGCGGAGTTGACCGCAGCGCGGGGGCTCGTGGTGTTTGCGGGGCCGATGGACGCCTTCGCATCGCCCGCGCCGCGTTGCACTTCTGGGAGGAGCCGCCGATCAGTGGCACGCATGGCTCGGGCACGGTGTTCTTCTCGTGGTGCCCGCTTCGTTGCGTGTACTGCCAGAACGCCGTCATCGCCGACGGCGAGGCGGGGGCTGAGATATCGATTGAGCGTCTAGCGCAGATTTACTCCGAGCTTCAGGCGAAGGGCGCGCTGAATATCAATCTTGTGACGCCGACCCATTACGCGCCGCATGCGCGCGCCGCGCTCGATTTGGCGCGGGAGCGGGGGATGGGCCTTCCCGTCGTTTGGAACACCTCGGGATACGAAACGGTTTGCGCCGTCCGAGAAAACCGAGGTTATGCGGATGTGTATCTCACCGATTACAAATATGCCTCTTCCGATCTGGCTGCCCGATATTCAAAGGCTCCTAATTATCCTCAGGTCGCCCTCGACGCGCTTTCTGCCATGGTCGATGAGGTAGGCGATCCTTGCTTTGACGAGTACGAGGGCGACGAGCGCATGACGCGCGGGGTAGTGGTGCGTCATCTGATGCTGCCCGGTGCCCTTGAGGACTCCAAACGCGTGGTGCAAACGGTGTGGGAGCACTTCGGCAGCTCGGTGCTGCTCTCGATCATGAACCAGTACACTCCCGTTTTGGCAGAGAGCGCCAAGGCGGGTGACGCCTGGGCGTGCCGCGAGCTTGAACGTTGCTCCGAACTTGCCCGCCGCGTTCCCAATGAAGATTACGAACGACTGCTCGATTTTGCCGACTCGCTCGGTATCGAGGACTACTTCTGGCAGGAGGGCGGCGCTGCCAAGGAGAGCTTCATCCCTGCTTTCGACCTCGAGGGCGTATTGAGCGAGTAGACGTCCGTCGACGTGTCGTAGCGCTCATCCATTTCGGGCAGGTTCTCCCAGAAGCGCTTCGGCATGAAGTGGCGGCGGAGCTCGGGGTGATAGCGCGCATCGATGGAGACGGCGTCGTAGAACCGCTTCCACGCTTGCTGCATCATTTCTTCGTCACCTGCTTTTTCAGGGAGATTTACTATGTCGGTTTGAACGAGCTGCCATCCCGATCCGTCGTAGATTCCCGCTATGCGGTGCGCTTCGTCGTAAATCATGAAGGGGACGTCGTTGAAGCGCGCTGAGAACCAATCCATGAGCAGGGGTACGACCGATGCCTTCGGAGAGCAGCGAGCAAACCATATATTTCCTTTGAGGCATTCGAAGCGCAAAAATTGCTGCATAAGATGCCGCTCGTTCATTACCGAGCGGTCGAGTGCGATGAGCGGGGCCACCGCGGGGTGTGCGATTTCACTGATTGCCGCTCGATTCGCGTTGGACCTCATGGCGTAGCGAATGAACCGATAGACGACGGATCCCGCTTGCGCGTCGTCGGAAAGTGATGCGTGCAACACGGCGTTGAATCCCGCCTTTCCCGTTGCGCGCACCAATCCACGCTTCACACGTTCTGCGAGGGCGGCATCGGTCTCTATGGTCCGAACGCTCTGATCAAGGCGGGGCTGGAATGCGGCTCCCTGTGCAATATCTTCGGGGTCCTCGTGATTCGCATAGGCTTGAAACACTGCGGTGAGCAGCCCCTCGGGCGTTCCGTCGTAGACGTAGGCAATATGGGCGAGCGGCTCTTCTGCGGCGATCATGCGCAAACCTTTTGTTTGTCGATGGCATGCTGCCACCCGAACAGACCATCAGCTTGGCTTGCGAGCGTGCTTTTCTCGGGGAGGGTGCGAACGCTTGAGCTTGATATGATCGCCTTCTGCGCGGTCATGGGGGTACTGCTCATGCTTGCCTTGCATGAAGTTCTAAGGGCGTCGTCTACGCCTGCTCTTGCCGAGTTTGTGGGCGCATCGTGCGCGCTCGTCCCTTGTGCGTTATGGAGTGCATCGCGTGCCTGCGCTTCCTCAATTCGCTTTCCGTGCTGATTCTGACCCTCAAGCAGATCGAAGAGGCTTAGCTGCCCCTGGCATTGCTTCGCCGCACGTCGTCCGTGCTTTCCGCCGTCAATCGGCGCGGCGAGCTGCGCGCGCAGGGCCCCTGGGGCGAATGGCGTGCCTGTTCCCGCGTATTTGCCGTTGCAGGTGATGAAGAAGCGTGCACGCTTGTAGGCGATACCGAGTTTGCGCAGTTCGGGTTCGTGCAGGCAGCATGTGCGTCGGGCCTTCACGATAAGGCGCGCCCCGCGCGGGCCGATGCCGGGCACGCGCAGGAGCATTTCGAGCGGGGCGGTGTTCACCTCTACGGGGAAGTGCTCCAGGTGGTTGACGGCCCAGTTTGCCTTCGGGTCAAGCTGCGGGTCGAGGTAAGGGTTGTCCTCGTCGATTATCTCGCTCACGTCGAACTTGTAGAAGCGCATAAGCCAATCGGCCTGGTAGAGCCGATGCTCTCGGTCGAGTTCCACCGCGCCTGATGCGGGCAGGCGCTCATCGGAGGTAACTGGCAGGTAGGCGCTGAAGAACACGCGCTTGAGCGAGAGCGTGCGGTAGAGCGCCGCCGATAAGTTCAGGATTTGGAAGTCGTTTTCGGGCGTGGCGCCGACAATCATTTGCGTGCTTTGGCCAGCGGGTACGAATGCCCGCTTGCGTTTCGCCGGTCGATTTTGCGAGTAGTATGTCGTGTTCTTTCGCATGAGAGCACGCGTGTCAGCGTCTTCTGCCATGGAGTCGCGAATCTGGCGCATCGGAGCCAAAAGCTGCTGCTTGCGCTTTTGCGGACACAGAAGCGCAAGACTTTTCTGGGAGGGGAGCTCCAGGTTCACGCTCATGCGGTCGGCCAGATGACCCAGCCGATCGATCAGCTCAGGTGAGGTGCCGGGCACCGCCTTCGCGTGGATGTACCCGCGAAAGCCATACTCGTCGCGCAGGATGCGCAGCGTCTCGATCATGAGCTCGGTCGTGTAATCCGGGCCTTTTATGATGCCGGAGCTTACGAACAGCCCTTCGATATAGTTGCGTCGGTAGAACGATATCGTCAGGTTGGCCAGCTCGCGCGGGGTGAACGCGGTGCGCGCGACTTCGTTGCTTGCGCGATTCACGCAGTAGGCGCAGTCGTAGATGCAGACGTTGGTCATGAGTACCTTCAGAAGCGAGATGCAGCGCCCATCGGGTGTGAAGCTGTGGCAGCACCCTGCTGCCATTGCGTTTCCCAGCTGGCCGCGCCGCGCCCCTCGGTCCACACCGGAGGATGTGCAGGCCACATCGTACTTTGCGGCGTCGGCGAGGATTTCCAGCTTTTCGACGATATTCATGGGTACACCTGTTCGTTCGAATATTTGTTCGTATTTTAACAAGCTTCGAACTGATGTGCAATGCCCGCGCCTTTCTTTCCCGATGAAGGAGAAAATTCGCCATAATCCCTGTTCGCAGATAGTTAAGCGCGCTATCATTAGCTTACAAGGCGATTGCTGTATCGCCGTCTTCTGAATTGCGTTTTCAAAACGCACGATGGGGAAGGGGCAGCCATGCTCTATGACAATATCTTAGTTCCCTTCGATGGTTCGGCGTCTGCCGATGCGGCGCTCGAGGAAGCGGCCCGCTACGCGAAAGAGGATCCGGGCTGCGCGCTTCATGTGCTGCAGATTTCGGACATCGAGCATCAGGTGATCGAGCGGCTCGATTCTTCGTATGGCGTGGCGGTTCCCGTTGGTATGAGAGAGGCTTTCGAGGATGCCCAAAACGAGGCCCAAAGAAAGCTCGAGCGCGATGTCCGCCTCGCGACGCGCGGGCTTATGAACGAGATCCACGTTGAGGTGCAGAGCGAGACGACGATCGGCGTGCAAATCGTTGCGTATGCGGCGGCGCACAACATCGACCTCATCATCATGGGGTCGCGCGGCCTTGGCGGCTTGCGCGGCATCCTTGGCAGCGTGTCGAGCTTCGTGCTGAAAGAGGCGAAGGTTCCCGTTCTCGTGGTGAAAGACTAGCGAGCAAAAAAAATCCCCATCTGGAAAGGACGAACCGCCAGATGGGGGATTGCTTTTTCGTGGTGCCGGCGGCAGGAATCGAACCCGCAACCTACTGATTACAAATCAGTTGCTCTACCGTTGAGCCACGCCGGCATGCGGTTTGCGCAAGCAAACATGATAAGGCAAAACGCGCCAACTGAAAAGAGGGAAATCCTGGAAGGCGTCGGGGTGCAGCAAGGGGGCGTCGAAGGGTGTCGAAGCTGCTCCGCGCTATGTCCATGTCCCGATGCCAGGAGTCATTGCTTCTATGAACTCTTATCTGGCAGCGATGGCTTTGCGTGGGGGTATGGCTAGATAGGAGATCCTGCGTGCAACATGCACGAGATAGGAACCGAAGAAAATGCGATCGAAATCTAATGATAATCGAAATCGGGGGTTGCGGGGGCGTAAGAACCATGTGCCGCGCTTCCTCTGCTCCGTTCTAGTTGCATGCTTTTCCGCGTTAGCAGTTTTTACGCTGGCTGCTTGCTCCTCGAGCGACGGTGACAACTCATCTCCCCATGTGGATAACGGAAAGCTGCACATTTATTACGAGGAACCTTACGCGGTTGTTCCAGAGGGCAGCTTCTACCATGAAAAGGGATTTGGCATGTTTCTCGAGGCGTATTGCTCGCTTTTCTCTTCAAGCGAAGTGAGCGGTCTTGACTCGACGTTTTTGGTGTCGGGCGAGGAGGAAGATCATGGCTTTCGGTCGCTCTCGATGTTTTCCGAGGTCGATGATGGCAATGTCTCCAGCCAAGATGTGAAAAACGCCATCGATAACTTCACGCTTCCGCGCCCTGAAATGACCGATCCGGGATTTCGCCTCGTTGACGATATCGACAAAGGAAACGGTGAGTCTATTCTTATTTACGCCGCATATGAGAATGTGGACAAGAACAAGGCCGCAGAGATGCGCGTTGCAAGTTATTTTTTGAACGATCGGCTCATTGGTGTGGGGCTAACGTATCTCGGGTCGGTTGAGGAAGAGGATAGAGCGAAGGAAGTCGCTCTTGCCGAGAAGATGCTGAGAAACGTGGAAATCATCCATTAACGAGGCATCGGGCGAGAGGTGCCGATTGGCTGGGTCGGGCGAGGAGGTGCGGCTTGGCGTGCCCCGGCGCCTTCTCGCCCGCTTAATTAAGTGGTTGCGCTATTCCTTCGCGCCCCATTCTTCGTAATATGCGTCGATAGCAGCCTTGATGTCGTCGTTGATGAGGACCTCACCCTGCACCTCGCGGTTGTAGAGGTACTCGGTCACTTCGGCCATGTTCACGATGCTCGCCGTGGGGAAGCCGTACTTCTCCGACACCTCGTCGCAGGCGCACTTCACGCCGCCTTTTCCAACCTCCATGCGGTTGAGCGAGACCATAAGGCCTTTGACCTCGATATTCGCGGCGCCGGTGATGAGGGGGTAGGTCTCGTCGATCGACTTGCCCGACGTGGTGACGTCTTCCACCATGACAACGCGGTCGCCGTCCTCGAGCACGTGCCCGAGCAGGTTGCCGCCCTCGCCGTGGTCTTTCGCTTCCTTGCGATTCGAGCAGTACTTCACCTCTTTGCCGTAGAGCTCGTGAAGCCCCATCGCCGTCACGACCGACAGGGGGATGCCTTTATACGCGGGGCCGAACACGACGTCGAAGTCGAGTCCGAAGTTGTCGTGGATCGCGCGCGCGTAGTAGAGCCCCAGACGATGCAGCTGGTCGCCCGTCACATAGGCGCCTGCGTTCATGAAAAATGGGGACTTGCGGCCGCTTTTCAACGTGAACTCGCCGAACTTGAGCACGTGGCTTTCGACCATGAACTCGATGAACTCCTGCTTGTACTGCTCCATGGGGCGTCCTTTCCCTGTCGTGCGCGTGGCCGCGCGATTCGTTTTCGCGGTATGATTCCACTATACAAGAACTCGACGCCTGCGGCGGGCACTGCTCGCCTGCGGGCGGATTTCCCGAAAGGCGTTCACGTGATTTACCTCGACAACGCGGCGACGACGCTTAAGAAACCCGACGGTGTGGCTCGTGCGGTGGCGGACGCGATCGGCTCGTTCGGTGGTCCGGGGCGCGGCTCGCATGCGGCGGCGTTCGCGGCGAGCATGGCGGTGTTCGAGGCGCGCTCGGCCGTGGCGGGGTTGCTCGGTGCGCCGGACGCTTCCCGCGTATCGTTTACCATGAACGCCACGATGGCGCTCAATATCGCCATCGCTGGTCTTTTGCCTGATGGGGGGCGCGCTGTCACCACGGCTGCGTCGCACAACTCGGTGCTGCGGCCGCTCTTCCGCGCTCGCGATATGCGCGGGGCCCAGGTGGAGGTTGCCCGCATTCTCCCTGATGGGTCGCTTGATTGGGAATCCTACGAGCGCGCGCTTGAGGGCGGGGCGAACCTGGTTGCCGCCACGCATGCATCGAACGTGACGGGCGATGTGTACGATGTTGCTCGCATGGCGGCGAAGGCGCACGACGCAGGAGCGCTGTTCGTTCTGGATGCGGCGCAGACGGCGGGTGCGATGCCGGTCGATATGGCCGCGCTCGGGGTGGACGTGCTTTGCTTCACCGGGCACAAAAGCCTCTACGGCCCGCAGGGGACAGGCGGTCTCATCGTTCGCGAAGGGCTTGAGGTGGTGCCGCTTCTCGAGGGCGGGTCCGGCGTGCACAGCTTCGACGAGCGCCAGCCGCCCTTCATGCCCGAGGCGCTTGAGGCGGGAACGGGGAACGCGCACGGCTTGGCGGGGCTTGCCGTAGGCGTGGAATACGTGGTGCAGAAAACGCCGGATGCAATCGCTGCCCAGGTGGCGGTACTTCTCGAGCGTTTCGAGCGAGGGTTGGCGAGCATTCCCGGGATCGTGGTGTACGGCGGGCATGCGAGCTTTGGGCGCTCGGGGATCGTCGCCTTCAACATCGGCGACGCCGACTCGGGCGAGGTCTCCGCGCGACTCGATGCTGATTTTGGCATTTGCACGCGCCCCGGCGCCCACTGCGCGCCGCTTATGCACAAGGCGCTCGGCACGGCCGAGCAGGGCGTCGTTCGCGCGAGTTTCTCCAGCTTCAACACGCAGGCCGAGGTTGACGCCGCGCTTGAGGCAGTGGAGAGTATTGCGCACCGAGCGAGCTAGAGAACGCCGTGCGGCGCGGCGCGGCGGGGTGTCGTGCGGTCGTGCGGTAGAGCCGTGCGGTGGGGGGCGTGCGGTTGAGTGCTGCGTCAATGTGGACGTGCGGTCGCGCGGCGTGGCTGTGTGACGTGGCGGGGCTGCGCGGCGTGACGGTGCGGCGGTGGGCACGCGGCGGGGCTGTGTACAAAAACGACGATAATTTTCAACTATAGTATGGCCACTAATTAAAATATTCCCCAAAGTCTAGCAAAGCGCGGAATATCTCTGCACATTCCGTTAATCGAGGCGACGAAGTGAGGGAATGCGCCGCGAGGCTATCTCTTGTTTTGCAAATTATCGTCATTCTTGTACAGCTAGAGTCCTGATTAATTGAACGACAGAGCGCTGACCTGCAGTTTTGAATTACAAAGGTTCCTTATGAATATGATTTCTCGTGTTTCTCACCTGAAAAGGCGAGCATTAGTTGTGCATATTGCGTGCGCGGCATTCTCGTAAGTCCGATTTCGTACTACAGTACCATGAAAGTACGAAATCGGACCAAAGGGCAAGGATGAGAAAAGGGAATACGGCGTCCGACGCGAATGAAGCAAACGGCACGTGCGCGCCGGGCAAGGTGGGCGCGAACATGGCGGATGCGGCGGTTTCCAGCGGCGCGGCAAACGTCGCAAGTTCGGCGGACGCGGAGGGCCCAAGTTGCCCGACGGGCGCTTCTGTCCCAGGCAATATCGCGCGCGCCTACGAGGCGCTCGATAGTTTTTGGCGTGAGCAGAACCAGCTCTATCGCGACGTTGCGACGTCGTTTGGAATCTCCGAGAGCGCATTTAGCATTCTGTACGCCATCTTCCTTGCGGGCGAAAAGGGCATCTCTCAGCGTGACATTTGCGTGCAGATGTGTATCGGCAAGCAAACGGTGAACAGCTCCATCCACAAGCTCGAACGCGAGGGTGTGGTCGTGCTCAAGAGCGGTCCGGGCCGTCGCGGTCTGCTCTCGCATCTGACTCCGGTGGGCCTTGAGCTCGCCGAGCGTACCATCGTCCCTATGATCGAGGCAGAGCTTGCGGCGCTGAGGGAATTCGACGACAAGGAGCTCGAACTGGCACTTCTTCTCGGACGGCGCTACATCGATGCTCTGCGCTCGCATTTCGCGGATATCCCTGGGGTGCACCTGACCTTGCAAAACAACAAGGCCGCGCTTCTGGATGGCGAAGCTGCGCTCCGAGGAGTCAAGGCTGCAGCGCAAGGCGACGCTTCCACACCTCGAAACGACGGGGCTGCCAAGCGCGGCGGGGAGGGCGAGGGTGCGCCCCCGGGCGGGTGTCTTTCCTCTCCGAATAAGAAGGTACGATAAGCTATGGCGATCCAGATTTCCGACCATTTCACACTTGGGCGGCTCGCGCGATTCACCGCCCCCACTTGCGCCATGATGCTCTTCACATCGATCTACGGCGTGATCGATGGTCTGTTCGTGTCGAACTTCGTCGGCAAGGAATCCTTCGCTGCCTTAAACCTTGTCTATCCGCTGTTCATGATGCTCGGTGCGCTCGGGTACATGTTCGGAACGGGCGGTACGGCGCTCGTCGCCAAAACGATGGGGGAGGGCGACGACAAGCGCGCTCGTGGGCTGTTCTCACTTATCGTGTACGCGACGCTCATCGTGGGAATCGCATGCGGAATCGTGGTGTTCGTGGCCGTAGGGTCTGTCGCCGGCGCGTTAGGGGCCGAAGGCTCGCTGCTCGAGGAATGCGTCGTGTACGGCAGCATCCTGGCGTTCTCGCTTCCATTCTTCATGCTGCAGGAAACCTTCCAGAGCTTGTTGACCGCTGCAGGCAAGCCCAAGGTGGGGCTTTGCGTCATGGTGGTTGCCGGCGTCGCCAACATCGCGCTCGACGCCCTGTTCATCATCGTGTTCCAGTGGGGCTTGGCGGGCGCTGCTCTGGCGACAGCGATAAGCGAGGTCCTTGGCGGCGCGATCCCGTTCCTCTATTTTGCGCGGCCGAACTCGAGCACGCTGCGCCTGGGTCGCCCGCTTATCGACGCACGGGCTTTGGGGCGTGTCTGCGTGAACGGCTCGTCGGAGCTTGTCTCGAACCTTTCCATGTCGCTCGTGTCGATGGTCTACAACTTCCAGCTGATGGCTTATGTCGGTCCTGATGGCGTTGCGATTTACGGCGTTATCCAGTACGTTGCGTGGATCGCGGTGTCGCTTCTCATGGGATTTACAGTCGGATCCTCGCCCATCATCAGCTACCACTACGGTGCGAAGAATTCCGCCGAGCTCAAGGGCTTGTTCCGCACCTGCCTTGGCGTGATGGTGGCGGGTGGCGGGCTGATCACCGTGCTCGTACACCTCTTCGCGCACCCGCTTGCGGCGGTGTTCGTGGGATACGACCCCGCCCTGTGCGAGATGACCGTCGCCGCCCTCGGCGAGTATTCGCTCGCGTTCATCTTCGTGGGCGTGAGTATTTTTGGCTCGGCGTTCTTCACGGCGCTCAACAACGGCCTCGTCTCGGCGCTCATATCGTTTTTGCGCACGCTCGTGTTCGAGTGCGCGGCGGTGATGTTTTTGCCTGCGATCATCGGCGTCGACGGCATCTGGCTTTCCATCGTGGTCGCCGAGATCGCGTCGATGTTTCTTACCGGTGGTTTTCTCGTCGGCCTGCGCAAACACTATGACTACGCTTAGCGCCTGCCGCGTCGTGGAAGGATCGTCCCGTTGCCTAGCGCCCTCCGCGTCGTGGAAGGTGCGCCCGCTTAGCAGCCGCGCACCTGATGCTCACGCCGCCGCCCTCCGCGTCGCGGAAGGGTCGTCCCGCTTTCGCTCGCCGCGGCCTGCCCGTGCGCTTTGTGAGGATAATGCGGTGATGGGAGTGCTGTTGTATCATGGGGGCGAACAATGAGCGCCCCTTCTCGGGCGCCGCAAAAGGAGAACCTGTGGAACAAAAACCCTCATTTGACAAGCGCTTTGCGCTGCTTATCGACGCGGACAACGTCTCATCGAAGTACATCAAGCCCATTCTTGACGAGCTTTCGAAATACGGCACCATCACCTACAAGCGCATTTACGGCGACTGGACGAGCACCCTGCATGCCAAGTGGAAAGACGCGCTGCTCGATAATTCCATCACGCCGATTCAGCAGTTCAGCTACACCGTCGGCAAGAACGCCACCGACTCGGCCATGATCATCGACGCGATGGACATCCTCTATACGAACTCGGTAGAGGGCTTCTGCCTCGTGTCGAGCGACAGCGATTTCACGCGCCTGGCGAGCCGTATCCGCGAGAGCGGCCTTACGGTGATCGGGATGGGCGAGAAGAAAACGCCCACGCCGTTTCGCAAGGCATGCGACATTTTTACCACGCTTGAGCTGCTCATCGGCGAGGCGCGCCGCGACAAGGCGAATGGCTCCTCATCGAGCCTGACCATCGAGGAAGTCGAGCGCGCAGTCGTCGACATCATCACCGACAACCAGAACAACGGGAAGTCGACGGGTTTGGGCGAGGTGGGAAGCCGCCTGCTCAAGCGTTACCCCGACTTCGACGTGCGCTCGTTTGGGACAAACCTGCTCTCGAAGCTTCTCGGCGAGTTCAAGAGCGTTACCATTCGCAAGGACGGCTCGAACGTGCGAGTCGAGCTTGCGGAAGGCGCCGAGCATGAGCGTGCGGCTGAGAGGCCTTCTGATTCCGAGGGCGTTGGCGTGCAAGCGAGCGAGCAAGCTGAAACTGCGTGCGCTTCCGAGGATTCGGAGAGCGAGGGTGGTGAGGATGCGTCCTCGCACAGCTCTAAGTCGCGCCGCCGCAGCCGCCGTCGCCGTAAATCCTCCAAGGTTTCTGGTGTTGAGCAGGGTGAATCTGCCGATACGAAGGCTGATGAGACAATCGACGGGCAGCGGGAGGCAACCTCTGAGACTGCTGAGTCGCAGATGGCATCGGCCGATCAGCGGGGTGAGTCCAGCGATTCGCCCGCAGGGGAGCAGGAGGTTGCTTCCGATGAGACTGGCGCCTCGCAGGCCGAAGAGGCCGAGGCTCAAGTTGCGGCAGCCGACGAGGCGAACCGTGCCGGCAAGGACCAGGAGCAGGCGGCAAGCGATTCCAGCGAAGACAGCAAGTCCCAGACGCCCGCGAAACGCCGCCGCAGCCGTTCGCGTAAGGCTCCTGCGGCTCCTACGGCCCCTGATGACTTCATCCGCGCGGAAGTGGCGGCGTCGGGCAAGAGCGGCATGGCCGTTGCTGAGCTTTCGAAGCGCGTGCGCACGCGCTTCAAGTCCTTCAAAGTTCGCGAACTCGGGTATCCGCATCTTGCAGGTTACCTCGCCGACGTCGAGGGCGTGCGCGTGTACAAGCAAGGCCGTGAGAACTGGGTCGCGAAGGAGTAACGGAGCCCCCCGATGTCAAAGATCTACGGCGCGGAGCCGGCGAACTACCTACTTCTCGCCGCCTGCCGTCAAATCGTGGCATGCGACGAAGGCGGCCAGGTCGTCTTCCCAGGTGGGCATCTCGAACACGCCCGTCAGGCGCGCCATCATGTTGTCGAGTTCGATGCGGTAGCCGTGTTCGGGCTTGCTCGCTCCGCGCAGGTTGCCGATTGGCTCTCCCACAAGCTCGAAGGCGCGTTCGAAGAACTCGAAGCGGCTCGTCACGCCCGTGCAGGCGGCATGGAAGGTACCGAACTCGTTGGACTCCATAACTGCCACGACGGCCTTCGCGAACGTGTCGGCAGAGGTGGGGCACGCGAACTGGTTCGCGGGCACGTACACGGTGCGACCTTCGCGGCTCGCCTTCAAAGCGCGAGGGAGGATGTCGTCGGGTTCGGCGGTGTAGACCCACGACGAGCGCACGATGATGTGGCGGCGGTTGAGCTCGCACACGAACCGTTCGCCAGCAAGCTTTGACTTGCCGTAAACATGCGGCGGGTCGGTCGGATCGAACTCGTTGAAGGGGTGCTCGGACGTGACGGGGAACAGGTCGTCGGTCGAGAGATGCACAAGCGTTGCCCCCACGGAGGCGCTCGCTATGGCGAGGTTGCGCGCGCCGAGCGCGTTCACCTGGTAGGCGCGGTCCGGGTTGGCCTCGGCCTCGGTGCGGCTTGCGAGCGCGGCGCAGTTGATCACGAAAGAAGGTC
>OLNF01003103.1_pt1 | contig 12367 bp, 9 predicted proteins | sample 1673061 | NCBI WGS metagenome assembly OLNF01 (sample SAMEA3136751, study PRJEB25190) | human gut metagenome | reverse complement strand
CAATCCCTCCGTCACGGCTGCGCCGTGCCACCTCCCTTTACACAAGGGAGGCTTTGGCGCGGCACAATGATTCAGCTCCGCTTGAACTGGCGCTCGAGCTGGGATTTGGTCAGCTCGATGCAGACGGGGCGGCCGTGCGGGCAATATTTGATATCCGTGCGGGACAGGATCTCGGCCACAAGATGCGCGGCCTCTGCGCCCTCGGTGTGCCAGCCGGCCTTGATGGCCGCCTTGCACGCGATGGTGTGCAGCAGGTTGTCCCGCAGCGTCTCCGGCGCGAGCGTCTTCCCGGCGAGCAAATCTGCGGCAAGCTCTTGCAGGAGAGACACGGCGTCCTTCTCGTCCACGTCGCACGGGATCTGGCGGATGAGCACGTCCCCGTCGCCGAAATCGGCGACCTCAAAGCCGCATTTGCCCAGGATCCCCGTGTTTTCCAGCACAGTTGCCGCCTCTTCGCGCGTCAGCTCCGCCGAGACGGGAGCCATCAGCTCCTGTGAGACGATCGGGTGATCCTCCGCCTTGAGCTTTTCAAAGAGGATGCGTTCGTGCGCGGCGTGCTTGTCGATGAACAGGACGCTCTCGCCCTGCTCTGCGATCAGATAGCTGTCGAACGCTTCGCCGATCAGGCGGAACGTCTGCTCCGGCAGGTCGAGTGCCAGCTGCTCCGGCTCCGCCGGGGTGGGAATGGGTTCTTTTGGGATGGCCGCCGGTTCCGGTTCGGCCTTTGCGGCGGGCTTGACCGGTGCGACGACCGGCTCCGGCTGCGGCGGCGCGATGGGGGAGGGGGCTTTCTCAACGGGAGGCATCGCCGGTTCGACCGGCTTTGGCGTCCGCGTTGGATACTGCACCTGTGAGGCTAGCACGGTGCGCGGCTGCGCCCCGGCCTGCCGCCGGTATTCGCCCGCCTGCATCGTCTGATAGAAATTCGGGTTCACCGCCGGTCTTGCCACAGGCCGCTCCATCGGTTTCACCGCCTGCTGCGGCGCGGCGGGCTGTGCATCCGGGGCAGGGGACTTCGGCATCTGCATCGCGACGCGCCCGGACGCATTGGAAAGCGTCGAGAGCGCGGCATAGTGTACCGCGTCGAACACGGCGCGTTCGTTCAGGAATTTGACCTCGGTCTTCGCCGGATGGACGTTCACGTCCACGGCCTCAAGCGGCATTTGCAGCTCCAGCACGCAGGCCGGGAAGCGGCCGGTCATCATCTGGTTCCGGTATGCCTCTTCCAGCGCCGCAGACAGCAGCCGCGAGCGGATGAAGCGCCCGTTCAGGAAGAAATATTGCAGCGCGCGGTTGCCGCGCGTGGCGGTCGGTTTTGTGATGTAGCCTGTCACATGGAACTTTTCCCACGTGCCGTTCACGGCCAGCATGTTCTTCGCCAGTTCCCGGCCGAAGACCGTGTAGATCGCGGCGAGCCGTTCGCCGTCGCCGCTGGTCTGGAGCTGCGTCTCGCCGTCGCGGATGAGGCGGAACGAAATTTCCGGGTGCGCCAGCGCCTGCTGCTGCACCACCGCCGCGATGGCTGAGGACTCGGCAGAGTCGGATTTCATGAATTTCATCCGCGCGGGCGTGTTGAAAAAGAGGTCGCGCACGAGAATGGTCGTGCCCTGCGGGCAGCCCGCGGGCTGCTGCGACGTGACGACGCCGCCCTCGAGATGCAGGCTCACGCCCTCGGCCTCCGCCGTTTTCGTCAGCAGGTCGATGCGGCTGACGGACGAGATGGCTGCGAGGGCCTCGCCCCGGAAGCCGAGCGTCCCGATGGCGGCAAGATCCTCTTTGGTGCGGATCTTGCTGGTCGCGTGGCGCAAAAACGCGGTCGGCGCGTCCTCCGGCGCGATGCCGCAGCCGTTGTCGGTCACGCGCAGGAACGTCATCCCGCCGTTCTGGACTTCCACGGTGATCTGCGTCGCCCCGGCGTCCACGGCGTTTTCCACCAGCTCTTTTACGGCGGACGCGGGCCGCTCGACGACCTCGCCCGCGGCGATCAGATCGGCCACGTGCCGATCCAGCTGTATGATATGCGGCATGGTACGTCCTCCTTTCAGGAAAGCGTCAGAACCCCGACCGACATCGCGTTGATCAGCGCGTGCAGCGTGATGGGCGCCCAGATCGTGGACGATTTTTCATAGACCCATCCCAGTGCGACGGCGGCGGGAATATACGGCACACAGCTCAGCAGCACCGATCCCGCAGGGTACAGCGCGAAATACTGCCAGTTGTGCATGAAAACGAACAGGAAACAGGAGACGATGTACGCCAGCCACCGCGACGTGCGGTGCAGCGAGCCGAAGACCAGCCCGCGGACGAGCGTCTCCTCAATGATCGGGGCCAGAATGATCGTCACAAACGACATGGCTCGCCGGTCGGCCAGCACCAGCTCGCCCACCGTCTCATTATTATAGATGGTATACCCCGGCGCGAGCTTGTCCAGCGCGAAGCGCACGGCCCACGTCGCGGCGTAGTAGAGCACGAAGCCGAGAATGATGGCCTGCACAAAATTCCAGAAGCCCGGCCCGAAGAACCGCTGCCGCAGGAAATCGTGGAAGATGATGAGCACCACGGCCAGATTGACCGCGAAATAGATCAGGTTGACCGTCAGCATGCTCGGGTGCAGGCCGAGCAGCGCCGCGACATATTGAATCAGATAACTCAGCAGAAACAGGTAAAACGGCAGATAGCACCAGCCCGCGATTGTCGCCGCGCGGCTGAGTCCATAGCCGAGAGAAGGTTTTTTTGCCATGGAACGCTCCTTACAACATTTGCTTGAGCTGGTAGAGCACGTTCATCGCCTCGATCGGCGTCAGCGTCTCCACATTCACGCGCTCGAGCGCCTCGCGCAGCGCGTCTGTGTGCAGGTCGAGCATCGAGACCTGATCGTCCGCCGGGCCGTTCGGCCCGGACGCGCGCTGCGGCGCGCCGCTCTCCAATTCCTTCAGAAGCGCCCGCGCTCGCACGATCACCCGCTCCGGCAGGCCCGCCATCTTTGCGACCTCGACGCCGTAGCTGTCGTCTGCCGCGCCGGGGACGATCTTGCGGAGGAAGATCATCTCGTCCTTGCGCTTTTTCACCGCGATGTTGAAGTTCTTCACGCCCGGCAGCTCCTGCTCGATGTCGGTCAGCTCGTGATAGTGCGTCGCGAAGAGCGTTTTCGCGCCGAGCTTTTTCCGGTCGGCGCAGTATTCGAGCACCGCGCGCGCAATGGCCATCCCGTCGAACGTCGACGTGCCGCGGCCAATTTCGTCCAGAATGAGCAGGGAATTCGGCGTTGCGTTTTTCAGAATGTCGGCGACCTCGTTCATCTCGACCATGAACGTCGACTGGCCGGACGCCAGATCGTCCGACGCGCCGATGCGCGTGAACAGCTTGTCCACGATGCCGATGCGCGCCGCGCTCGCGGGGACGAAGCTGCCCATCTGGGCCATCAGCACGATCAGCGCTACCTGGCGCATGTAGGTCGATTTGCCGGCCATGTTCGGGCCGGTGATGATCGCGACGCGCCCGCCCTCCGGGCTGAGGTTCGTATCGTTCGGCACGAAGAGGGAATCCTTGAGCACCTGCTCCACGACCGGGTGCCGCCCTGCCGTGATCTGCACCTCGCCGGAAAGATCAATTTCCGGCTTGCAGTAGTGATTATTCACGGCGACGGAGGCCAGCGAGCAGAGCACGTCGACCGCCGCGACGGCCTGCGCCGTCTGCTGGACGCGCTGTGCCTGCGAGGCGACGAAGTTCCGCAGCTCGCAGAACAGGTCGTATTCCAGCGCGGCCAGCCGGTCTTTTGCGGTTAAAATCGTATTTTCCAATTCCTTCAGCTCTTCGGTGATGTACCGTTCGCCGGTGGAGAGCGTCTGTTTGCGGATGTAGGTGTCGGGCACCAGGTCGACCTGGCCCTTCGCCACCTCGATGTAATAGCCGAACACACGATTATAGCCGACGCGGAGGTTGCGGATGCCGGTTTTCTCCTTCTCATCGGCCTCGATTTTTGCGAGCATGTCCTTTCCGCCGGACTGCACGGAGCGGAGCCGGTCGACCTCTGCGTTCGCACCCGTACGGATCATGCCGCCCTCGCGCACGAGCAGCGGCGGTTCGTCCACGATGGTGGCGGAAATGCGCTCGGTGAGATCCTCGAGCGGGTCGAGCTGCTCATGCAGCACCGCCAGCAGCGAGGCGTCCATCTCGCCGAGCAGCTTCCGAATCTCGGGCAGCGCCTGCGCACCCTGCGCCAGCGAGGCAAGATCGCGGCAGGAGCACGCACCGGTCGCGATGCGGGTCATGGCCCGCTCGAAATCCGTCACGTCGCGCAGGCTCAGCGAGAGTTCTTCACGCTCGATGGTCTTCCGCGTCAGCTCTTCCACGGCAGAAAGCCGCTTCGTGATCTGCGCGGGGGAGAGCAGGGGCCGCTCCATCCAGCTGCGCAGCAGACGGCCGCCCATGGCCGTCCGCGTCTGGTCGAGCACCCAGAGCAGGCTCCCGCGCTTTTCCTTCGAGCGCATGGTCTGCGTCAGCTCGAGATTGCGCCGGGCAGCGAGATCAAGTCCCATGAAGCGCCCGGCCATGTAGAGATCGAGCCGCCGGATGTGCGGCAGGTCGTTCTTTTGTAAATTTTTCAGCGTCTCCAGCAGTGCGCCCGCCGCGCGGATGGCGCAGGGCATCGGCTCCAGCGATTCCTGCGCGCCGAACTGCGCGTCAAGCGCAGCCGCGCAGCGCGCAAGGTCAAACTGCGCATCGGTGCCGCGGTTGACGCAGGCGCCGAGCCGCTGGCGGAGCACCGCATTGACGGGTTCGCTTTCCGCGGCCTCGCCGCCGAGCAGAGCCTCGGCGGGCAGAAAGCTCCCGAGTTCGTTGCAGGCGGATTCGGCCCAGTCTTCGCCGCTCGTCTGCGTGACGTGGAACGCGCCGGTCGACACGTCGCAGAACGCGAGGCCGCACACGCCGTCCTCGGTGAAGAGGCAGGCATAATAGTTGTTCTGCGACTCTGTCAGCATGGAGCGTTCTGTGACGGAGCCGGGCGTCACGATGCGGATGACATCCCGCTTTACCAGCCCCTTGGCCAGCGCGGGATCTTCCATCTGTTCGCAGATCGCGACCTTATAGCCCTTTGCGACGAGGCGCGCGATGTAGCTCTCCGACGAGTGATAGGGCACGCCGCACATCGGCGTCTTTTCCTCGGCGGATTTGCCCTTTGCGTGGTCGCGCGTGGTGAGCGTTAGGTCCAGTTCGCGGGACGCGACGCGCGCGTCGTCCTCGAACATCTCATAGAAATCCCCGAGGCGGAAAAACAGGAGACAATCGGGGTTCTGCTCCTTGACGGCGCGGTATTGCTGCATCATGGGCGTCAGTTCTGCCATAAGAGATCCCTTCCTTTTTTGCCTATCGTTCAGTCATTCGGCCAGCTCGCCGACCAGGCTCCATGTCGTGCAGCCCGTGATCTTCGCGTGGACGAACTGGCCGATCAGCGCGTCATCGCCGTACATGCGCACGAGCCGCCCGCCCTCTGTCCGGGCCGTCAGCTGGTCGCCGTCCTTCCCGTCCACGAGGACGAGCATCGTCTTGCCGATGTAGTTCTGGTGAATTTCGAGCGAAATGCGGTTCTGCACCTCGCAGAGCCGGTCAAAGCGCCGGTTCTTCTCCTCCTTTGGCGTGGGGTCTTCCATCTTCGCAGCGGGCGTTCCGCCGCGCGGGGAGAAGATGAACGTAAACAGCGCGTCATAGCGCACATGCTCGATCAGCTTGATCGTATCCTCAAATTCTTCCTCCGTCTCGCCGGGGAAGCCGACGATCACGTCGCTCGTCAGGACGAGATCGGGCATCAGGGCGCGGCCATAGTGGACAAGCTCGAGATACTGCGCCGAGTCGTAGTGCCGGTTCATCGCCTTGAGCACCCGGTCGTTGCCGGACTGGAAGGGGAGATGGAACTGCTTTGCGATCTTCGGATATTTGGCGATCGTGTCAAACAGCTTGTGGCTCGCGTCCTTCGGGTGGCTCGTCATGAAGCGGAGCCAGAACTGGCCCGGCAGCTGCGCGATCTCGGCCAGCAGATCGGCAAAATCGACGCCGCAGTCGAGATCCTTGCCATAGGAGTTCACGTTCTGGCCCAGCAGCGTGATGTCCTTGTAGCCCGCGGCGACCAGTGCGCGCACCTCTTCCAGAATTTCATCCGGCCGGCGCGACCGTTCGCGGCCCCGCACGTAGGGCACGATGCAGTAGGAGCAGAAATTGTTGCAGCCGTACATGATCGACACCCACGCCTTGAGGTCGGATGTGCGCACCACCGGGAGACCTTCGGCAATATTGCCCGCAGAGTCGTCGGTCGCGAAGATGCGCTTGTTGTGCGCAAGCACGAACTGTAACAGTTCCGGGAAACGCCAGAGCTGGTGCGGGTTGAACACGCCGTCCACGTGGCGATAGCTCTTTTTGATCCGGTCAGCCACGGCGGGCTGCCCCATCATGCAGCCGCAGAGGAAAATTTTCTGCCCCGGATGCCGCGCCTTGGTATGCACCAGCGCACCCACGTTGCCGTAGACCCGCGTCTCCGCGTGCTCGCGGATGGCGCACGTGTTGATGACGATGCAGTCCGCGCCCTCTTCCGTGTCGGAGAGCTGATAGCCGCAGCTTTGCAGCATGCCGCGGATGCGCTCTGAGTCGGCCTCGTTCTGCTGACAGCCGTAGGTGTCGACAAAGGCGAGCGGGGTGCGCCCCTGTGCCAGCCAGTATTCCCGAATTTGTTCGCAGACAGCTTTCTGCCGCTCCAGATCGCTCTGCGCGATCACGACTGTTTTGCGTTCCAAGGCAGTTTCCTCCGAATTTTGATAACTTGACACTATATTATATCAGCCAAATCGCAAAATTGCAATGCCCTTGCCGCGCTTTATGGCTCCAGCCGGAAGACGGCGTTCAGCAGCGCGAAGCCCGCTGTGAACGGCCGCATAAAGTTCCAATAGCCGATGCCGCACAGGCCGTATTCCGTCACGAGCCGGTATTTTGCAAGACTGCTCCGCGCATCCTCGAACCAGACCTCGTGCGCCCGCCCTTCGCCGTCCGTATACGCGAACCACGGCGTCTCGGCCTGCTCATCGAAGCGGATCTCCGCGCCGACGTTCACCGCCAGCTGCACGGCGGCCTCGTTCCCGATCGACTGCGCGCGCGTCGTCCCCGGCGCGTAGGGGAGCGTCCAGTCGTAGGCGTAGTTCGGAAAGCCGAGGAAAATTTTCTCCGGCGGCATCTCGGTCAGCGCGAATTCGACGACCCGCCGTACCGATGGCAACGGTGCCACCGCCATCGGCGGGCCGTAGGTGTAGCCCCATTCATACGTCATAAGCAGCACAGCATCGGTATTGGCGGCGACGGCGGCATAGTCGTGGCCCTCGTAGAGCGTTCCGGCCTGCTCGCGCGACGTCTTCGGGGCCAGCGCCGCGAGCAGCGGCCAGCCGCTGGCGTTGACCGCCGCGCGGAGCTTCCCCAGAAACGCGGCATACGCCGCCGCCAGCGGCGCGCCAAGATACTCAAAATCGACGTCCAATGCCTGATAGCCGCGGGCGGCCATATTCGTGACCACGTTTGCGATCAAGGTTTCCTGCGCCGCCTCGTCCACCAGCAGCGCCGCCGCCCGCTCGGCGGAGAACGTCCCGCGCTCTGTCAGCGTGGACAGGTGCATCACGCCCGCCGTTCCGATCTCCGCCGCCTGGGCCAGCAGCGCGGTATCGTCAAGGGGAACCAGCGTTCCATCTTCCGTAAACCCATATGTAAACGGGGCCAACCCGCCCGCATACGGCAGAATACCTGCCAAAACCGACGGCGACACATAAGGATACGCATACCCGAAGACCACCGCTTCCCGCTCCGGCGCGTCCTCGATCGCGGTCACGACGATCTGGCCGGGATAGATCGCGGTCTGCTGCGTCAGATTTGGGTTCAGGCGGAGCAGACTGCGGACGGACTGCCCGTTCTGCCGCGCAAGGGACGAGAGTGTGTCGCCCGCACGCACAGTCACAAGACTCGTCGGGCGCAGGATCAGAAGGCTCTGTCCGACGGCCAGCCGGTATGGCTCGGCCAGCCCATTGTACCGCGCAAGGATGCCCGCCGGGACGTCGTATTGCCGCGCGATGGAAAACAGCGTCTCGCCGGATGAGACCACATGGATCTGCAAAAAAATCACCTCCGCTCGAGGCTATGCGGAGAAAGGGCCTTGTATTCCGATGAATTGTGTGGTAAAGTTGGGGAAAACTGAGTGGGGGATGGATTATGGAACTGGAAAAGTTGGACGCCTGGCGGCCGCTGCTGGCAGAAGAATTGAAAAAGCCGTATTTTGCCGCGCTGGCGGAGCGGGTGGACGCGGCCTATGAGACGCAGACCGTTTTTCCGCCGCGTGAAGAGCTGTTCACCGCGTTCGAGCTGACGCCGCCGGAGGCGGTGCGCGTCGTGATCCTCGGGCAGGACCCGTATCACGAGCCCGGTCAGGCGCATGGGTTGGCGTTTTCCGTGCGGAGGGGCGTGAAGCTGCCGCCGTCGCTGCGGAACATCTATCAGGAATTGGAGAGCGACCTTGGTATTTCGCCGGCAAAGGACGGGGATTTGAGTGCATGGGCGCGGCAGGGGGTGCTGCTGCTGAACACGGTGCTCACCGTCGAGAGCGGGAAGGCCAACAGCCATAAGAGCTTTGGCTGGCAGCGCTTCACCGACGCGGTGCTCGCTGCGTGCGCCGGACTCCCGCAGCCCGTGGCCTTCGTCCTCTGGGGCGGGCAGGCACAAAAGAAGGCCCCGCTGCTGGAGGGGAGCGCCGCACCGCGCCTGATTTTGCAGAGCGCGCACCCGAGCCCGCTCAGCAGCTATCGCGGCTTTTTCGGCAGCCGGCCGTTTTCTCAGATCAACGCCTTCCTCCGCGAAAACGGCGAAGCGGAGATCGATTGGCAAATCGACTAAAAGCACTGCGAAAGACACACGTGAATTTTGTGCCTTAAAATTTCACTTTTTTCCGAAAAACAGTTGAAATTTCCGGAATTCTGTCATAGAATAGCTCTAGTTTGCGTCATAGGGCGGAAAATGGCCGCTCGGGGAGAAATACCATGCTGCATGTCGTATTGCACGAGCCGGAGATCCCGGCCAACACGGGCAACATCGCCCGCACCTGCGCCGCCACCGGCAGCGTCCTGCATTTGATCAAGCCGCTCGGCTTTGATATTTCGGACAAGGCGGTCAAGCGTGCGGGGCTGGACTACTGGTATCTGGTCGATGTGCGCGTCTATGAAAACCTCGACGACTTTTTCGCGAAAAACGACGTCCGCTGCCTCCGCCTCTTTTCTACAAAGGCGCCGCGGCAGTATGACGAGGCAGACTATCCGGACGGCTGCTATCTGATGTTCGGCAAGGAGACGAAGGGCCTGCCCGAAGACCTGCTCGCCGCGCATTATGACGAATGTGTCCGCATCCCCATCCGCGCCGAGGCGCGGAGCCTCAACCTCAGCAACAGCGTCGCCGTCGGCGTTTTCGAGGCGCTGCGGCAGCAGTCCTTCCCGCACCTGCTGGGACAAGGAAAAATGACAAACTGGTAAATTGGAAGGTGAGCGGAGCGATCCGCGTCAGGATATGAAGGAGGAACCAGTATGAATTACAACAAAAAATCGGTAGAAGACATCGACGTACAGGGCAAGCGCGTGCTTTGCCGCTGCGACTTCAACGTGCCCACCAAGGGCGGCGTCATCACCAGCGACAAGCGTATCGTCGCTGCGCTGCCGACGATCGAATATCTCATCAAGCACGGGGCAAAGGTCATCCTCTGCTCCCACATGGGCAAGCCGAAGGGCGAGGTCAAGCCGGAGCTGAGCCTTAAGGTTGTCGCAGAGCGCCTGTCTGAGCTGCTGGGCCAGCCGGTCAAGATGGCGGAGGACGTTGTCGGGCCGAGCGCGCAGGCCCTCGCTGCGTCCCTGAAGGACGGCGAAGTGATGCTGCTTGAGAACACCCGCTTTGAAAAGGGCGAGACGAAGAACGACCCAGAGCTTTCCAAGAAGCTCGCTTCTCTGGCTGACATCTTCGTGAACGATGCCTTCGGCACCGCGCACCGCGCCCATGCCTCCACCGCCGGCGTTGCCGATTATCTGCCCGCCGTCTGCGGCTACCTCGTCCAGAAGGAAGTCTCCATCATGGGCAAGGCCCTGGCCGATCCGGAGCGTCCGTTTGTCGCCATCCTCGGCGGCGCAAAGGTCTCCGACAAGCTGAACGTCATCAACAATCTTCTTGAGAAGGTCGATACCCTCATCATCGGCGGCGGCATGGCCTATACCTTCGTCGCGGCCAAGGGCTACGGCATCGGCAAGTCCCTGTTCGACGCCGAGAAGGTCGACTACTGCAAGGACATGATGAAGAAGGCCGAGGAGAAGGGCGTCAAGCTCCTGCTCCCGATCGACACCGTCGTTGCAGCCGATTTCCCGAACCCGATCGACGGCCCAGTCGAGGTCAAGACCGTTCCCGTCGACCAGATCCCGGCCGATATGGAAGGCCTCGACATCGGCGAGAAGACCCGCGAGCTGTTCGCCGACGCCGTGAAGAACGCGAAGACCGTCGTCTGGAACGGCCCGATGGGCGTGTTTGAGAACCCGACGCTCGCCAAGGGCACCATCGCCGTGGCACAGGCGCTGGCCGATTCCGACGCTGTGACCATCGTCGGCGGCGGCGACTCCGCAGCTGCCTGCGAGCAGCTTGGCTTTGCTGACAAGATCACCCACATCTCCACCGGCGGCGGCGCATCCCTCGAATTCCTTGAGGGTCTGGAACTGCCCGGCATCGCCTGCCTGCAGGACAAATAAAGCCCTGAAATACGCCGCCGGATCTTTCCGCGCATGGCCGCGTAGGCCGGACTTGACGTACAGTATGTACGCCTGCGCCCGCCTTGCCCTGCACGAAAATCTCTCGTCGGTAACGAAGGATGTAGGGGCGGACGACTCTGTCCGCCCGCTGGATGCAGTGCTTTTTTCGGAAATCCAGGGCGAATCCGTATGCACTTCCCCACTTACCTGTAGGGGTCGATGCCCATCTTCGGCGCTAAGAGCCGCGCGATGCGCGGTTGCGCCTCGAAACTAGCCTGCGGGCGTCGCATCGACCCGGCAGATTGCACCGTTTTTACGGTAATCTGCGGCGAATTCGCAACTTCCAGGCGGGCCGATGTAGGCATCGGCCCCTACAGAGTACTGCGAGAATTCACGGCTGCTCATCGGGCGGACAGAGGCGTCCGCCCCTACGCCAGCCTCGGAAACCCTACACAAAATAGGAAAACAATAGTTTTTTGACAGACTGTGAACTGCCATCCGACCGGATGGCAGTTCTTTCAATTTAATTGCAGCTGCGGTAAATCAGCTTTGCGTTTGGATCTTGCAAAGCAGTACGAATTCGCAGAAAGCCTGGTCGTATGGATGGTCACGCCTCCGGATCGAAGCGCTCAAAAATCGAGATGCCTCCGACAGCTTCGCAGGCCAGCATGTCTTCCTTCGTGCGGATCGTCCAGTCAACCTCCTGCGCACCCCAGACGCGGACGCACGAGCGCAGGCAGTAGCTGCTGCGGTCTTCAAATTTGTACGCGATAAAGTCCGGGACCGTCAGGAAGTTCAGCAGCAGATTGCCCGCAATGAACCGCTTATACCACGGCAGGCCCGACTTGTCCTTCTCAAAATTCATGGAAAGCTGCCCGCGGCAGATCGCAGGGCGGAACTTTTTCACGTCGATAAGCGCGAAGGGGTCAAACGACTCGATGCAGAACTCGCCCTGGTAACTGTCCAGCCGCTCGCAGACGGCCTTGGCCAGCGCCTTGTGATTGCCGCGCGCGGTTTTGAGTTCGATAATCAGGGGCGTTGCATGCTCAAACAGGGCGAGAACCTCGTCAAAGGTCGGGATCTGCTCATCCGTACCCTCAAGACGAAGCTGCTTCAGTTCGTCCAGCGTCAAATCCTCAATCTCGCCCCCGACGTTTGCGCAGCGCCTCAGATCAGAGTCATGGAACACGGCAAGCGTGCCGTCCTTTAAAAGATGCACGTCCAACTCCGCGCCGAAGCCGCGCTCAATCGCCCGGCGGAAAGCGGGCAGAGAGTTTTCGGGAATGACGGGCTTGTCGTGATAGCCTCGGTGGGCATAGCGGTACTTTTTGAGAATTTCCCACTTCTGATGCCCTTTCCGGCACCTCAGCGCCAGCGTGAACAGCAGATCGAGCGCCAAAAGCACGATCAGGATGATGCAGATTGTCAGCATGGTTACAGACTTCTTTCTTGCTATATTTTAGATAGGCTTGAGCAGCACTGAAACCCAAAACACAAACCAGCAAAGCGTTTGTGTTTTGGAAAGGAGGAAACGGGCTCAGAGGATAAGAGACGTCGCACATAGCGGCGGC
>OLNF01003096.1_pt1 | contig 12377 bp, 9 predicted proteins | sample 1673061 | NCBI WGS metagenome assembly OLNF01 (sample SAMEA3136751, study PRJEB25190) | human gut metagenome | reverse complement strand
ATGACTCCTTTCATGAACTGCTGAGAAATGAATTCAGAAAACAAGCGAATTGTTAAGAGCCATTATAGAAAAATCTGATATATAATGCAAGAGGAAAATGGAATTTGACCAGATGGGACAGTAAAAAAACCAGAAAACACCGTCCCCAATGGAAATGTCCGTGGTTTGTTGGAAGCTTTAGGACTGGAGAAAAAAATTAAGATAGCTTAGGAGGAATGAAGAATATGAAACAGGCAAAAATGATGATTGATAAAGCATTTAAAATTTCAGAAGTTGATAAAAGAATCTATGGATCTTTTATCGAACATTTGGGAAGAGCTGTATATGATGGTATTTATCAGCCAGGCAATCCACTTTCAGACGAAGACGGTTTCCGTAAAGATGTGCTGGAAATGGTCAGAGAATTGAATGTGCCGATCGTCAGATATCCGGGTGGGAATTTTGTATCTAATTTTTTCTGGGAAGACAGTGTGGGTCCGGTGGAAGAACGTCCGACTCGTCTGGAACTGGCATGGAGAAGTCTGGAAACGAACAAGATCGGTTTAAATGAATTTTCCAAATGGCTGGAAAAAGCAAATTCGGAAATGATGATGGCAGTGAATCTGGGAACCAGAGGTGTGGTGGATGCCTGCAATTTGCTCGAATATTGCAATCATCCAGGTGGAACGAAATACAGTGATATGAGAATTCGCCATGGTGTAAAAGATCCACATAATGTAAAAGTATGGTGTCTGGGAAATGAAATGGATGGTCCGTGGCAGATGGGCCATAAAACGGCTGCAGAATACGGAAGAATCGCAGCTGAGACTTCCCGTCTGATGAAATTCATGGATCCTACAATCGAGACCGTAGCCTGCGGAAGCTCCAATCTGGATATGCCAACCTTCGGTTCCTGGGAATACACCGTTCTGGATGAGGCTTATGATGAGGTTGATTATATGTCCCTGCATCAGTACTACGGAAACCGTGATGATGATACCCCTGATTTCCTGGCAAGTTCCAAAGGAATGGATGATTTTATCTCAGGTGTCGTAAGTATCTGCGATGCTGTCAAAGCAAAGAAACACGGCAAAAAGAATATTAACCTGTCCTTCGATGAGTGGAATGTCTGGTATCACAGCAACGAAGCAGATGAAAAACTGGAAAAATGGATCCAGGCACCCCATCAGCTGGAAGATATCTACAATTTTGAAGATGCCCTGTTAGTCGGAAGTATGCTGATCACACTTCTTCGCCATGCAGACCGTGTAAAAATTGCCTGCCTGGCACAGCTGGTCAATGTTATCGCACCGATCATGACTTCTGACACCGGTGCATGGAGACAGACTATTTTCTATCCGTATTTCCACGCAAGTGTATACGGAAGAGGTACTGTTCTGAACACCCAGGTACACACCCCGGTATATGAAAGCAAAACTTACGGAGAAGCTCCGTATCTGGATTCTGTATGCATCTGGAATGAGGAAGAAGATACTCTGACAATCTTTGCTGTGAATAAGAGCCTGGAAGAAGATATGGAAGTCAGCTGTGACCTGAGACAGTTTGAAGGTTACAAAGTAGCTGAACATATTGTTCTGACCAACGATGATCTGAAAGCGGTTAATACAGAAGCCGCTCCGAACACAGTAGCTCCGACACTCTCTTCTGCTACCAAACTGGAAAATGGTAAATTACAGACCGTCTTTGGGAAACACAGCTGGAATGTAATTCGACTGAGTAAATAATTTCTTTCAAAAATGCTCCTGGAATCCCAGGAGCATTTTTGATAACTGTTCTGTAACGATTCAAAGTTCTTGTTATTCTTTTATTCTAACGGTTCCTCATAGAATCTTCCCGCGATTCCCTCGGATTTGATAATGTTGATAAATGCCCCCGGATCCAGGCTGTGAACCAGTGCAGTCACTTCTTTCACCTCATCTTCTCCCAGTACTGTGTACAGCATGTCTTTGTCCTCTTTCAGATAGCAGCCCTGAACGGCAAGATGTGTGATTCCATGCCTGGTACATTCCATAATCTTCTGCTCCAGCATTGCTCCGTGACGGGTGACAATGAACATGGTTGCTTTTTGATCTTTTCTGTGAAGTGTGTTGATCGTCTGTGTGGAAACAAACTGGAAAATGATGGAATACATCGCAGCCTCAAATCCAAACAGAAAACCTGCGGTCGTAAGTATCACCACATTGATACCAAAAACAAAATTCCAGGACGGTTTATGCAATCTGGAGGAAAGATAAACCGCAATAAAATCCGTTCCACCGCTGGAAGCTTTTCCGAACAAAGCAATCGAGATTGCTGTTCCGTTCAAAATCCCGCCAAATACAGACACCAGAAGCGGATCATATGTAATCGGCGTTACCGGGATCAGATCGACCAGAAAAGAGTTCAGTACGATCATCAGTACCGTATATGAGGTAAACTTTTTCCCGATCATCCGAAAACCGATGATCGCCGGTATCGCATTCAATGCAATATTGATCACCGAATATGGCAATGAAATTCCGAAAAATGTTTCCGCCGTACGCTGTAACAAAAGTGATAAACCGGTAAATCCTCCCGGAATCAGATTTCCCGCCCGGACGAAAGATTTGATGTTGACAGACATCAGTAACGATGCGAAAAGTACGCAGCCTGTCGATATCAGTGGCTGCTTCCATCTTGGGGATGTTCGTACAGTTGCCGGTTGTTGATTTGTAGTTTTCATTTTGTTCTCCATTATAAAAAAATTGTAAAAAACTATTGTTGCCTTCACTTAAGGAAGTTTTAGCAGCGTGTTCTATTATAGTATAGCTCTTTTGAGATGTTTCATCAATGGGAATTCATTGGACTTTATTTGTAGATATTTTCTAACATATCAAGTATATGGCTCTCAGGCAGTTCTGTGAACTAATTCCGCAAACTTACTTTCCAGTAAGAATTTAAACCGTCTGCCAACAGGAAGCTTCAACACTATTGCTATTTTTTCATGCTCCTTTCCGAAGCTATACTACAGGAACGGAAGATACTCTGCCCCAATGTACTTTGATTTTACCATCTAACAGGCCAAATAACAAGTTGATGCCCCGGCACTGTTTTACAGACTAATATTATTATTTTACAGTTAAGCGATAATCTCTATCATACAAGCAAAAAAGTGAGCATACACCACGACAAAATAATCGGTATATGCTCGCTTATTTACTCATCATCATCTTTTGCTATTTTTTAATCACCGGAATCTCCGTATCATCTTTTGCGTCCAGGTCATCCAGGTATCTTTTCGTTTCTTTCACAATAACTGGAGAAAGGAGCAGTACGGCGATCAGGTTTGGGATTGCCATCAGGGCGTTCAGGATATCGGCGATGTCCCATACTACATCAAGGGCTACTACCGGGGCGATCACAGCTACGGCGATATATAACACACGATAAGGAATCAGTCCCTTTTTCCCTGCAAAGTATTCCACACAGCGTTCCCCATAATATGCCCATCCAAGGATCGTAGAGAATGCGAAGGAAATAATTCCAACGACAAGGATCAAAGGTCCGATGACCGGAATCTGATCGAAGGCTAGGGAGGTCAGTACACCACCATCGGTGATTTCATTGGCATTGATAGCCGGGTTTTTCATAATCGTAGAAACCAGTACCAGACCGGTCATCAGACATACGACTACAGTATCCCAGAAAGTTCCGGTGGAGGATACCAGTGCCTGGCGTACAGGGTTTCGAGTCTGTGCTGCCGCTGCGGCAATCGGTGCAGAACCCATACCGGATTCATTGGAAAATAGTCCCCGGGCAACTCCGTAACGCATCGCCAGCATGATACCGCTTCCTACCAGACCGCCGGCTGCTGCTCCCGGTTGGAATGCCAGGCGACAGATAGTTGTGATTGCAGGTATGATATAGTCATAATTAATTCCAAGAATCACGATACAGCCAAGCACATAGAAAAGTGCCATAAACGGAACCAGTCGTTCACAGACCCTTGCGATGCTTTTGATTCCACCAAAGATGACAACTGCTGTCAGAACGCCAATGATGATTCCGACAACTGCTTTATTGATATGTAGATTCTCATTGCAGACAGTAGCGATGGCGTTAACCTGCGTGGCACATCCGATACCGAAAGAAGCAAACCCGGCAAATACAGCAAAGATCAGCCCCAGCCACCGCATATGCAAACCGCGTTCCAGTGCGTACATGGCACCACCCTGCATTCGTCCATCTTCGGTTTTGACACGATATTTTACTGCAATTAGTGATTCACTGTATTTCGTCGCGATACCGAACACACCGGTAAGCCAGCACCATAAAACGGCACCAGGCCCACCTAAGGCAACGGCAGTTCCCACACCGATAATATTTCCGGTTCCGATCGTAGATGCCAGCGCAGTGGCAAGTGCTCCGAACTGACTGACTTCACCGTCTGCATCCGGTTCTTTGGATACAGAAAGCTTGATTCCTTTTGTGATTGTTTTTCTCTGGATAAACCCGGTTCGGATGGTCATGAAAAGATGAGTTCCGAGAAGTAACAGAATCATCCCCCAGCCCCAGACTTTTCCGTCCACCCAGGTTACCAGTTGACTGAACTTTTCCATATGTTTGTTCTCCCTTCTGTGGTGTAGATATGTAAATCTCATAAATATTTCGTATCTTCATAGTTGCTGAGTGTTTAAAAGATTCTGTACGTTTTCCAGGTGCTCTGATTCCTGTACAGGATATATCAGTTTATGGCATATAGCGGAATATTATGCCGGCAATAAGATAACATAGGCTTCGCGATCTTGATATGCAGGAAGATAATTTCCTGTATATCGAAAAAAGGCAGACACCCTCTCGGATGTCCGCCCTTGGACTTACATATCTCATCTATATTTTGTTTATCAGTTGATTTTTCTTATTATATCATGAAACTCTTTTGCTGCCAAGTGAAAATTTTCTACTCCAGGTTCAATACCGTACAAACCGGAGTTCCTTCCAGGTATTCTACGGTAACCGTGTCTCCCTCTTGCAATGTTACGACCTGCAGATAATCCTGAACCGGAACATCGAAGATCTCGGAATGTCCGTTTAATACCAGGTAGAAATGGGAATTGCCGTCGATAACGCTCTGCGCGATCCGCTGGATCGTTCCGGTGACAGTTTTGAAATCGCTCTCATTTCCAGCAGTAATTCCACTGGTATTCAGGAGTTTCACATAAGCGTCCTGGCAGGCGGATACGGTATCTCCGATGGCAACATTCTGATATTTCTGGATATTTACCATCGCGTATTTTTTTACCAGTCCGGCACCGTCTTTCAATGCCATAAAGTATGTTGGTTCATTGGAAATATTCAGAAGGATCGGGAAAGTTGCCTTGTACCCAAGGTTCTGAACCTGCCCTTCCGCGGATCCCATCGCCGAATACTCTTCTGCTCCGTTTACCTTATAATATCGTGTCTCTCTGGTACGTTGATTGATCAGAACAAATCCTACGTTGGACTGATCTCCGCTGACAGAAGTTACACCGGTGTATACCCATACATCGTCTTCCATCGCCATGTAATTATATCCGTCTGTAGATTTCAGACAGCCTTTCTGTCCGAAGATGCTGTTGATATAACCGTGTACCAGTGTTCCATAATAATTATACTGCTGAATCAGAAGATCTGCTGGATTGGCACGGTCTACCCATTCCGGACAGTCTTTTAACGTGTAATCCTGGCACTCTCCTGTCTGGGCATTACACAGGACAACTCTGCCGATTGTTGCACCACCAAAAAGTCCAATTGTATACTTCCGCACCGGGCAGACCCAGTAAGGAGTGCCATTATCGTCAATCTCGAAACTTAACTGATCGAAGATATAGGTTGGATAATGAAAACGCAGATGGCGATAAATATTCCGGTTCAGATATTCTGCCTCGGAATAACGGATCGGTTTGTCCAGTTTTACCAGCGAGGTATCCTGTGTCGTCATATCGATCATAATATACGCCGGGATTCCCTGTGACTGGTTGGTCAGCCATTTGATCGGGCTTGCGTAGACCAGTGGAGTCACGCGAACCGGTTTTTCCTGATAATTGATCTGCGAATACAGATCGCTGACCTCAAACTGAGAAACCATATCTACCATACTTCCCATTTTTCGGTTTCCAAGAATCATCGCACTGTCTTTGTCAAGCAACGGAATCTGACTGAAATTCACCGGCTGGATATCTTCCGAAAAATCGCGTTCCTCGATGGTCAACAGATTTCGATACTGTTTTGCGTTTACGATGGGGGAAGATAAGATGCTTCCTGCTGCAAATACAAGCAGTACAGCCATCAGTACGATGCCTCCGATTTTCAGAAACTTGCTGCTTTTCACCTCACGGATGCTGGTAAACTTCTTTTTAGCTGCATAAGCTGCCAGAATCAATACGAGTACAAACAGGATAAAAATCCAGATTCCCGTAGAATGAATGTTGATCGCCGGGATTGTTACATAATAATAAATCCCCGCAAGAACGATCACCAGCAGCACTAGAAGCGCTTTGATTTTTCCTTTTTTCATATTGTTTGCTCTCCTCTTTGGAACTGTTGTTTTTTGTACTATATCAGTATACGCTGTTTTTCGCAAGTATAACCCACAAGAATTCACAAATTCTTAAGGAAGCCGCGGTCACAGGAATTATAAAAATATCCGAAAGTAAACCAGTTGTCAAATAGTCGATTCACTTTCGGATTAAGTATCTCGATTTGCTTTACAGAGATTCACACTCCGCATTGATCGTATCTTCGGTTGCTTTCATTGCTTCCATTGTCATCGTCAGCAGTTTTTCCAGTTCCCAGCCGAGCTGATCGGCTCCGCGCTGGATGACTTCTCTGGAGCATCCTGCAGCGAATCCTTTGCTTTTGTATTTTTTCTTTAAGGATTTCAGTTCCATGTCTTTTGTACTTTTGGAAGGACGCATCAGCGCTGCCGCCCAGATCAGTCCGGTCAGTTCATCGGCTGCAAACAGTACTTTTTCCATCTCATGTTCCGGTGCTACATCAAGAGTAACACCACATCCGATCGTGATACCATATCCATGGGAGACTACACTGTGGATGATATCTTCACCAACGCCTCCCTCTCTTAAAAGTTCCGGTGCTTTCAGGCAGTGCTCTTCCGGATACTGTTCAAAATCAATATCATGCAGAAGTCCTACGATACCCCAGTATTCTGCGTCTTCAGCATATCCAAGTTCGTTAGCATACCATTTCATTACAGCTTCCACGGTAAATGCATGCTGCAGATGAAACGGATCCTGATTGTATTTTTTTAATAATGCCAGTGCATCTTCTCTTGCTATATAGTCCATATTTCTTTCTCCTGTCCGGTGTGCACTGCGCCTGAAACACACCATTTGTAATTCATAGATTTCTTAGAAATATTTTTGAAATGATTTCACGCATAAATGCATTATAACACGAAATTGCTTCAAAAACAGAAGCTTTTTCAAACAATACCTTTGTGGGTATATATATCAGGAAAAACTGTTTTTCACTTCCTGTGCAAAATGATCCGGCGTATCCATAAAGCAAAACGGTTCATACTCCGTATATGCAGATGGACGGCTGACAGTAAGCAGCTGTATTTCTTCACCGGGAAGATCCGAGAGAAGTTTCTGCTTTAATTTTGCCAGTTCTTTTCCATGCATCATTTGGATTGCCAGACTGCTCCCGCCCTGATTATTTTTTGCAATCAGATAACACATCCCGAAGCACCTCCTCACATTCACATTCTGTTCGGATTCTTCCTCTCTCGTACTCTCTTCGCAGGATGATTCCTACATTTGCCGGATGATGTTTACTCCATACATATTTATGCAGCCAGTTGTTCATCTGACGGTCATAGTAGGTATTATATTGAATCTCGATCGGGTAATGTCGGTGGCCATACTGATAATAGATATACACACCGCGGTATCCGTCATCGTGTGTTTTCCCGTTGGACATGTCTGCAACGGAAATATTCTTTGCTTCTCTCAGACGTAAAATTTCCTCGTAATTATCGCATAATGTCCGAAAACCGAGGATATCGTTAAATACTCGCTCTACCCGGCTTTCCCCGGATGCCCGTTGATATTTCCGCAGGATCGCCTGAAGACTTTTGATGCGGTAATCAATCGGAAGTCCGGATAAAATATCACTGGAATCATACCAGACGACGATATTTTTCAGTTCTTCTGTAAGAAACGCTTCATCCAGACAGCTGATTGCCTGAGCCAGGTTCTCTTCCAGTCTGGTTCGAAAGGACAACTTTCGCAGCAGGGCAAAAGACAGTCCGTCTTTCTTCAAAATATCTTCTACCATTGCTACTGCCCCCTGATTAATCTTCCAGAGTAACTTTCACTTTTTTACCCATAGCTCCGGCAATCTTTACCAGGAATTCCAGACTGGGGTTGTAATTTCCGCTCTCAAAACGGGTGATGTTCGGCTGAGAGATACCGGCACGTTTTCCAAGTTCACTCTGCGTCAGTCCCAGTTCTTTGCGGTACTGTTTGTAAATGTCGACGGTTCGCTGAATCGTCACTTTCTGCTGAGTTTCCAAAAGAATTTTTTCTCCGTTTTCCATAATGATATAATCCATTTTTTCACTTTCCTTTCATGTTTTTATCAATACCGTATGTGATATTCATATGATAACCTATACGGTATGAAATGTCAATAGTAATACGATACAAAATAAAAAAAGTACAGAAATCCCGGAAAAATATTTTCCAGGATTCCGTACAGTTCTTAATCGTAGAAATATTTGCTATTTTACATAAAGCATTTTTTCAGCATCTTCTGCATCGGCAAATGGTCCGGGCACAGGTGCCACACCGCGGTGATTTCCGAAATAATCTTCGTCAAACCGGATCGGTGTTCCGTCTGCATTTTCGAACGGCTGTTCCGGTTCGAAGGCATTTCCAAGCACTTCAGTGTTGATCATTCTTCCGGTAAAGCCTTTCAGGAATTCATAGATATTGGTTTCCAGATGATATCCGTCTTCTTTTTCCACCAGTTCAACCTTCACATCCTCCCTGTTCTCTGCTGCGGTCAGACCATTTCTTTCCTTTTTCCATGCTTTTGCTCCTCCGAGATACACATTGCCCTCGCTCCATACCGGCAGATGACCAAAGTGTACCGGTTCCAGTTTTACCATATCCACCGGTTTTGTAAAGTCAAACTGTGAGATCCATTCCTCATATGTCGGATACTCGTCGAATGTCCAGGTACCAGCCAGACGATTTTCCGTGTCATATCCATCATCGGAATCGTGAGGGGTAATCACATCTTCTTTCGGCCATTTCTGTACAAAAATATTGTTATAGAAACGGTCATCCCCGTGAAGAATCGTCATGAATCCCATCACCTCTGTACGGTGCGGAATATGATACGGTGTATATCTCCAGCCGGTTCCTTCACCAACACAGGTCAGAGAACCACAGATCAGGTTATGTACCATTGCTACACCCTGTGTTGCGAAACGAAGGGCAGCATCAGACAGAAGAATATTGTTGTCGATCAGTGTCGGTCCATGTCCCACTTCCACAAACAGATCCTGAGACATCATACCGCCCTTCAGATTTTTTGCAAAGGACGGACACTGGTTGTCATGAAGCAGATTCTGCGTGATCCGTGTTCCCTGTGCTTCCCAGTCACACCAGATACCCATGGTACAGTGATGAATATGATTACGCTGATACAGAACATCAATCGCTGCATGCATCTTGATACCTGCAATCTCTGCACCGCCCTGTTCCATCATGTTGTTGATGTGATGAATATGGTTGTCTTCGATCACACTGAACACACCGCCCATACGACCGATGATACCGCCCTGTTCACAGTGATGAATATTATTTCTGCGGATAATATGACTTCCTACCTTTTCTTTCAGCCAGCCATGATACTGTCCGCGGCATACGGCATCACGTTCCATCTGTGTCGGACTCTTGACATACTTATATGTAAAATAATGATCGTTATCCGGATCCAGATATTTACCTACGGAGATACCTGCGCATTTGCTGTTGGAGATATCGCAGTCCTCGATGATCCATCCCTTGCTCCAGTGTGGACCGATCATACCGTCCTGAAATGCTGCCGGCGGTGCCCAGGTGGTTGCGGCTTTGCAGATGGTAAAGCCGCTGACAGTAATATAACTTACTCCTGTTTTGGAAGGGAAAAAGCATTCACGACGCACATTGATTTCCACATTTTCCGCGTTCGGATCTTTTCCCTGGAAATTGGCGTAAATGATTGTTTCATCCGTCTTGGAATCCTGTTCGGCATACCATTTGTAGACAGATTCTTCCGGAACCCAGCTGCATGGATACACTTCTCCGCGAAGACACTCATCCAAAGTTACTGCCTCATACATAGCGCGACCGTTCAGATATACGCAGCCGGTATGTTTGTCTGCCTTTGCAAAATACCAGTCACCATATACTGCAGTCGTATATGGGTTATAAGAACCGAACACACTATTTGCCACACGACATACCCAGGTGTTGTCCTGATACGGTGTCCAGGTTTTAATCTCCTCCGCACCGGTAATCACAGCACCCAGTGGCTTTACACTGCGATAGGTGATCCGGGCATCTTCACGTCCGGCATAGATTGGATCTACATATTCACGGTAAGTTCCCGGGAACACTAAAACCTCATCACCCGGTTGTGCGATCTTTGCAGCATCATTGATTTTTCGAAAAGGAGTTTGTTCGGTTCCGTTTCCGTTACGTACAGCATTCACATCTACATAGATTCTCATGTTCATAACCTCCATTGTACTTCATCTTTTATAAAAATCAGTTATTATGCATATTTCTCAATTGTGTTTTGAGAAATATGGCCATTTATGGTTATTATACTATAGACTCTGATCTGATAAAAGATAAATCTGACAGTTTCAGAGAATTAGTTTTCCGTACATGAATTCAAAACGGCTGGGAAAGAAATTACACCGGAAGATTGCGGTATTGCTCGATGTTTCTCTCCTGATTTTCATCGTAAATGAAATAATAATCGATTTGACCGGTTCCCTGGGTATAAATATATTGTCCATAGGTTCTCACGTTACAGAATAATACGGTACTTCCCGCCGCAACACCGATGGCATATCCCTTATTGGACAGTACCAGTGGCATCCGAAGTTTTTTCTGTCCAAAAGAGATATACCGTGCTTTCGTGCTCAGATCCATAAAATCATCTGCAAGAACACCTTTGGATTTCAGGCGCTCATTTTTATCCCAGGCAAAAAAGTTCCAGGTCTGACTGTCCAGAAGCAATCGAGGTTCCGAAGGATTTTCCGTAAGCAGTTTTTTACTGTCTCTGCTTAAAAACTGCACAGCACCATTTGCTTTTTCCACCCGAATCAGGATACGATCAGTCAGAAGCTGTACTTCAGAACGGGACTCTTTTGCGCCCCATGTTACTGCGGTATCTGCCTGTGCTTTCCAGTTCGTATCCTGGATCGTGCCGGTGACACCTTTAACAAAGCTGATACGGATCGTCGACGGTGTGATCGGTGTCAGCCGAAGAAGTCCGGCTGCACTGGCGATCTCCAGATACTGCTTTGTCTTTTTCACCCATTTTACAGAAAAATTCCCTCTGGAATGTCCTTTGACCTGAAGATGACTCTCCGGTGGGAAGGTTCCATACGTATACGGGGATGGATTCACCAGTCCGTCGATGGCGGAAGATTTTAATTTCTTATCCGTTGATTTCTTTAACAGATTTCTGTTTTTGGGAATCAGTGCCTGATGTACTTCAAACGGTTTTGGAATTAGCACCGGTGTCTCTGTTCCGGCAATTTCCTGTTCCTTTTTCAACTGGATCTTTCGAGGACCCAGATAACCTCTTGCCTGCCGTTCCCTGTCGCCCTCTTCTCTACGCTGCTGTTCGATCTCTTTCTGTGTGTGTACCGGTTTTGCGTATTCTTTCGCTTTTTGCAGACTTTCGGTCTGAAATTCCTGCATATGTTTTTCTTTCGGCACTTCGGTTCCTATAATGTCCGTAAGAGAATCCTGATACAGTACGGTCAGTTCATGGAGCGCACGGGTAGCGGCAACATACAACAGTTTGATATGCCCGTTATCCTGTGGATATTGTTCTTTTGTCGGATTCCACAGAAGTACCGCGTCAAATTCCAGCCCCTTGGTATACACCACCGGGAGAACCATGATTCCCTCTCCGAACTGACTGCGTTCCGGTGTGTAACTCATCAGATTCGGAGTATCCTGTAACAGATCCGACACCTCTTTGGCTTCCGTCTCATCGCGGCAGATTACAGCGATCGTTTCATATCCGTTTTTTTGCCATTCCTGAATCTGGTTTGTTGCTGCATCTTTCATAGCAACTGTATCTGCACTGGCTTGCACCTTCACCTGCTTTCCGTGGCGAAT
>OLNF01003087.1_pt1 | contig 12395 bp, 9 predicted proteins | sample 1673061 | NCBI WGS metagenome assembly OLNF01 (sample SAMEA3136751, study PRJEB25190) | human gut metagenome | reverse complement strand
GCTCTGACCGGCTGAACCAGTGCTTGCTGGGCGCGGCGTTTGTGCTGCTCTACCTGGTGTTCTTGGTGATTCTCGGCCTGCCTATCTTGGTCATGGAATATGCCGTGGGCCGCGCGAGCCAAAAAAGCTGCGCGCGAAGCTACAACATTTTGGAGCCCGAAGGCACCAAATGGCATTGGTATAAATGGTTCGCGTTCGCCGGCAATTTCATTTTGATGATGTTCTACACCACCGTCGCCGGCTGGATGATCGCCTACGCGTTCAAAATGGCAACCGGCCAGCTCACGGGACTCGGCACCTCTGCTTCCGCAAGTGCATCGGGCGCTGCCGAGCAGGCGTTCACGGCGCTGCTCGCCGACCCGTTCCAAATGCTGTTCTGGATGGTCATTATTTGCGGCATCGGCTTTTTTATCGTTGGCCTGGGCCTGCAAAACGGCGTCGAGCGCGTGACGAAGGTCATGATGGCGTGCCTGTTCGTGGCCATTGTGATTCTGGCCATCAATTCGGTCATGCTGCCCGGCGCACATGCCGGCCTTGAGTTCTACCTCATGCCCGATTTCGGGAAGATGATCGAAAACGGCTTCGGCGATGCGGTATACGCCGCCATGGGCCAGGCATTCTTCACGCTTTCCATCGGTGCTTCGGGCATGGCGATTTTCGGCAGTTACATCGGCCGCGACCGTCGCCTGACGGGCGAAGCGGCAAGCGTCGCCGGCCTTTCCACGCTCATTTCGCTGCTCGCAGGCCTGATTATTTTCCCCGCCTGCTTCGCCTATGGCGTTTCACCCGATTCGGGCCCCAACCTGGTGTTCGTCACGCTGCCGAGCGTATTCGACCAAATGTGGGGCGGCCAGCTGTGGGGCACGCTGTTCTTCATTTTCATGAGCTTCGCCGCGCTTTCCACCGTCATTGGCGTATTCGAAAACATCGTGGCGTTCTGCATGGACCAATGGGGCGTCTCGCGCCGCTCGGCCGTGGCGATCAACGCCGTGCTCATCATCGTGCTTTCGGTGCCGTGCATTCTGGGCTTCAACGTGTGGCAGGGAGTGCAATTCCCCGGCATCGGCGACATTCAGAGCCTAGAAGATTTCATTGTCTCGAATAACGTGCTTCCGCTGGGTGGCCTGGTGTATGTGCTGTTCTGCACGAGCCGCTACGGCTGGGGCTGGAAGAATTTCCTCACCGAAGCAAACACCGGCGCCGGCCCGCGCTTCCCGAAGTGGGCGCATGCATGGATTGCCTATGGCATCCCCGTGCTCATGGTGGTGATTTTCATCATGGGATACATTCCGAAGTTCCAAATCTGGCTCGGATTGTAGAAGAACGCCCGCGGCAGTGCGGCCGAACCCTCTTGCGGGCCACGGCTCGTCAAAAGCATGATGAAAAGCGGCTTTCATTCATCATGCGTCCAGCCTGGCGCCTGGCGGATGACTGGCAATCGTCTGCGCTCAAAGCCTTCTTTCCAAAGTTAAGCGCAGCCAGGCGAGCGCATAGCGAACGAAGTGAGCGGTAGCGAGCCGTGATTGCAAGGCATCCGCCAGGCGCCAGGCTGGACGTATTAACGGTCTACAGCAGCGTGTAGTGGTGAATGTTGCTGGCGTCGGGCTCGCGCGCAATGCGATGCTCGGCGATAAGGTGATTCAGGATAATAATGCCGCCTTCGACGATGCACCACTTTTGGGCCGGGTAAATATCTTCCCAAGCCTGCGGCACATTCCACGTAAGGTTTTTCACCACGTCGGCGCCCGTTGCACCAGGATGCTCGGCAATGTACGCCGCCGCTTGTTCGATGCGTTCGCAATGATGGTTTTTAAGCCACGCCACACGCTCGCGCCAATCGGGGCGTATTTCGCCATGAGAATGCAGCAACCGCGAAATACCCAGGTCACACACCTTTTGCAAGTTCGCAAGATACACGCCCATGGTATCGACGATCCCCAAGCGCAGGCCCAAACCGGGCGAGATGGCGAACAGGATGTGGTCGCCGGAAAACAACAAACCCGACCCACGGTGGAAAAGCGCGAGGTGGCCGGGCGTGTGGCCCGCAGTATCAACGACCTCGAGCTTCGTTTGCCCCACTACAATAACGTCGCCTTCTGCAACGAATTTCAAGTTGCGCCCCTCGGGCTTGAAGCTGGGAATGCCCATGCCGTAACGAGCCGATTTATGCACAAGGTCGCAATCGAACCCCTCGGCGCTTACCTGGGCTTCGGTAATGCGCAGGTATTCGGCGTCGCTTGAAGCGGCCATGAGGTTGAAGTCGGTGAGGCTCAGGGCAATGGGTGCTTCCTTGGGAGCCACATGATCGATGAGACCGGCATGGTCCATATGCAAATGCGTCAAGAAAAACGACATGCGCGCCTTATCAATGCCGAGCTCGTCGATTGCCGCGTCGAGCAGAACGGCGCCTTCGGGCGTCGGCGCCCCTGTATCGACGGCCAAGCATTCGCCCCTATCGCAAATAAGGTAGCAATTCGTCTCTGACGTGGAGATATTCAAAAACGGCACGCGCACGAGATACACATCGGGGCTCGAGTTGATTTGGCGATAATGCTTGCCTACTGCATAGGGGGTTTCGTGGGCAAACGCGCCCGCACCCTTCAGCATGCGTTCGCTCGCCTCGGCAACGCCCTCGTTCATACGCAGCCCCCTCCGTTATCATGCGCGGCACGAACCACGCCCAGTTCATTCATCTTACGCAAACAATTCGAACTCGAGGTACATGGGCAAAAAGCGCGCAATAAATGGCGACGAGCGGTGTTTTGCATGAAAACGCACGAAGTGCGTATCCTCTAAGATTTTCCCCAAAAGACAGACCTTGCGAACTTCAAAACACCAGTTCACATATTCAGCAGGTTGAGTTCATCCCATTGGCCTCGATACAAGGTACGCACTTCGTGCATTTTCATGCGAGACGCCTTGCCACGACGACGAGAAACTGCGTCTGGCATGAGTTTGGAAGTCTCCCGGCTGCAAGTTGTGCATAGAAATTCACAATTCAGCATATTTTAAAAAAGTTCTTGCACCGTACCGCAAAGACATGCAAAATAAGCCGCACGCTATCGCGCACTAAAGCACGACAGCGAAGGCAAAACGCCAATTCAAACACCCGATCGAAATTGAAGGAGGCTTGAGCATGACCATCGTTATCCGACAGACGCGACGACGATTCAGGAGCATGCCCTAGCCCTCTTGTGCCCCATATGCACTTCTTCAGGCAGCGCACGCTCCGTTCTCGAAACGCCGTGCGCTGCTTTTTTGTTGCCTGATTCAGGCGCGCATGGCGTTTTGTGCCCCGCGCGTCGCGCTCAGCTCGATCACACGTCATTCCAAGAAAGGAAACAACCATGGAATCCAACAAGACCGTCTACACCTACCTGGCCGCAACCGTCGCTTTCGCCCTGTGCTTCTTCGCCATGTGCGAGGCTCCTGCAATCATTTCGCTCTTCTAGTTCAGAGCTCCGTTGTTTGAACGGGGCCAAAGGATGAGGATGCGGCATTTTCGTGGCGCGGGGTTTCCCGTTCAAGTCGCATCAACATCCCTTGGCCCCGTTTTGCATTTCGAGCCGGCCGCCTGCGCCCATCGAAGCACGCAACCTAAAGCTTTTTCCTGCGGGCACGGAAGGCATCCATGGGCTCAATTCGCAGGCCATTCTTGTTGTAGCTCACCGCTAAATTTCCCTGGATGTTCGACACGAAGCCCGATTTGCCCAAGCCGTCGAGGCAAGTTTCGATGGAGGCCGTTTCGATGCGGGCATCGCGGCCAAGCGCGAGTGAAAGCACTCGGTCGATTACGCGACGAGCAAGCGGGCGCTCGACTTGCGCCATATCGGGCGAAACCAAGAAGCCCTCGCTCGGGAGTTGACCCAACGGTCGCACCCTGGAAAGAAGCAGTTCGCGCGCCTGGCCGGCGAGCATGTCATCTTCTTCGGCGATAAGGTTCATCGTGCGCGTGAGCGTTTCGAGCAGGCGTGGGTTACGCTCTTTGGCGCGAGGCACGATTTCGTGACGCACGAACGCACGGAAGTGGTCGGTATCGGCATTGGTGGCATCTTCGCGCCACAGCTCGCCCAATTCATCTCGCACGGGGCACGGGCGCCCCGCGATGAACGCGCGCAAATCATCGCGCCCCAACTCGAGCAGCGGGTGGCACACACGCATGCCATCGATATTCACGCAGTAATTCATGGAACGGAACCCGCCCGGGCCCGTGCCCACAATCGAGCGCATATAGAAGTTCTCCACGCGGTCGTCTGCGGTATGCGCAGTGTATACGCGCACTGATTCTTCGGAAAAGCCCAGGTGAGAACAGGTGCTTTCAATCGCCTGACGCGCGGCTTTATACCGCTCGTCGCGGGCGATGGCCTCCATGTTGCCGCCCTGTCGCACGAGCGCCGACACGTCTATTTCACACATGAACAGCGGCAGGCCGAGCGCTTCCGCCAGCTTCACAACAAATCGGGCGTCGCCTTCGGACGCCTCACCGCGCAGCTTGTGGTTCACATGCAGCATAACCGCTGCGCCCAAATCGCCGGCTGCCACCATATCGGCAACCATGTATGCCAGCGCACAACTGTCGGAGCCGCCGCTCACCATGGCCACCGCAAAGGCGTCGGCTCCCGCCATCTTGTGCGCGCGCACCGTATCAAGCGCGCGATCGTATACGGTTTTTTGTGCCATGGCGGCCCCTATCATTCAAAAGCGCCCAGCCGATGAATCGGCCAGGCGCCTATTTTCGAAAAACACTCGTTACTGCGCGGCTTCAAAAATCTCGGAGAATTCGTTCATCAGGCGCTTTACTGGCAGACCGACGATATTGTCGAAGTCGCCATCGATGCTCTCGACCAAGGCACGGCCGTCACCTTGAATGCCGTAAGCGCCAGCCTTGTCCATGGGCTCGCCGCCAGCAACGTATTCGGCAATAACCTCGTCGGTGAGTTCCTTGAACGTCACGTGGCTCGTTTCGGTGAACGTGCGGAAACCCAACGAAACCTCTTTATTGGGCGGCGCGCTCACAAGCCACACCGAAACGCCCGTAATAACCTGATGGGGACGGCCGGAAAGCTCGCCCAGAATACGGCACGCATCGTCTTCGTCGACGGGCTTGCCGTAGATCTTCCCGTTTGCCGCAACCACGGTGTCGGCGCCGATGATCGCCGCAGCACCCACGTATTCAGGATTGCCAAGCACCTGCTGCACAATGGCGCCCGCCTTGCGCTCGGCGAGCTTTTTGGCAGCCTCCTCGGGCTGGCGCAGCAAATCGGGCTCGAGGGATTCATCAACATCGGCGCTCAGCACCGTGAACGAAACGCCCTCTCGCTCGAGCAGCTCACGACGGCGGGGGCTCCCGCTTGCAAGAATGATTTCAACTTTCTGGGGCATGAACTTTCCTTTCCTGCGTTCTTTCGAACGAAGACCATGTCAATATCGCACGGCAGCGAGGCACAACGCACCACCCTTCATTGGCCCGTACGTCGCGATGCGCTTGGGCGCATTCCCGAAATGCACCACCCGCGAATCGCCGCACCAATCTCGTCTTGCCTATATATCTATCGCCGTTCGAGCAAAATAATATTCTCGGCGTGGCTCGTGTGCGGGAACATATCCACCGGCTGCATTTCCACTATGCGCCAACCGCGTTCAGCGAGAAACGCCGCGTCGCGCGCCTGCGTTTGAGGGTTGCACGAAATGTAGACGATGCGTTTGGGCGCAAGTTCGCACGCAGCCTTCAGGAATTCCGGCGTGGAACCCGCACGAGGCGGATCCATCATAAGCACGTCGAGCGGCGCCCCTTCGTCGGCCATGCGGTGCATGTATTCGCCCGCGTCGGCCGCAACGAATTCGGCGCGCTTGATGCCGTTGTGGCGCGCGTTGTTGCGGGCGTCGGCCACGGCATCGGGGCGCTCTTCGACGCCAATCACGCGCGCAGCACCCGGGTTGCCATCGACGCCACGCGCAGCCACAAGCCCGATCGTGCCCGTGCCGCAGTACGCGTCCATAAGCACCTCGGTGCCCATAAGCTTCGCCATCTCAATCGCGCGACGATACAGCACTTCCGTTTGCGTTGAGTTGACCTGGTAAAACGATTTCGAGGAAATGCGGAAACTCAGCCCGCACAACTCATCGAGAATAAAGCCTGGGCCAAACAGCGTGCGTTCCTTATCGCCCAAAATCACATTCGTTTGACGCGTGTTCACATTCTGCACGACCGTCGTGATGGACGGGTGCTTCTCGCGCAACGCGCGCACGAAGCCTTTCGCGCCAGGGAATTGATCTTCGCGCGTGACCACCGTGACCATGATTTCACCCGACGTATGCCCGACGCGCACCTGCACATGGCGAAGGAAGCCCTCGTCGGTGTCTTCGTCGTATGGCTCGATGCGGAAGCGGCGCATGAGGTCGCGAATCGTAAGAATAATGCGCTTGGCTTCGCGATTTTCGAGCAGGCATTCGTCAGAATCGATCACGCGGTGCGTTCCGCGTTCGTACATGCCGCACAAAACATGCATTTGGCGTGCTTTTTTGTCCCATATGCCAACATAAGGCGACACGACCTTGTTGCGATAGTAACGCGGGTCGTCCATGCCTAGAATAGGCCGCACCGCCGTTTCGGAATCAAGCAAACCGTCGAAAAGCCCTTCGACTTCATGCTGTTTGCGTTTCAGCTGTTCGGCATAAGGCACGGCAAGCCATTCGCAACCGCCGCATTTGCTATCGATGGGACAGAAAAACGCCCCTGGCGCAACGCTCCCTCGAGCACAGCCCGCACGAAGCCCACCGTTGCGACGAACTGGTGCGGCCTTGGCGAACTTAGTCGGTTTGCCCGATTTGGACGCCTTTCCCGATTTGTTCGACTTGTTCGGCTTATTCGGCCTGCTCACATCGCTCGGCCCGCCCGGCTTGCCTGGCTTGCCTGGCTTGTCCAGATTGTTTTTGCCGAAACGGGCGTCCATCGAGCGATTTCCGTCCTTGCGGTTCGGCTTCGTGCCGTCGAAGGCGGCCAATTCGTTTTTCGCGGGCGCACCGCCCTTCGCGCCATGGCTTTTCGACGCGCGACGCTCGTCGACCTTTCCTGGTCGAGCACTCGGCTTGCGACGCTGAGCAGCAGCACCGCGTGCCGTAGATGAGTTTTTGTGATTTCCGCTTTTCATGCCTGCCATTCTACTATGCGACGCCCGCGCGCGGCGCCGTCCACGCGCGGCAACACGCCCCGTACACAGGCATTTTCGTCACACGCGCAACTCGCGTATAATTGGCGGCTGAAAAAACCACGCCGCGTGACGGCGTTTTAAGGCCACCCAGAAAGGCCACCCATGCCATCATTTTTCAAAGACCTTCGCGAATTCTTATGGCTCTACCGCCAAGGATTCCGACCAACCGAATATCTTCGCAACTCCGACCGCATCTCATTGCACGCCTGCGGATGGCGCGCAAACGGAAGCGGGCGCATGAAAACGGCCCGCGACGCCGTCGCCTACCTCGAAGGGTCGATGCCTGAGCAGTGGCGCCAGGTGTACTGCGGCCTCACGCCGTTTCTCGTATCGGATCGAGGCAACGTGCGCCTTATCGACGGGTCCGAGCCGCGCATGATGCTCGCAAACGGGCGCTACCAAATCGCCTACAAGCCCGAAGAGCAACACCCTTCGCGACGCGGTCGCCGCGGCGGCATGGCCCACAAGAAACGAGTATACCGTTCGGTGCTCGTAGCCATGGCATTCCTCGATTTCAAAAAAGGCGATGCCGAACATGAGGTTCATCACGTTAACGGATACCGCACCGACGATCGCCTGGTGAACCTCATGGTGCTCTCGCACGACGAGCACACGCGCATCCACAACATGGGGCCCTGTGGCCTAACAGCGCCGCTCGACGATGCCGTGCGCGACGCTGGGCTTCTCGCAGAAGTGAAGCCTATGGGCACAATGAAGCTACGCCGCATAAAGAAGAAGGCGCTCAAACGCGCGCTCGAGACGCCCAAGGCGGCCAAAAAAGCGATTGCAGACGACAATGCGAATAATAGCGAAGCGCTCGACGCCCCAGAGATTTCGGGCGACGAATCGCAAAAACCGAACCGCGCGGAAATAATCCCCGCTGAAGCGCCTGCTGGCACGTTTGTCTGCAATCCCCTGCCCGTGCTTGACGAGACGGGCGTATTCGTCACGCCCGAAGCACCTGAAATTCTCGCCATTAAGCGCGCGGAAGAAGCCCAGCACGAGGCCGAGAAACGTGCCGCCGAAGAAAAAGCTGCGGCAGAAGAGGCCGAGCTAGCGGCGATCCCCGCACGCGGCAACCATAAGGCCGAAGAAAAATCGAGCCTTCAAGCGGCCGCCGAAGAGGGCATGGCCGAAGTAGCCGAAAAAATCGACGCCGCCTGTGTGCGTTCGGGCGCCCGCGCGCAGGAAATGATTAATGGAGAAGGCCCGACCAAGGCAGCCAAACGGCGCGCGAGCAAAAAGCGCGCCGAAGCCCGCCGAGCTGAAGAAAAAGCAGCTCGGCGCGAGGCTCAAAGGCAGATTGCCCGCAAAGAATCGCAGGTCGAAAGCGATATCCCCGACGAGGCAAGCGCAGAGGTCGAGCGTATAAGCGAATACCCCCAGGACGCCTTCATCGCCGCAGGGGGCGAAGCCGTGATTGAAGAAGACACCGTCGCAGAGGACGAATCCGCCATCGATGAAACCGCCGCCGAAGCAGGCGAAACCGCTATCGACGAGGTCGCCGTCGCAGAGGGCAAAGCCGCTATCAATGAAGCCTTCATCGTCGAAGTATTGACGGAGGCGGAGGTTTCCGAACAGAACGAGCTCTCTGGCCAGGGTGCGCCGTCTTGCCAGAATATACCCTCTGAGCAGGGCGTTTCTGCAGAGCAGCGTACCCCTTCCGATGAGGTCGCCCCCGAAAAGCAGGCATCTCCTTCGCAGCAGGCTCCCCTTTCGAGACAGGCTTTCCCTTCAAAGGGGGCCGATTCTTCAAAAGGAGACGCATCTTCAAAACAACTCAACCCTTCAGGACGGGCCGATTCTTCAGAACAAGACGCCTCTTCAAGACGGACCTCTTCTTCGAGGCAGACCGAGCAAAAATCTGTTAAACGCTGCGAGCATTTAACAGATTCGAAGCGCGATACGGCAGAGGCCGATTGGGCCGCCGCGCGTGAAGTGCTTGCGCGCGAGACCAGGGCTTACCTGAAAGCGGCACGTAAGCTTTCTCGCAAAGACGACGCCGGCAGCAAACAGTTCGCTTCCGCTGCGAAACCGGTGTATAAAGCGCTCAAGCCTTTCCTCACCTGCTCCGACGAAGTGTGCGCTTTCGACGCGTGCCTTGTCTGCATTCGCCTTATCGCGCAAGATGCGCAAACCCGCACACAACACGGCCAACCGGAGTTGCCGCAAACAACGCATTCGTTGCTCGGCAATTTCCAAAAGCTCATGAAGGCTTCTGTGCGCAAGCTCATTCGCGCCGACGAAATCGTTGCCGCGTGCACTGAAGAGCTGCTGCGCGAAGAGGCGGCCAAGCCGGTTTACAAATCGCTTCCAAATAGCCCATTGAAGCAATGCCTTGATATCATCAGCTCAAAGAAGCCGAAGGAAGCCGACGAGCCGGACGAGGCGCCTCGGGCCAAGCCCGAAGAAAACACGACAACGGAAGGCAAGGCTTCCGAGGGCAAGCGCCGCCGAAGGAGGCGCCGCAAGAAAGAACACGCCGAAAACAAGGGGTCCGAAAAGCAAAACCGAAGCGCGGAATCCGAAGAAGAAACCAAAGCAGAAGCAGCCCAGTAAGACTCGCAGAAAGGCACCATCATGAATTTCATCGTTCGCTGGCTCATTACCGCCCTTGCCGTTGCGTTTACCGTTTGGCTCGTTCCTGGCATCGGCTTCGCCACAGCAGGCAATTCCGTCATCGACGTCGTGGCGTTCGCGATTGTGCTTGCCCTGCTCAATATGGCCGTGAAGCCTATTCTCCAAGCGCTAAGCCTGCCTATCACAGTGCTCACATTTGGCCTGTTTTATCTGGTCGTGAATACGGCAATGCTGTACTTGGCATCGGGTATCTCGGGTGGGCTGTTCGGCGTTGATTTTTATATCGCGTCATTCGGCAGCGCGTTCATCGCAAGCATCGTGATTAGCATCGCAAGTTCGGTTTTGAACTCCATCATCGAATAGGAGCCCGGCAAAAGCGCCCGCCCCGCAAAGCGACGTCAATCCCGCACGCACCATCACCGCAAACAAAAAAGGAGCCTTTCGGCTCCTTTTTTAATGCGCGTCGTACTTACTCTTCGTCGCTCTTGACCCAAGAGAACATGTCGCGAATCTTCGCGCCCGTCTTCTCAATCTCGTGATTGTTGATAGCCTCGCGCTGCTCGAAGAGCCACTTGTGGCCGTTCTTGCAGTCGGCAACGAATTCCTTGGCGAACTCGCCGTTCTGGATGCGAGTGAGGATTTCCTTCATGGCTTCACGAGACTGCTCGTTGATGACCTTCGGACCAGCGTAGTACTCGCCGTACTCAGCCGTGTTGGAGATGGAGTAGTTCATGAAGTGAATGCCCGACTCGTACATGAGGTCGACAATCATCTTCATCTCGTGATAGCACTCGAAGTACGCGAGCTCGGGCGGATAACCAGCCTCGGTCAGGGTTTCAAACCCGGCCTTCACAAGCTCAACGAGGCCGCCGCAAAGAACGGCCTGCTCGCCGAAGAGATCTTCCTCGGTCTCCTGCGCGAAAGTCGCCTTGATGATGCCGGAACGGGCACCGCCGACGCCCCAGCAATAGGACATGGCGATATCCCACGCATCGCCAGTAGCGTCCTGAGCGACGCATGCGAGGTCAGGCACGCCAGAGCCCTCGGTGAACTGACGGCGCACAATGTGGCCCGGGCCCTTGGGGGCACACATGATGACGTTGACGTCCTCGGGAGCCTTGATGTAGCCATAGTGGATGTTGAAGCCATGCGCGAAAGCGAGCGTATCGCCAGCATGCAGGTGCGGGGCGATGTGCTGCTCGTAAACCTCGGGCTGCAGCTCATCGGGAATAAGAATCATGATGACGTCAGCTTCCTCGGCAGCCTCGTCCTCGAGCATGACCTTCAGGCCAGCTTCTTCAGCCTTAGCCCAGCTCTTGGAGCCTTCGCGCAGGCCAACGCGAACGTCAACGCCCGAGTCCATGAGGTTGAGCGCATGGGCATGGCCCTGCGAGCCATAACCGATAATCGCAACCTTCTTACCCTTGATGACTTCGGGGTTCACGTCATTTTCGTAATAGATAGTAACAGCCATGGGTTTCTCCTTTTCTTTGACTGTATACAACTTGATCATCCCATCGGGCTTTTGGCGTGCGGGGATACGCATGTGCTCAAACAGTCCTGAGCTCGCACGAACAGCACTTCATGTGCTGTTCGGCTCGTGCGGAACTGCGCATTGCGCACCCCCGCACGCCAAAAGCCCTCCATGGTCTCAAAACTCGCAACGATGCAGCTCAAAGCTGCGTCGCGCGTTTTCCTTCCCTAACGCAACCCTTCTTGCAAATCATTCGACCAGCAAGGCGGCCAATGCGCTGAGGAATCGGCCCAATCTAGTCCTTCGAATTCCTCGACATGGCGATTTTGCCAGTTCGAACGAGCTGCTTCAGGCCATAGGCTCGGAAGAGATCCTCCATCGCCTCAAGCTTGCTTTCGTCACCCGTCGCCTCAATCGTGAGCGAGTTTTTGCCCACGTCCACGATATTGGCTCGGAAGACGTTCGCAATCTCGATAATCTCGTGACGGCGGTCGGGCGGTGCGCTCACCTTGAACAAGGCTAGTTCGCGCTCGATAGCGTCTTCGTCGGTGAGGTCGGTGATCTTGTACACGCTTACCAGCTTGTGCAGCTGCTTGGTGATTTGCTCGTAGCCAACCTCGTCGGCGTTCACGATTGCTGTAAGGCGGCTCATCGTAGAATCTTCGGTAGGCGCAACGGTAAGCGACTCAATGTTGAAGCCACGGCGTGAAATCATGCCGGTCACGCGCGAGAGCACGCCCGACTTGTTTTCGACCAACACGGAAAGGATGTGCTTCATTATTCCTCGCCCTCCTTTTCGTCTTTCTTGCCGACGCCCTTGCCGTTCACGCGAACAGCGCCAAGCGTAACGTCAATCGCGCCAATCACGTTGTCAAGCGCAGCGCCCGGCGCAACCATGGGATACACGTTCTGGTCGGGCGAAATGGCAACATCGAGCAAATACGGCTTCTCGCTCGCAAGCATGCGCGCAATCGCGGGAGCCACGTCTTCGGGATTCTCGATGCGCTCGCCTTCCCAACCGTATGCGTCGGCGAGCTTCACGAAGTCGGGCACCGGGTCGAGAATCGTGGACGAATAGCGCTCGTGGTAGAACAGCTTCTGCCACTGATGCACCATGCCGAGCGCGCGGT
>OLNF01003086.1_pt1 | contig 12396 bp, 8 predicted proteins | sample 1673061 | NCBI WGS metagenome assembly OLNF01 (sample SAMEA3136751, study PRJEB25190) | human gut metagenome | reverse complement strand
GAGCACCGACAGATTCGCGGTTGACTCGTATGCATCGGTGGCGTTCGTGATTTGCCCCGTGATTTCGTACCGGAAGTACAGCTTGTCCTCTTCGCTGAATGTGCCGATGGCAAACGGCGATGTTGAAGACCCGTCTTTCCAGGTCACGGAGTTGTCGTCCATGGCAAATTCCACGCGATCCGGCACAAGCCCGTCGCCAGCTTCTCCGGCAAATCCAACGGTTTGTTCGGCTTCAACAAGCCCGATTGTACGTTCCCAAGTTCCCTGGGCGGTGCCTTGCGCGTCAAGCAGCGTTACCTGAACAACGGCGTTTGCTGCGGCAACGTTGTTGGGGTTGCGCACGGTTATGCCGTAATGCACGTAGCCATCTTTTGCCCACCAGCCCGTTTCCTCGATGATGAGCGGTTGAACGCTAACAGCATCTGCCGCATCGGCATCGGGAAGGTTTGCGGCAAAGGCGGACGCGCCTGAGGGGGAGGAGGGAGATTGTTCAGGCGCGTCCGTGCCTTGCGAAGAGGGCGTAGAGGGAAAGCCCGCCGTACCTTCGTCGGTTGCCATTGGTTGCGAAGCGCAGCCGGTGACGGCGACGAGGCATGCGGCAAAGCAAAACAGTACAAGTGCACAAAGGACCGTGTGTCTCGAAACGTGCATGTCCGCTGATGATCGTGGCGCATTGATCGGCGAACCCGGTGTGCTGAATCGCATCGATGATGCGGTTTCTTGTAACATGTTCGCCCCCGTTCCTTGTGTGCTTACGCTTCTCAAGTATAGGGGCGCCTGCCGCATTCAGCCACGGATAAGACAATGCCAAAAATGCGGCTTTATCAGGTAATACGTAAAAATCAGTGAAAACATGCGAGCATGCTGACGCACTGGTTGCGCACCGCCTTCGCGGCAATTAGCACTGACGCAGTGCTTCCTCGAGGTCGTTTTTGCACTCGACCATTTTCATCTCAGGGATACGTTGGCAATTTCTACAGCGGCGTAAGTGTGCCGGCCTTGGCGTTATGCCGGAAAATTGCCTTATGCTGGTACAAACGTAATCTTCAGCCCCAAGGCTTTCGCTACCTTCGCGATAGTCTTGAACGAAGGATTCGCTTCGGCGCGCAGGGCTTTGTAAAGGCTTTCGCGCCCAAGTCCCGCGTCTTCCGCTACGCTGGTCATCCCTTTAGCCCGCGCGATGTCGCCAATAGCCATTTGCAGCAGGTCAGGATCGCCTTCCTCGATGGCGGCATTTAGATAATGGGCGTAATCCTCTTCAGTCTTGAGATAATCGCAAACATCCCATTTGGTGAATTTGCTAGACATTCTGCTCATCCTCCCATTCGCGCACGAGCTTTTTCGCAAGAGTAATGTCTCTTGTTTGCGTTGCTTTCGTTCCTCCGGCGGCAAGAATCAAAAACGTGTCATTTTCTATCGCCCCGTAGACGCGATAGCCTGGTCCCCGATGAAAACGGAGCTCGAATATTTTTCCCTCAATTGATTTCCAATCCCCGACAAGGGTGCCAAGCCGTGCAATGGTCTGAATTCGAAATGAAATGAGGTTCCTTGCCTCTGCGTCTCGTAATTTTAGAAGCCATTTCTTGAATTTTTTACTAGGTACAACTTCCATGAGCTCCTCCTCAAGTGTATCTAATCGGATACAGTTCTGCAAGAGCTGCGAATCTGCGAGAGGCGTTGAAGCCAAGGCTCCGCGGTAGCGAGGATGCACTTCGCTGGGGGAGTTGTCGCTTCGCGGCTAGCTTGCTAAGGGATATGGCAATTGGGCGCAAGGTCTCAAGGCGGAGACGCCGTTTCGCAAATACAGCTATGCAATTTGAAGAGGATCTTGAGGGCGTGGTAAGGCGATTGCGCATGGACGGCCGCTTGCTAGCAAATACGGCCGCGCCCCCATTGGCTCGACAGTTGGAAGTATAGCACAAAATATCGCACAAATGTTCGATTTTTTCGCCAAAATGTGATAGGCTTGGTGCATGGGCGAAAAGTCGAAGGGGCGGCGTAGGCCTTGGCGGCGTGAAAATCTGCAGCGTCTCGAAACCTTTCCGTTACATTGGGCCTGGCTGGCTTGCGCTATGCTATGCGCGTTGGAGTGCGGTCTAACGAAAGGAGCGAAAATGGCGGAATCGAAGCGGCAGCTTGCCGGCGCGCTTGAGCAGCTTATGGAGCAAAAGCCGCTTGATCAGGTACGCGTTTCCGAGATCGTTGCCTTGGCAGGCGTGAGCAAGCAGACGTTTTACCATCACTTCACGGATAAGTATCACCTGATGGAATACTGTTTTCGCGACATGTTCTCCCAGCAGTTCGACCGCATGGCCACGCTTGCGCCGTTTGGCGAATGCTACCTTGATTTCCTGACGCAGTGCCGCCAGCGCAAAACGTTTTTGCGCAACGGATTCACCTCGCAAGACGTGAACAGCTTGTACCGTGTGATGCACCACGCGCTGCGCGACGCTTATGGCAAGCGCGTGCGCGTGTACGGCGTGGCGGATGAGGGTGCCGTGGGCTTTTGCCTGGACTTTTTCTCGAAGGGCTGCGCCGGCTGCACGCGCCACTGGTTCGATCAGGGCATGGATTTATCTAACGAGCAGCTGGTCGAATTGATTTCGCTGTGCATCCCGGCCGGGATTGCGAAGTATTTTCAGTAGCGTTCGCCCTCTCCCGTTCCAAAAGTGCCAGAAGTTGTCCGTATTATTCTTTTGCAAGCATAAATAGCTTTACTATTCGATGAAAAAGTCAACTTCTTCCCATACGAAAAGCGTTCACCGTCAATTTTGCGCCGCTTGCGGGCTTTCTATACTTTCCCTCGCAAGGCCGGGATGGGTCAAACCCGGCATATTTTGACCTTACGGGAGGAAAGCATGGACAACAAGGGAATTAGCCGCCGCGGCTTCCTGACGGGCGCGGCCGCCATCAGCGCCGCTCTTGCGGGCGCGGGCCTGACGGGTTGCGCGCCGAAGGTGGTTGGCGTTGCGGGCGGTGCCGGCTCCGGCGCAGGTTCGGCCAATGGCCAGACGGTCGGCTACGACGGTACGGGCGTTAAGCCGTGGCTGGGCGAGGCCCCTTCGATCTCCGACAGCGACGTTGCCGAGACGCTTGAGGCCGACGTCGTCGTGGTGGGCCTGGGCGCTTCGGGTGTCCCCGCCACGCGTTCCGCTGCCGAAGCGGGCGCGAAAGTCATCGCCATCGAGGCATCTTCCCAGATCAACAGCGTGGCCAGCGACATGGCCATCCTGGGTGGCGAAACCATGGCGAAGTGGGGCCGCGGCGACGGCTTCCTTGACAAGCACATGGTGGTGAACATGCACATGGAGGAGGGCAGCCACCACTCTAACTTCGGCATCATCAGCCGCTACTGCGACGAGTCGGGCAAGGCGCTTGACTGGTTCGTGCAGGGTTGCCCGGACATGTACATTGCGTCCGAGTCTTACGAGGAGGTGCCCGAGGCCGATCGCGCGCACTACCTGTACCCGTACTTCTACCCGATGCTGGACGAGTACGATTACGCGCAGGAAGACATGCCCTGCTACCCGACGTCGGTGGGCTTCGCCAGCCTGGCCACGGCTATGGCCGACAACCTGAAGATGGCCGAGGCCGCAGGCGCTAAGGTGCGTTACAACACGAAGGGCATCAAACTCATCACGGCTGACGACGGCTCCGTGACCGGCATCTACGCGCAGGACACCAGCGCGAACAAGTACCTGAAAATCAACGCGAAAAGCGTCATCTTGTGCACGGGCGACTACCTGGCCAACGAGGACATGATGAAGTACTTCGCGCCGGCGTGCGTGGAGAACGGCAACCAGATTCTGTCGCTTGACCTGGACGCGCAGGGCAACTACACCAACATCGGCGACGGCCACAAGATGGGCGTATGGGCAGGTGCTGCCATCGAGCAGTGGCACGCCCCGATGATCCATCACATGGGCGGCGGCGCCGGTTCCGACGGCCGCGGCGTTATCGGCAACAATGGTTTCCTGATGCTGAACTTGCGCGGCGAGCGCTTCATGAACGAAGACGTGCCTGGTCAGCAGCTGGAAAACCAGGTGGAGCTGCAGCCGCAGCGCAAGGCCTACCAGTTCTTCGACGCCTTGTGGCCCGAGCAGCTGAAGTACTTCCCGGCCGCGCACGGCATCGCGTGCATCTACCGCGACGAGCCGCTGCCCGACTGGACGCCGGCCGGCCTGAAGATCAACGTGCGCTGCCCCGAGGACATCGAGGCCGCCGTGTTCGAGGGTCGCTGCGTGAAGGCCGACACCATTGATGAGCTGCTGGCGAAGATCGACGGCATGGACGTCACGAAGGCCAAGGCCGCCATCGAGCGCTACAACGAGCTGTGCAAGGCCGGCTTCGACGAAGACTTCGGCAAGTCCAGCAAGCGCCTGTTTGCCCTGGAAAACGGCCCGTTCTACGCGGCAGAGTGCGGCGTTGCCCTGACGCTGGCGAACCTGGGCGGTCTTGAGTCCGACAGCGATTGCCACGTGTACAACACCGATCGCGAGATCATCCCGGGCCTGTATGTGGCCGGCGCCCCGCAGGGCGGCCGCTTCAACGTGCAGTACCCCATCTCGCTCAAGGGCCTGTCCTGCGGCATGTGCATGGTGTTCGGCAAGATTGCCGGCGAGAACGCCGCTGCGGGCAAGTAAGGAGTTGCCATGACCGAGGAAAACAAGGCCGCGGAAAACGTTTCCGCAGGTGAAGCAGCGAGTGCGCCCTCTGCGAAGCGCAACAAGCGCAAGCTTGCCGGCATCATCGGCGTGGTTGCGGCCGTTGTGGTTGTAGCCGGCGCCGGCTTCATGGTATGGCACGACCAGCCCAGCTTCTGCAACGCTATCTGCCACACGCCCATGGACGGCTATCTGACCACGTACGAAGCCACGCCGGGCGAGTCGGCCACGGACAAGTGGGGCAACGAGGTGGCCGATGCATCGAGCATGCTGGCCCCCGTGCACGCCCAGGAAGGCATCACGTGCGTGCAGTGTCACGTGCCGCAGATGTCCGAGCAGGTCACCGAGGGTATCGGCTGGCTGACGGGCAGCTACGAGGTCGTCCAGACCACCGACGAGCGCTTCGTGCCTGAAGAGAAGGCGCTTTCGGATCTGACGGCGGCTCGCGGCATTGCCAGCGAGGCGTTCTGCCTGAACTCCGGTTGCCATGCCAACGACGACGGTTCCGCCATGACGCGCGACGACCTGATCGAGAAGACGAGCTACATGAAGCGCAACCCGCACGTCGAGGAGCACGGCGAGGTCGATTGCAACGAGTGCCACAAGGCGCACCGCGCATCCACGGTGCACTGCAGCAAGTGCCACAGCGACGCTACCATCCCCGATGGCTGGGTCAGCTACAAGGAAGCCGAGGCGCTTGAGCCCGCTGCCGTGAGCGAATAACCAACCCTGCCGGCGATGCGCGCCACGCGAGCGTGAACGAATTCGAAAGCAAGGGCATCGCCGTCCCCCAACCCTATACCCCCTCCTCAAGCCCCGCCGAGCTCTCGGCGGGGCTTTTTCGTTGGGTTCACTTGGCATACAAGATTGGCTGGTGGTTGGGCAAATCTGGCTGCTGTATTTTGATATGGTTTGACACAAACGCATGTACTGATTATAATAGAACAAATGTTTCATGAGGAGAGGAGAAGTGATTGAGACTGGGCGATATCGTGGTATTTGAGTCGGCTGATGAGGAAATCCGTCTTGATGTTGAGTTTGATGGGGATACTGTTTGGCTGACGCAGCATCAGATGGCTTCGCTTTTCGAAAAAGATCGAAGCGTGATATCGCGCCATGTCAGCAATATTTTTAAGGACGGGGAACTTGATAAGGAAAGCAATGTGCATTATTTGCACATTGCACAATCGGATAAACCGGTGGCTTTTTACGACCTCGATGTAGCTATTTCCGTCGGCTACCGCGTGAAGTCAAAGCGCGGCGTGGAGTTTCGTCGATGGGCAACCGAGGTGTTGAGGCAGTATGTCATTACGGGATATGCAGAGAATAAGAAGCGGCTTGCACAATTGGGTCAAATCGTGCAGGTGATGGAACGTATCCCTGAGTCTCTTGAATCAACCGATATCTTGGCGGTTGTTAAAGCCTATACGAATGCGCTGACGCTGCTGGATGACTATGATCACCAGCGAATTCTTAAGCCAAAGGGCCGGAAAACGATATATATCCTTAATTATGAAGAATGCCGAAAATTGATTGATTCCATGTCGTTTTCGGCTGAAAGTGATTTATTCGGGTCTGAAAAGGACGAGTCGTTCAAGTCGAGTATTGCTGCAATATACCAAAGTTTTGATGGTCGAGAGCTCTATCCGAGTCTGGAAGAGAAAGCGTCAAACCTTCTATACTTTATTGTGAAAAATCATTCTTTCCATGATGGGAATAAGCGTATTGCGGCAGCTTTGTTTCTCTATTTCCTTCATGTCAATGGCGCCCTATTTGCGAATGGGACGAAGTGCATCTCCGATAGCGCGCTCGTTGCCTTGACTATCATGATTGCTGAATCTCAGCCTAAAGAGAAAGAGGCGATGGTGGCTTTGGCCATGAGCTTCTTGTCAACAAAGGGCGGTCGCTAATACTTAGCTGCTATGGCCTATGGAAATCGTAGCTCTACCCCTTGTCAACGTGCTTTTGCACCAGGGCGGTGAGTTCTTTCTTGCTGTGAACATCTAGTTTCGCGTAGATTGAGCGCGTGTGGGCGCGTACGGTGTAAATTGACACCACCTCGCGCTCAGCGATTTCTTGCGCGGTGCGGCCGCGGGCAAGGCTTAGGAACACCTCGGTTTCGCGGGCGGAAAGCCCGACGGCCTTCGCCACTTCTTCGCAAGCAAGCTTCCACTTGCCGGGCTGCTTGGCCGCGCCTTGCGCGCCGCCTTCGCCTGCTGTTGCGTCCTCGCTGCCCTCGTCGACTGGCAGCAGCATGCCGTTAATCTGCTTCTCGGAGAATACGAACAGCACGTCTACCAGCACCGCAAGGCCGATGACGGCGATGATGATGCGCATGGCGCTGTCGGAGATGTGCGACGCCTGATACGCCATGGCCAACAGGCTGGCCACCAGCGTGCCGCCGGACAGCGCGGCATTGCCAAGCGCCATGATGCGCAGCGCCCCGGCGCGCCACTGGTACACCAGGTAGTACAGCATGGCCCACACCACCATGTTGTAGCACGTGCACACCACCCAAGCGCCGGCGGCTATGGCGGGCGTGTTCAGCGAGAACATGGCAATGCATACGATCAGCATCGTCAGCGCGCATGCGGCAACCGAATATAGCTTCGCGAACCCGTCGCGGCGCGACTTCGTGAGCAGAATGGCCGCCATAATGCCTGCCATCAGGGGAATCTCGATAAGCTGCGAGGTGACGTTCGCGCCGATGGAGAAATACGGCGGCACGCTGATCAACACGTAGGCGCGAATGAGCTCAAGCGCCGTCGAGCACAGTCCGATGGAAAGCAGCAGCACCCAAAACTTGCGTGTCAGCTGCACGGGCGTGGAAAGCACCTGCTTTTCGCCGCGCACGTCGCGCTGACGGATGCAGAACAGCCCCGCGCCGAGCAACGGCAGCGCAACGAATCCCGCCACAGCAATCGGTTGCGGGCAGCCGTTCAGCACGAAGTACACCGCAATGGAGAACAGCGTGCACTCGGCCAGGCGATACAGGGCGCGATGCGGCGCAAGCGTGCCGAACAGCGCCGCGGCGCGCAGAAACAGCATGGTGGTGCCCGCGCCGGACAGGATGCAGCCGCTGGTGAACAACACGGTAAGGCCCGCGTGGGGGAATGCGTCGCCGAAGACTTCGGCGCGCGCGTTGCACAGTAGCAGCGTGCCTGCGCATGCAACCACGCCGCCGATGAGCGTGGTGCGGTTCTTTGCTATCCAGCGTGAACAGCGGTCGGAAAACAGCGCAACGGCGGCCAGCGTGACGAAGCAGGCCAGCAGGTGCACGAGCATGAGGTTCTCCGCGATGCTGCTGTTGTCGGTTTCGTGCAGCCAGAACGACCCGGAAAACGCGATGGTGTTCCACGCGATCCAGCACCCCAAGCCCAGATACGTAAGCGTCGGCGCCTGCCGATCGATGGACGCGAGCGCTTTCGAGAATCGCTCACTCAGGCTCGCCTCGTTTTGACGTCCGACGCTCTCCTGCGCCGCGCTTTCCCGCTGTGCCATATTTCCCCCTCTTTGCGGACAAGGCGGGGAGAAGCTCCCGCGCCTTACGTGCTGGCAACGTTTCTGACAAGGGGACAAGGCGTTTGTCATGTTGTTCGCTTCAGATGGCTGTTGCTAGCGACCCTGTTTCGTCTTCTTGCTGCGGTGTGGCCGAAAGCCGAATTTCCGCTTGGGGCAAACTGTTTCCTCGGCCCCAAGCGCTGTTTTCGACCTGCCATATGACAAACGGCCTGTCCCTTTGTCATATCCCCGGCGCCTCTCCCTGCGCCGGGTTTCTTGCTGTCGATATTCTAAACCGACACGTCCATTTTCGACTAGTTAACAAGTGACTATATGAGTGCTGCAACATAGTTAACTAGTTTCTATGCAGGGCTTTTGCAAAAAACGTAAGGTAAATGCCGTTCCGATGGTGAAGACGATTGAAAGCGAACAAGAGCGCTTGAGATTGCGAAAACCTTTGCGGCGCACGCGGGCCTGCGAGCCTGTACCCGCTACCGGAATAGAGAAGGGCGCACGCGGACGCAGGTCTGCGAGCGGCAGTTTGCAAGCGCGCCGCGCGAAGGCGTCGCTTCAAGCAAGGGGGCATTCATGAACATCAAGAACAAGCCGCTGCCGAAGTTCGAGGTTCCGGCAAGCTACGAGAAATATGCCGAAGGCGGCTACCTTATGGATATGCGCGAAAGCGAGCCCGACAGTTTCGCCGCGCACAAGCCCACCGTCTCGTCGGCCGCCGGCGCGCAACTCGACCCGGCTGCCGAGCTCACGCCCGCCGCTATCGCGCAAGGCGCCCAGCCCGCCGCCGACTACGAACTCCCCGACGAGCCCACGTTCGCCGATCGCGTGAACGCCGTGGTCATGTGCATCGGCTCGCAAAACGCGTTGCGCGAGGCGCTGTACAAAACGCTGGCGTTCTGCGAGCAGCCGCGCGATTTCACCGAAGTCGAAGACTTCATCGCCGCCACCGACGAGTTCGTGTACAGCCACATCATGCAAACGCCGTTCACCATGATCGGCATGCTCACCGACGCCGGCGGCCTTTCTCAAACGCCGCTCGACGAGGCGGGCAACCCCGTCACGGCCGAGCAGCTGGCGAACCTTACCGCCGACGAGGCCGACGACTTGGTGGCCACGTACCGCATCGAAGCCACCGGCGCGGGCCGCGAGGCCGTGCGCCTGCTGGCTCCCGAGCGCCGCATCGAGGCACAGCTTTCCCTGCGCCCGCACCGCCGCGACACCTACTTCGCCGTACTGGACTTCTGCACCACACCGCGCAAGTTCCCTGAAATTGAAGCGTTTTTCAAGGCCACGCCCGGGCTTTCCCAGGACATCGTGGCAGATCACCACAAGCTTTCGCCCGACTTCTACGTCGACAAGCTCGACAAGGCCGGGGCGTTGGTTTGGAGAGGGGCCTGGGTTGCAACCGACGCAGGCAAGCAGATGCTGGAGGCGCACAAGCGGCAGACCGCGAACGCTCGATAGCGCTTGGGAAGCGCGGGACGCCTTGCGAAGCATGGGTTCAGTTGAAAAGGGCAGGGCGCACTTAGTTTTTGCCAACTGAGCTGTTCGCGCTTCGTCTTTCCGCCCGCGCTATGCCCGCCGCGACCTGCGTTCGCTCATTGCCGAAAGTGGGACAAGGGGACTGTCCCTTTGTCCCATTCCGTCACCTGTATCCACCCGCTCTTATAGACGAGTAAAGCAAGCAACAAAAGGAGGAGGAAAGCTTTGTCCACGACTATGACACGTCGCTCGTTCATGAAGACGGCCGCGGTCACCGGCGCCGTCGGCGCGCTGGGGCTTGGAGCCGCGCACAACATGAAGCCGAGCGACAAGGCATGGGCCGACAACGACGTGCACGAGGTGCGCACGTCGTGCCGCGCATGCATCGCGAACTGCGGCGTCATCGCCACGGTCAGCAACGGGCGCGTTATCAAGCTGCGGGGCGATTCCATCGACCCCATGTCGAAGGGCCGCTTGTGCCCGAAGGGCCTGTCCGGCATCCAGGCGCTGTACCATCCCAACCGCAACAAGTACCCCATGAAGCGCGTGGGCGCCAAGCCTGGCAACCAGTGGGAGCGCATCAGCTGGGACGAGGCGGCGAAAACCGTTGCGCAGCACATGATCGACATGCGCGACAAAACCGGCAAGCACGGCCTTCTGTGCACCACCGGTGGCGGCGGCAACCCGCAGTTCTTCAGCCCGCCGCGTTTCCGCAACTTCTGGGGCGCGGGCAACGTGTTCGAGCCTGGTTGCGCGCAGTGCTACCTGCCGCGTAACTTCACCATGCCGCTGGTCAACGGCATCGGCGACACGTCCATCGCCGACTCCGGCTGCTCGGAGCTGTACAAGCCGGCCAAGTACGGCGGACTGACGGAAGTCTACGTCATCTGGGGCACCGGTCCGGCGTGGCATTCGCCTTCGACGTCTGGCCGCTGCGTGGCCGAGCTGCGCGAAAACGGCTGCAAGACCGTCGTCGTGGACCCGCGCTTCACGGCTGACGCGTCGAAGGCCGATGTGTGGCTGCCCATCAAGCCCGGCACCGACATGGCCATGATGCTCGGTTGGATGCACTACATCATCGAGAACAAGCTGTACGAGAAGATCCCCGGCTACGAGACGTTCTGCGAGCAGTGGACGAACCTGCCGTTCTTGGTTGACCCGCGTGACAACGTCAGCCTTCCGCCGGTTGCCGAGAGCATCACGAAGGACGGTCAGCTTTTGCGCGCGTCGGCAGTGTTTGACGACGTGAACGCCGACAACGAGGGCTACGTGTACTTCGACACCGAAAAAGGCCAGGTCACGAAGGCCTTCGCCTTGGGTCCGGACAACGACGGCACGTATCACCCGCAGCTGTTCGGCACCGTGGACGTCACGCTGGCCGACGGCTCCACCATCACGTGTAAGACGGCGTTCCAGGCCTACAAGGACCGCTGCGCCGACTTCGACCTTGACACCGTGGCCGAGATCACCGGCTGCAAGAAAGAGAAGATCATCGAGGCCATCGAGCTGTACTGCTCGAGCGCGCACGGCGGCATCTCGCTGGGCGTGGCCACCGACATGTACCCGGGTTCGGCGCAGGCCGCCATCGGCGCCGCGGCGCTCGACTGCATGACGGCGCACCTGTGGCACTCCGGCTGCCCGGCGAACAAGGTGGGCGGCGCTGGCTCGAAGGGCCTGACGTCGAAGGAATCCACCATCTTCCCCTCGGGCTTCATCGGCGACACGAAGTACCAGTTCCAAACGAACGACGCCATCCTGGAGCGCCTGGGCTACTGCGAGCACAAGGGCCTCGGCGGCTGGATGCACAGCCACATCCCCACGGTGCTGTCCGCCGTGCTCACCGGCGAGCCGTACCAGCCGAAGGTGTGGATCGAGCGCTCCGGCAACAAGATGGCCGCGCTCGGCAACTCCAGCTCGTGGGTTGACGCGTTCCCGAAGTTCGACCTCATCGTGCATGGCTATATGTACCCGACCAGCTTCACCACCGAGGCCGCCGACATCGTGTTCCCCGTGTGCGAGTGGCTGGAGAATGCGTTCGCGCAGAACCGCTTGAACGTCAACCTCATGCGCAAGCCGGTGACGAACCTGTTCGAGGCCGCCGACGAGATCATGATGTGGGGCAAGATTGCCGAGGCCATGTCTGACCCGTCGAGCGATCTTTACGACGCTAACATGGAGGCGTGCATGGACTCCGAGAAGATCGGAAGTCCCATGGCCCCCGCGTACTGGAAGACGATCAACGAGTACTGGGATTGGGTCGCCCAGCAGGGCGGCGATAAGTCCGTCACCACCATGGAGCAGGCCATGGAGGCCTTCCCCATGAAGTGGGCGGAAGACGACGAGTACTGGGGCGGCACCGAGTACGACGGCTACTGCAAGGTCAACGCCAGCGGCGGCGTGGCCGGCAAGGTTGACCCGGGTATGGAAGGCGGCTCGGCAGACGCCGGCAACACCTACACCGGCTTCTCCACGGCGGCCCGCGACATCAAGGACAACCCGAAGAAGTGCGGTCCGTACGCCGACACCATGCTCTACCTGGGCCGTCACGGCAACGAGAAGTTCGACATGCCCGCCGCGGTGGTGGACTACAACCCCATGCCGTACTACTTCACGCCCGAGGACCAGTCCGAATACGGCGACGAGTACCCGCTGCGCCTGACCGAGGGCCGCATCCCGTACTTCCATCACGGCACGCTGCGCAACACGCCTTACACCCGCGAGATGTATCCGTACC
>OLNF01003080.1_pt1 | contig 12420 bp, 13 predicted proteins | sample 1673061 | NCBI WGS metagenome assembly OLNF01 (sample SAMEA3136751, study PRJEB25190) | human gut metagenome | reverse complement strand
GTCGCTGCCGTAGCGAAACTCGATATGCCACGTGGTCTGCATCGTGTCGTCGCGGAACAGGAAGTAGGTGAACTCGCCCGCGTCGTCGGCGGTCTTGTAGACGTCGACCGGGAAGGAGGCATCAAACGTCTCACCGCCGTAGGTCATCATCTCGCCTTCGCCGAGCTGATAGCTGCCGAGATATTCGTAGGTATGGGTCTGCTCGCTGCCATCGGTCAGCTTCGTGGTGACCGTGTCGCCGTCGAACGTGAAGGTGTCCACATCCGCGAGATACCAGCAGTCAAACATAAAATAGCCCGCGTCCTTGTAAGCTGCGACAGCTTCTTCGCCATAGATGTCGGCGCTGATGAAGCCCTTGAGATAGTCGACGTTCTCCTGCGCGGCGTCCTCGCCGACAATGGCCGCGGCCTTGCTCAGCCAGAGGTCGTCATACTGGCTGTCGAGGATGACGGTGAACAGATTCGCATAGGTCGTGCCGTTTTCTCCGGCAATGTCGGTCAGGATACCGAAATCGGTGGGCGTTTCTGTTTCTTCCCCGGCCTCCGGCTCAGCGGCTTCTTCGGTCTCTTCCGTGGTCTCAGACGCGGTGGTCTCGGCGTCAGAGGCCGCGGCGGGCGTCTCGGCATCCGCGGGCGCGGACGACGTGCAGGCGGTCAGGCCCAGCAGCAGGCACAGGCCCAGCAGCAGGGCAATCAGGCGTTTCGTGTGCTTCAAAGCGATGGTCTCCTTTTTCATTTGCATTTTAGTTCGAGTGCTCTAACCATTGCCAAAAGTAAAAGTTAGATTACTCTAACCGCCGTTTATCATAGCACAACAGCCCGCTCCTGTCAAGTCCCATTTTTGTCCCAGTCGGAAGACTCTCCTTGATTGCATCAAGGGGCTGGCGCACAGCGCTTTGCCTCGCATCATACTGCGGGGTATGCCGGGCGCGTTCTATTTTGGGTAGGCAGCGTCGTCCGCCCCTACGAATGGGAAGGAAGTGCAACAGAAAAAATTGTCCCGGTTTCGATCCGAAACCGGGACGTCTTTTACTTTTTGCGGGAACCGAGATGGAACGGCGGCTCTTCGCCGCGCAGCAGGCGGCGGATGTTCGCCCGGTGCATCACAAGCACGAGCAGGCCCGTGAACACAGCGAGGGCGATGAGCATTGGCTCCTTCGTGAAAAACGGTGTTCCTGCGGCCAGAACAATGGCCGCAGTCATGGAGCAAACGGACGCGCGCTTCGAAAGCAGCGCCATCAGGGCGAAGACTGCGACGAGTAGGACAAACAGCCGCCAGTCGATCATCAATCCGACTGCCGCCCCGGCGGAGACGGCCTTGCCGCCCTTGAACTTGAAGTAGATCGGGAAGCAGTGCCCGAGCAGGCACGCGGCTCCGCCGACAGCCAGCCCTGTCACGCCGCCTAGTCCGCGGCCGAGGAGCATCGCCAGAATGCTTTTCGCAAAATCACCCGCAAACGTCAGCACGCCTGCGCCAAGCCCATAGACCCGCGCGGCATTTGTTGCGCCGGCGTTGCCGCTGCCCTGTTGGCGCAGATCGGCATGGAAGATGTATTTCGTGACCAGAATGGACACGCTGATCGAACCGAGCAGATAACCGGCGATGGCGCAGAGCAGCAATTTCATGGCAGACTTCCTTCCGCTGCAAGCACCGCGAGAAAGCGGCAAATTAACGGGAACTTACAGCTCATTCAAAATTTCGCGCGCGACAAAGACGCCGCTCGCCGACGCATGCGACAGCGAATGGGTGATGCCGCTGCCGTCGCCGATGATATAGAGGCCCTTTTGCGTCGTTTCCAGACGCTCGTTCAGGGCGACCTCCATGTTGTAGAACTTGACCTCGACGCCGTAGAGCAGCGTATCGTCGTTGGCCGTGCCCGGCGCGATGCGGTCGAGCGCGTAGATCATCTCGATGATGCCGTCGAGGATGCGCTTCGGCAGGACGAGGCTGAGGTCGCCGGGCGTCGCGCCGAGCGTCGGCGTGACGAGTCCTTCTTCGATGCGCTTGACCGTGCTGCGCCGTCCGCGCACGAGATCGCCGAAGCGCTGCACGATGACGCCGCCGCCCAGCATGTTCGAAAGACGGGCGATGGACTCGCCGTAGCCGTTGGAATCCTTGAACGGCTCGGAGAAGTGCTTCGCAACGAGCAGGGCAAAGTTCGTGTTCTCGGTCTGCATCGACTTGTCCTCGTAGCTGTGGCCGTTGACGGTGACGATGCCGTTGGTATTTTCGTTGACGACGATGCCGTTTGGGTTCATGCAGAACGTGCGGACATTGTCCTCGAATTTTTCGGTGCGGTAGACGATCTTGCTCTCATAGAGTTCGTCGGTCAGATGCGAGAAGACGACGGCGGGCAGTTCGACGCGGACGCCGAGGTCGACGCGGTTGGAGAAGGTCTCGAGGCCCAGCTCGTGGCAGACGGTCTCCATCCACTTGCTGCCGCTGCGGCCGACGGAAACAACACATTCCCGGCAGGAATGCGCGCCGGATTCGCACTCGATCCGGAAGCCGCCGCCCTCGATGGTGCGGATGTTGTGGACGGGAGCATCGAAGAAGAAGTCGACCTTCTGCTTCAGCTCCTCATAGAGGTTTTCCAGCACAACGAAGTTGATGTCCGTGCCGAGATGGCGGACGGAGGCATCGAGCAGGTTGAGCTTGTTCTGGATGCAGAGCTTTTTGAAACGGGAGCCGGCGGTGGTGTAGAGTTTGGTGCCCGCGCCGCCGTGGGTCATGTTGATCTCGTCGACATAGTGCATCAGCTCGAGCGCCTTCTTCTTGCCGATGTGCTCGTGGAGCGTGCCGCCGAAGTCGTTCGTGATGTTGTACTTCCCGTCGGAGAACGCGCCCGCGCCGCCGAAGCCGCTCATGATCGAGCAGGTCTGGCATTTGATGCACGATTTCACGCGCTCGCCGTCGATGGGACAGCGGCGCTTGGCGAGCGGATGGCCCGCCTCGAAAACGGCGATCTTCAGGCTGCGGTCTTCCTTCGTCAGCTCGTAGGCGGAAAAAATGCCGCCGGGGCCAGCGCCCACGATGATGACATCATAATCAAAATTCTGCATAGTGTTCCTCCTGCCCCCTGGCAGCTGTGATCGATGACGGATGCAGGGGGACGGGCTTTGCCCGCCCCCTGTGGTGTATTATTCTACGGTAACGCTCTTGGCAAGGTTGCGCGGCTTATCAATGTCGCAGCCGCGCTGCAGCGCGACATAATAGGCGAACAGCTGGAGCGGGATGATCGCCAGAGACGGGAGGAAGGGTTCCTCCGCATCCGGGATGGTCATCAGCGCGTCCACGCGGGAGGCCATCTGCTCCTTTCCGGACTCGGTCGTCAGGGCGAGAACGCTCGCACCGCGCGATTTGACCTCGACGACGTTGCTCATCGCCTTGTCGAACAGCGGCGCATAGGTGCCGAGCGCGATGACGAGCGTGCCCGGCTCGATCAGCGAGATCGTCCCGTGCTTCAGCTCGCCGGAGGCGTAGGCCTCGGAATGGATGTAGGAGATCTCCTTCAGCTTCAGCGAACCCTCCATGCCGGTGGCATAGTCGAGATTGCGGCCGATGAAGAAGATGGAGTTGTGGTTGAAGAAGCGCGAGGCGAAATGCTGGATCTCGCTCTGCTCCTCGAGTACCCGTGCGGCCTTGTCGGGCAGGCGCTCCAGCTCGGCGACGAGCGCGGCGTAATATTCGGGCGTGATGGTGCCGCGCTGATCGGCCATGTAGATGGCCAGCTGCGAGACGACGGCCAACTGCGTGGAATATGCTTTCGTGGTGGCGACGGCGATCTCCGGCCCGGCCCAGGTGTAGATCACGTCGTCCGCCTCGCGGGCGATCGTGCTGCCGACGACATTGACGATCGAGAGCACCCGCGCGCCGAGCGATTTGATCTCGCGCATGGCGGCCATGGTGTCGAGTGTCTCGCCGGACTGGCTGATGACGATGGCAAGCGTGCCATCCTCGACGATGGGATCGGAATAGCGGAACTCGGACGCAAGGCAGACCTCAACGGGGATGCGCGTCAGCTTTTCCAGCGTGTATTTTGCGACCATGCACACGTGCAGCGACGAGCCGCAGGCGATCATGTCGATCTTTTTGATCTTCGTCGCGTCGAGAGACAGGCCCTCAAAGACGATACGGCCCTCGTGGATGCGCGGGCTGATCGCGCGGCGCAGCGCCTCCGGCTGCTCCATGATCTCCTTGAGCATGAAATGCTCATAGCCGCCCTTTTCTGCCGCCGAGATCTCCCAGTCGATGTGGTGGTGTTCCTTTTCGATGGGCTGCTCCATCGCGTTGTAGACCTGGATGCCGTCGCGCGAGAGGACGGCGACCTCGCCGTCTTCCATGTAGACCACGTCGCGCGTGTACTGCACGAGGGCCGTCACGTCGGAGGCAAGGAAATTCTCACCCTTGCCGAAGCCGAGCAGCAGCGGCGCGTCCTTGCGCGCGGCATAGAGCCGGTCAGGCTCGTCGGCGCAGACGATGCCGAAGGCGTATGCGCCCTCGATGCGGTGCAGCACCATGTAGATCGCATCCGGGACGGTGTTCGTCTCCGGCAGGCCGAGGCAGTATTCGAGCAGCTGCGCCACGACCTCGCTGTCGGTCTGCGAGACGAATTTCACGCCCTTTTCCTCAAGGAAGGTGCGAATTTCGAGATAGTTTTCAATGATCCCGTTGTGAACCAGCGCAATCTTGCCATTCTGGCTCAGATGGGGGTGGGAGTTGATGTCGTTCGGCTCGCCATGGGTGGCCCAGCGGGTGTGCCCGATGCCGAGCGTGCCGGGCAGGAGCGCACCATGTTCCGTTTTTTCTTCGAGATTGGCGAGACGTCCTTTGCATTTTTCCACATGCAGCACGCCGTCCGCCGCGACGCAGATGCCCGCGGAGTCATAGCCGCGGTATTCCAGACGGCTAAGACCGTTCAGCAAAATGGGCGCCGCCTGTTCGCGGCCGATATATCCAACGATTCCACACATAATAAAAAGGCCTCCTGATCAAAAATTTACGCACAGCAATCCAGCCGGGCGATCTGTGTCCGCCTGGCCGTTTGCTGCATGGTCGATTTTCTTCTCAGAACAAACCTCGCAGTCCTTTTGTCTGACACTCTGCTCACAGCCCTTCTGTTTTGCGGTCGCCCGCATATTTCTGACTGTGTTACGCGCGCAGAGCGAGCACGGAGACGCATCCGCCGAATCTTCGATCACGTCTCTCCTCGTCGTCCGGGGATCTCCCCGGCGCTGGCGCTTGCTGATGGACGGGTCCATATCCTCCTTTCCCTTCTGCGAGTATCCCTATTATACGCGAGAACGGAGAAAAAAGCTACATTTATTTTCTGGTCAAACAGGACGCAAAACGGGCGGCTATTCGCCGCCCGCATTGTGATTCAGCTGAGATATTCGCGCTCGAGATCGCGCACCATGCGGACGTATTTCGTCTTGCATCCGGCGAGATCGCCCGCCTGCAATGCGTTGTAGCAGGGCTGGAGATACTGCTCGCGGATGGCGGCGTAGCGTGCGTCCCGGTCTCCGCAGACGTCGATGCACATAACAATCGTCGGCGCGATGCGGTAATACTCCTCAATCAGGGCCGCGCCGTCGGGCTGGGCCTTGAGGTATCCGTCGCGGAAGGCGCGGAACGCCGTCAGCTCGGCGCAGTCATCCGGCTTGCCCTCGGACTCGCAGACCGCGGTCGTGATGAAGCAGAGGCCGAGGAACTTTTTCTTGCGGAAGCCGCCGGCCAGCGTCTCGTAATCGCCGACGTAGAACGGCGATTTTGGATACCGCTCGACCCAGACGGCCTGCAGTGTGTCGGCAAATTCACGGCCGGACGGCAGCTTCTGCCGCAGCACCATCGGCACGAAGAAGAGCGCGACGACGTATTTGTCTTCGTCGAACAGGAAGCGGCTGCCCTTCCTGGCGGCCCAGTCGACAGCCAGATCGTCGATCATCCGTCCGGCTGCGGCGCGGAGCTGCGCAGCGCGCGCATCGGCGGGAAGGCCGGCCAGCCCGGCATCCAGCCGGACGACCACGGCGCGGCAGCCCGCCTCATATTCGTCAAAGGCAGGGACATAATCGGTCTTTGTCACCCGCTTGTGGAAGCCCCGGTAGTTCCGGATACATCCGGACAGTTCCTCCAGCGCAGCGGCATAGGCATCCGCATCCGGCGCAGCAGGCGTCTCTGCCGCTTCGGTCACAAGGTCGCTCTGCGCAAGGCGCGCGCCGCAGTACATGCAGGAAAACTCGGCAAGCGACGCCGGGACTCTCAGCTCCTGCATACATTTTGGGCATTTTCCGGTCAGAAATTCCTGTTCCATAGTATTACCAATCGCTTTCTGCGTTTTTGTTTTTTCTATTTTTTCATAAATCGTGCGCCCTGTCAATCCTTATTTCCGCAAAAAACACGGAGAAAACCGCCGCACCTGAAAAATCGACACGAAGAGGCGAAAAATCAGACTGGAAATAGGGTGGAGCGCTTGGTAGAGTATGCGCGTAATCCAAATGAAAGGAATGATACGTCATGGAACGTTTTGAAATGGAATGGACCCGCATTGCACAGCAGCGGCCGCAGACCCCCATCTGGGCGCGGGACGAGGAACTGGAGCGCAGTGTCTCACAGAAGGAGCTTTGGTCGCCGCTTCGCGCGCTGCGTCGGAGAAAAACAAGATGAAGCGGGAAGAGAAACCACACTCCCGCTTCGGACGGGCGCGGCAGTCTATGAACTCCGCGCCGCAGAGCGGGCGGAAGGGACGCTCGGCTTCTGGTGGTGTGGACGGTACGGCATGCACCGCTGGGCAATGCCGATTGCGCCGATCGATGTTGATCTCGCGAAGTATGCGCACGTGACGATCGTCTCGCCGATCTGGGTGTTTGCGCTGGCCGCGCCGATGCGCGCCTTCTGCGGCGAGGCCGCCGGGAAGATCCGCACGGCGGACTATATTCTGGTACATCACACGCGCGGGCAGTATGAAAACGCAGCGCGTGAGATGGGCGCGCTGCTTGGCATCCATCACACGGCGCTGCGCAGCGTCCAGTGCAAGGTCGGAAGATATCGCGAAATTCCCACAAATTCGCGCTGTGGTGGGAGCGATCAAAGATTGTAGTCGATGGCGCCGCGCGATTCGCGGATGGACTTGCAGAGCGTAGAGACGGCAACGTGGCGCGGGTCGTTCTTATAGCGGCTCAGGGCCTCCAGATCATCAAAATCAGCGATCAGGCAGGCGTCGTAGGTATTGCCGGGCTTGCAGCTGCGGTGGATCTCCATGTGCCGGATCTCCGGGATCACGCCGTCCAGCGCCTGTAGGCCGGACAGAAATTTTTCGCGGTTTTCTTCTTCGCCCTCGCGGAATTTCCACATGACAATATGACGGATCATTGTTGTTCCTCCCTATTTGATACGATATTCGAAATTTTCACAGATGAGCACCATGCCCTCGCGCACGCCGTCTGGCAGCAGCGCGAGCGCCACCTCGGTCTCCACGCCGCTCTCGCCGACGAGCACGGCATAGTCGCCGCGAATCTCTTTGACGGTTCGTTCAAAAATCATCAGAAGACCTCCTTTTTTCATATAGTATAACATAGATCAGCCGCCTCTGCACATCCTATTGGAAAAAAGGAGGCCGATTTTTATGAACAACGATACCATTTCTCTCTTGCAGGAATGTTCCGCGGGCGCGAACATGGCAATGTCTGCGATCGATCAGGTGCTGGAGGGCGTGGAAAATCCGGCGCTGCGCGACGCCCTGACCGAGAGCCGCCGCGTCCACGACCGCATCGGCGGCGAGACGTGCAGTCTGCTCCGCGCGCAGGGCCAGGAGGGCAAGGCGGCCAATCCCGTTGCGCAGTCGATGGCATGGCTGAAAACGAACTGGAAGCTGACCGTCCGCCCCGGCGACGAGACCGTTGCCGACCTGATCGTCGACGGCTGCAACATGGGCGTCAAATCCCTGACGCGCTATCAGAATCAGTATCCCGCCGCCAGCGGCCACGCCCGTGCGCTGGCCGGGCAGCTGATCGACGCGGAGGAGCAGCTGTCAAACGAGTTACGGCGCTACCTTTGAAGAGGCAACACCACATCATTGCGTCTGCGCGCTTTGACGGATCTTTTTCGCCAATGCTTCGGTTTGAAAAACTTGAAATATTGCGCAGCCGTTGGCGACGAAGGAGCCTTACGGATGCGGCAATGCCCCTCGCGGGTACACAAAGTATGTCTGCGTTTTTCAAATCTTGCCTTGACGGAAAATCTCTCGCCAAATCTGCTTGCCGAATCATGTGGTGCTGCCTCAGAAAAAACTCGTTGTCAATTTCGTGAAATTGGTGTATAATGGAGCCACCAAGAAAAGGGGGAGTCCATATGACCAACAAAGTTATCACCATCAGCCGTCAGTTTGGCAGCGGCGGCCGCACCATCGGCAAGGCCGTTGCAGAGAGACTTGGAATTCCCTACTATGATAAGGAACTGGTCGATGCGGTCGCGAAGGAGAGCGGCTTCTCGCACGAATTCATCGAAGAGATCGGCGAATACGCCACAGTGACGAGCAGCTTTCTGTTCAACATCGCTGTCTCGTCCCATCCGATGGGCCTGATCGACACGATGTCCGTCTCCGATAAGCTCTATGTCTGCCAGACGAATGTCATCCGCGATCTTGCAGACAAGGGGCCGTGCGTGATCGTGGGCCGCTGTGCCGACTTCATTTTGAAGGACCGGCCCGACTGCCTGCATGTCTTCATCCATGCCGACAACGCGCACCGCGCTGCGCGTATTCGCGAGCGCTACGGCGAGACGAAGCAGCCGATGGAAAAGCGCCTACAGGAAAAGGACAGCAAGCGCAAGGTCTATTATAAGCACTATACGAACCGCAATTGGGGCGAGGCCGGGAATTACGACGTCTGCCTCGACAGCGGTACGCTCGGCGTGGACAAGTGCGTCGACATTGTCTGCGACATCGCGGAAATGGCGTGACAAAAGCCGGGCGGGAGCAGAAACACTGAAAGCCTCCTGCGCAGGAATCCCCCGCGCAGGAGGCTTTTTGACGCGGCGCGGAACAAAAGATTCTCCCGGCACGTCTGAAAAACATCAAAGAAATGGAAAAGGAGTACATAACATGGGACTGATTAGAGCGGCATTGGGCGCGGCTGGCGGCGCGATGGCCGACCAGTGGAAAGAGTATTTTTACTGTGAATCCATTCCGGAGGACGTGATGGCCGTCAAGGGTCTGCACCGCGTTTCCGGGCGCAGCAGCAACTACAAGGGCAGCGAGAACATCATTTCCAACGGCTCCGTCGTCGCGGTGGCCGATGGCCAGTGCATGATCATCGTCGATCAGGGCAAGGTCACAGAGCTTTGCGCCGAACCGGGCGAATTTGTGTACGATTCCTCGACGGAACCGTCCATTTTCTCAGGCCAGCTTGGCACGAGCATCCTCGACACGTTCAAGAACATTGGCAAGCGCTTTACCTTCGGCGGCGAACCTCCGAAAGACCAGCGCGTGTACTATTTTAATACCAAAGAGCTCATCGGCAACAAGTACGGCACACCCTCGCCCGTTCCGTTCCGCGTCGTCGACCAGAGAGCCGGCATCGACATCGACATTGCCATCCGCTGCTTTGGTGAATACAGCTACCGCATCTGCGACCCGATCCTGTTCTACACGAACGTCTGCGGCAACGTGGGCGAGGATTACACGCGTGACCGGCTGGACGGCCAGCTCAAGACCGAACTGCTGACCGCGCTTCAGCCCGCGTTTGCGAAGATTTCCGACATGGGCATCCGCTATTCCGCGCTCCCCGGCCACACGATGGAGCTGGCCGACGCGCTGAATGAAGTGCTGTCTGGCAAGTGGCGTAATCTGCGTGGTCTGGAAATCGTCTCGTTCGGCGTATCCAGCGTCAAGGCGAGCGAGGAAGACGAGCAGATGCTCAAGGAGATGCAGCGCAACGCGGCTTTCATGGACCCGACGCGCGCGGCTGCGCACCTGGTCGGCGCACAGGCGGCCGCCATGCAGTCGGCCGCGTCCAATCAGGGCGCAGGCCCCGCGATGGCATTCATGGGCATGAACATGGCAGGACAGATGGGCGGCATGAACGCGCAGAATCTCTATCAGATGGGCGCGCAGCAGCAAGCCGCACAGCCAGCCCCGGCTCCCGCTGCACCGGCAGCGCCCACGAACGGCTGGACGTGCAAGTGCGGCAAGACCGGCAACACGGGCAAATTCTGCGCCGAATGCGGCAGCCCGAAGCCGGCAGACGACAGCTGGACGTGCAGCTGTGGTGCGGTGAACCACGGCAAGTTCTGCGCCGAGTGCGGCAAGCCGAAGCCCACCGGCCCGGCAAAGTGCGCCGGCTGCGGTTGGGAAGCCCCGGAGGGCCAGCATCCGAAGTTCTGCCCCGAGTGCGGCAAGCCGTTCGCCTGAGCGAACGGCACAGCGCGTGAAAGGAGAGAGGAGACACCATGCCAACACAGGTGACCAATTACCAGTGTCCGGCGTGTACCGGCCCGCTGCATTTTGTCGGCGCGTCCGGAAAGCTGGAATGTGACTACTGCGGCTCGACCTACGACGTGGCCGAGATCGAGGCGCTCTACGCGGAAAAAGAGGCGAAGGCCGCTGAGACCCAGCAGAAGGAAGAGCAGAAGCAGGCGGCAAAGAAACAGGAGGCCGCGGAGGGCGGCTGGGACACGTCGGACATGAGCGACGACTGGGGCGACGACGCGGATGCGATGCGGGCCTATTCCTGCCCGTCGTGCGGGGCGGAGCTGCTCTGCGACGAGACGACGGCGGCAACCAGCTGCCCCTACTGCGGAAATCCGACGGTCGTGCCGGGAAAGTTTGCCGGGGCGCTGAAGCCGGAATATGTCCTGCCGTTCAAGCTTGCAAAGGAGGACGCCGTCAAGGCGCTGAAGGCGCACTACAAGGGAAAGCCCTTCCTGCCGAAGGCGTTCTCGGCCGAGAACCACGTGCAGGAGATCAAGGGCGTCTACGTCCCGTTCTGGATGTTCGACGGCGAGGCCGAGGGCTGGGCCAACTACAAGGCATCCCGTTCGCATACGCACCGCGAGGGCGACTATGAGGTCACGCGGACGGAGCATTTCGACGTCTACCGCGAGGGTTAGCTCGCCTTTGAGAAGATCCCGGTCGATGCGTCGAGCAAGATGCCGGACGACCACATGGACTCGATCGAGCCGTTTGATTACAAAGAGCTGAAGCCGTTTTCCACGGCGTATCTGCCGGGCTTCCTCGCGGACAAATACGACGTCAGCGTCGAGGACAGCCAGGAGCGGGCGGACAGCCGCTGCGCGGGCACGCTGGTCGACGCGATGCGCGACACGGTCGTCGGCTATGACGGCTGCTTCGTGGAAAATCAGGACATCAAGCTGAAGCGCGGCAAGGTGCATTATGCGCTGCTGCCGGTCTGGATGCTGACGACAAAGTGGAAGGATAAGGACTATCTGTTTGCAATGAATGGGCAGACCGGAAAACTCGTCGGCGACCTGCCGACGAGCTGGGGAAAGTTCTGGGCGACGTTCGGCATCATCACCGGTGTGCTGACGGCGGCGCTTACGGCGTTTTTCCTGCTGGCGTAAGGAGGTGGACGGAATGAAACGAAGACTTGCCTGTATCGTGCTGGCCGCGCTGCTCCTGCTGGGGCTGTGCTGCACGGCGTTTGCAGAAGCTCCGGCCGCGACGGAAGCGCAGCTCTGGAACATCACGGACACCGTCGGCCTTCTGACGAGCGACGAGGATCTGACACTGGAGGCGCGGGCGGAGGAAATCTCCGCGCAGTATGGCGTCGGGATCTATCTGCTGATCCTCGAGGACTATTCGGAATACTATGACGACCCCTACGAGACGGCGTATGAGCTTTACCACCAAAACACGCTGGGCATGGGCGAAGACCGGGACGGCGTGATCCTGCTGATGAGCATGTCCGACCGGAAATATGCCACGTTCTTCTATGGGCCGAAGGCGGAATATGCCTTTGACGCCTACGGACAGGAATTGATGGAGGAGGAGTTCCTCGACGATTTCCGGGACGACGACTGGTACGACGGCTTCGAGGATTATCTCGAGGTCTGCGCCGAGTATCTGGAAAGAGCGGAGGCGGGCGACCCCGTCCGGGGAGACTATTCTTCGGCGGGCGGCTCCAGCGTCAGCGGCATCGGGACGACGATCCTCGTCTGCCTGGGCATCTCCGCAGTCATCGCAATGATTGTCTGCCTGATCCTGCGGGGCAAGATGAAGTCCGTCCGCAAGGGCACGCACGCCGATGCCTACGTCACGGGCAGCCTGAACCTGACGGCCAGCCGCGACCAGTATACGCACACCACCGAGACGCGCACGAAGATCGAACACGAATCGTCTGACAGCAGCGGAGGCGGCAGCTCTGCCTGCTCGGGCGGCGGCGGCTCCGGCCGCAGCGGCAGCTTCTG
>OLNF01003076.1_pt1 | contig 12433 bp, 10 predicted proteins | sample 1673061 | NCBI WGS metagenome assembly OLNF01 (sample SAMEA3136751, study PRJEB25190) | human gut metagenome | reverse complement strand
TTCCGATCTTAAGTTGTTGCTAAACCTCTCCGTCAAAGCCTGACGGCTTTGCCACCTCCCCTAGTAGGGGAGGCCTTGGCAAAAGATTCATTTTTCGCTATCATCGCCTACGGCTCCAAAATCATCTTCTGCCGCAGGACAAAATCCAATATCAGCAGGGCCAAACGTAGCGAAGCGTACACCCTCGAAAGCGCGACGGCCTGCCAAGGGCTCCCCTACTAGGGGAGCTGGCGAGCGAAGCGAGACTGAGAGGTTTAATTCGTTCCCTTGAAATACAGTCCTCTTGTAAACTCTCCCTCAAAGGGTGCGTGGACACAGATGCTGTCCAGAATGGCGGCAGCTTCCTCCCGGGATTCCAGTGTGAAGTAGGCCACGCCGTAGTCCACAGTCAGAGCACCGGGCTTATCACCCATATAAATAGGTACGGGGTTATAGATCGTCCGCACGCCCATGCCGCAGCGCACCGGGAACTTTTTGGCCTTGCGGTCGGTCAGTTCCCCTGCTTTATTGCAGTGGGCGCAGTCATGGATGTTCTGCAGCGGGCAGGCACGGGTGACCATCAGCGGCATGTGGCCATAGACCAGCACACCGGTGGGCACAGGCTTGCCATTATGGGTAGGGGCAATGGTGCTGATATCGCTGTCCTTGACTTCGGGCAGGATGAGCACACTGTTCAGGCCATGGTCGGCGTAGAACTGCGCCGCCATCTGGTTGGTGACGTTCAGGCCAAAGCCGCCGGTCATCGGCAGGCCACGGCAGAGCCGCAGGTGGGCGATATTGCTTACCTCATAGCCCGCAAAACCCGCATCCTGGGTGGCGGCAATGCGGCGGGCGGTGTCCTCCTCCAGCGCGCCGAACATCACGCGCGGCAGCTCCAGAAGGGTCTTTTCCCGCCACTCCCGGGGCACCCGGTCGGCCTGGGCAATGGGCAGGATGAGATACTCCACCCCGCTCAGGGCCTGCTCCGGCACCTGATCCCAAGCTTCAAAGCGGGCGCGCAGGGTGCGGTGAGGCGGCAGAGTGCGCAGGGGCAGAGCATCCGGCTCCGCCTCGTGTACCGGCCAGGGGCGCAGGACCTCCCGCTTTTTCAGCAGGGCCTCCAGCGCATCCCGGCGCAGCTCGTTCACGGCACTGCCCGGCACGAACCAGGGGCCGCCGTCCATCTCCACATCGATCTTTTCCACCGCAAAGGGGGTGCCGCCCGTCTTGGAAAGGCTGCGCTGCAGGCTCTCGGTGGGGTCGGTGCGGGCAGGCTGCGGTTCCGCATCGCCGTAGGCAAAGGCCTTGTTGCCGTCCGCGTCGGTCACGGTCAGCTTCTCGCCGCCCTCTTCGATCTCCAGCCTGAACTGCACCGGCACCCGGCTACGCTCGCGGCGGTAGAGCTCGCGCAGGGCAGGCAGGGTCTTTTTGGTCAGCTCCGCATCGGCTTCACTGCGCACGCCGAACATAGTGCCGTCGATCTTTCCATCCAGATAACCGGAAGTGAAGCCGGAGCGGCTGAATGCATTTTTCAGCAGGTCACGGTCGTAGGCGCGGCCCTCGCGGCCTGCCAGACAGGCACTGACCGCCGCCGCCACATACTCCGGCGTGCGCAGGCGGCCCTCGATTTTGGCCGATGCCACGCCGACGGCCTGCATCCGATCCAGCTTGTCGATGACAGAGTTGTCCTTCAGGGAAAGGTGGTGCAGACGGCCCGGCTTGCCCTCGGGCAGCGGGTTTGCCTCAAAGGGCAGGCGGCAGGGCCCGGCGCAGGAGCCCCGGTTGCCGCTGCGGCCGCCCAGGAAGGCAGACATATAGCACTGGCCGCTGACACACATGCAGAGCGCGCCGTGGACAAAGCACTCCGTCTCGATGCCGCAGTGCTTTGTGATGTGCTCCACCTCGGGCAGGCTCAGCTCACGGGCCAGCACTACCCGGGTAAAGCCCAGCTCCTTCAGCTCCAGCGCGCCCTGCAGGGTGTGGACGCTCATCTGGGTGGAGCCGTGGCGGGGCAGGTCGGGGGCAATCCGTCCGATGAGCTGTGCCACCGCCAGATCCTGGCAGATGACCGCATCCGCACCGCTCTCGGCCACAGCCTTCACGGCACCGGCCAGCGCGGCCAGCTCCCCGCCGTAAACGGTGGTGTTCAGTGCCACGTGCACCTTGACACCCCGCGCATGGCAGAACCGGACTGCCTCCTTCAGGCTGTCCGCATCAAAATTTCCGGCCCCTGTGCGGGCATTGAAGCCCGAAAAGCCCAGATATACCGCGTCCGCACCGCTGAACACCGCAGCGCGGAGCATCTCTTCACTGCCCACCGGGGCAAGGATCTCAATCTTTGGCATAATACTCCCTTTGTTCCGGCGCGCTCACCGCGCCCCCATTCACGCTTCCGTCTTTGCTTCCCGGTCGGCCTTCTGCTTGGCCTGCAGGCGTGCCAGCTGCTCCCGCAGGGCATCGTTTTCACGCCGCAGCGTTTCATTTTCCGTTCTCACCTTATCCTCAGCCAGCTTTGCCCTGGCGGCATCGGCAATATAATCCTGGATCTGGCTGCGCATATTCTCGGCGCTGCCGGTGCTCTTTTTGTACTCGTCCAGATAATCCATGGCGCAGAACACCGCCGCCTTGGTCACCGAAAGGTTTTCGTTGGTGTCCAGCAGCTTGGTGATATCCTCATCCAGCCGTTTGGCCAGAGAGGCGATATACTTTTCGGAATCCGTCGTTGCGATCGCATAGGGCGCGCCCGCAATGGTCACTCTCACTTTATTAACCATCGTATCCTCACTAATAATTACTCTGAGCGGAGTTTGTGGCCGAGTTTCCTGCCCCGGTGCACGCTTTTGCCCCCGCCGGGACAACCGTTCGCTTCTTATTATAATATAAATGCGCTCCAAGAGAAAGTGTTATTTTTGAATTTTTTGCATATTTACCAGAAAGATTGTGACAAAAATGTCAGTTACGGCAAAAATCGGCGTTTTTCCTTGCATTTACGAATAGAACTGATTATAATGTTCTTGTTGTGGTAACAGGGAGAGGGAAAGAGGAGAAATTCCTGTTACGATATTTCAAAACAGCACAAGTGTGTGTGCGGATAGGAGTTCCTTATGACTACAAAAGAATTTGCAAAAATTCTTCAGGACAAGCTGACCAGCGAGTACGGCGTGGATCTGAGCGTTGCTTCCAAGCAGCAGATCTACCGCTCTCTTGCCCTGATCTGCCGTCAGATGATGAGCGAGAACCACAAGAAGTTCCAGTCCAAGGCCATTGGCACCGGTACCAAGCAGGTATACTACCTCTGCATGGAGTTCCTGATGGGCCGCAGCCTGAAGGTGAGCCTGTTCAACCTGGGTCTGGAAGATGTTGCCCAGAAGGTGCTGGCTGATGCCGACATCAACATCGAGGGCATCTTTGAGGAAGAGCCCGATGCAGGCCTGGGCAACGGCGGTCTGGGCCGTCTGGCTGCCTGCTATCTGGACGGCATGGCCACCACCGGCGTGTGCGGCACCGGCTACTCCATCCTGTACGAGTACGGCATCTTCAAGCAGAAGATCGTGGACGGCTGGCAGCAGGAGCGCGCTGACAACTGGCTGCCCGGCGGTCAGGTCTGGCTGAAGAGCCACCCCGATCAGGCCATCGAGGTCCGCTTTGATGGCGAGATCCGCGAGAACTGGGATCACGGCTTCCACTATATCCAGCACACCAACTACAACAGCGTTATGGCTGTGCCCTCCGACATGTATGTGCAGGGCTACGACGGCAAGGGCGTTGCCAAACTGCGCCTGTGGCAGGCCAAGGCTCCTGACTTTGATATGTCCAGCTTCTCTCTGGGCAACTACAACACTGCCATGAGCAAGAATGCCAGCGCCGAGCTGATCTCCAAGGTGCTGTACCCCAACGACAACCACATTGAAGGCAAGATCCTGCGCCTGCGCCAGCAGTACTTCCTCTCTGCCGCATCCATCGGCGATATCGTACAGAACCACCTGTCCACCTACGGCACGCTGGAGAATCTGGCCGACAAGGTCGCCATCCAGCTGAACGACACCCATCCCACGCTGGCCATCCCCGAGATGATGCGCATTCTGCTGGATGAGTGCGGCTTTGACTGGGATAAGGCCTTTGAAATCTGCCAGAAGGTCTTTGCCTACACCAACCACACCGTTATGGCCGAGGCTCTGGAGAAGTGGAACGTGGACATCTTCAAGATGACTCTGCCCCGCATCTACCAGATCGTGGTCGAGATGAACCGCCGTGCCCGCGAGGAGCTGGAGAAGGCATTCCCCGGCGACGAGGGCAAGATCAACTACATGGCTCTGATCGGCGACAACCAGGTCCGCATGGCAAACATTTGCGCCTACACCGCCAACAGCATCAACGGCGTGTCCAAGCTGCACAGTGAGATCATCAAGGACAGCGTCTTCCACGATTACTACCTGTTCAAGCCGCAGGCCTTCAAGAACGTGACCAACGGCATCGCTTACCGCCGCTGGCTGCTGGCCTCTAACCCCGGCCTGTGCAAGCTGCTGGACGAGACCATCGGCGACGGCTACAAGCATGATGCTTCCGATCTGTCCAAGCTGAACAAGTTCGAGAACGACAAGACCGTTCTCAAGCGCCTGAACGAGATCAAGCTGGAAAACAAGAAGAACTTTGCCAACTATCTGTCCAAAAGCACCGGTCAGGTCATCGACCCGAACTCCATTTTTGACTGTCAGGTCAAGCGTATGCACGAGTACAAGCGCCAGCACCTGAACGCGCTGAACATCGCTGCCCAGTACCTGTACCTGAAGGAGAACCCCAACGCCGACTTCATCCCCAAGACCTACATCTTCGGCGCAAAGGCTGCTCCCGGCTACTACATGGCCAAACAGATGATCCGCATGATCTGCAAGCTGGGCGACCTGATCAACAACGATCCCGCCGTGCGCGACAAGCTGCGCGTGGTCTATCTGGAAGAGTACTGCGTGTCCCTGAGCGAGCACCTGATGCCCGCTGCCGAGGTCTCTGAGCAGATCTCTCTGGCAGGCACCGAGGCTTCCGGCACCGGCAATATGAAGTTCATGCTGAACGGTGCCATCACCCTGGGCACCCTGGACGGCGCCAACGTGGAGATCGCTGATGCTGCCGGCAAGGAGAACGAGCTGATCTTCGGTATGCTGACCCCCGAGGTGAACAACCTGAAGCAGGTGGGCTACCACCCCAACGCCTTTATCACGGGCGACGACGTGGCCAACTACACCCTGAACTTCCTGGAGCGTGGCTGGAACGGCGAGAACTTCCACGAGGTCACCGAGAACCTGCGCACCAGCGACCCGTACATGGTCATGGCCGACTTCAAGGATTACCGCCGTGCACAGGCCGACCTGCAGAAGCTGTACGCCGACCGTGAGAAATGGGCCCGCATGAGCCTGAAGAACACCGCCAACAGCGGCATCTTCAGCGCCGACCGCGCCGTGCTGGACTACGCACGCGACATCTGGCACGCTTCCACTGTGCCCATGGGCAAGTAAGAACCCTCTCCGTCATTGCTACGCAATGCCACCTCTCCCGAAGGGCGAGGTTTAAGAGTTCTTCCCTGAATGTTTCCCTCTCTTGTAAAAAGCTCCCCCCTCGGGGGAGCTGGATGCCGAAGGCAGCCTGAGAGGGTTTGCTAAAAATCCAAAGCCCCGGCGGCGTTCTGGCCCGCCGGGGCTTTTTTGAGAAAGGACGACCCAGTTTTGTCTTGTCTGTTCAATAGCTACGACCCCTATTTCAAGCAGCCCTTTGGTGCAGTGCGGGCCGGGCAGTCCGTGCACCTGACCCTCTGCATCCCGGAAGAGCTGGGCTATGTGGACCCCCATCTGGTGATCCAGAAGGAGGGCAAATACGACGTACCGGTGCATTACCGCATGAAGTTTGACGGTCAGACCCCCAAACAGAACCACTTTTCGGTGGATGTGACCCTGAACGATGTGGGCCTGTACTTCTATTACTTTGACCTGTATACCGACTTCCGCCGCATCGTGCGCGGGCCGGACAACTGCGGCGTGGTCAGCTGGCAGGACGGCGAAAAATGGCAGATTACCGTGTATGAGGCAGACTTCCGCACCCCGGAGACCTTCAAGGGCAAGGTGTTCTACCAGATCTTCCCGGACCGCTTCTGCGAGGGTGTGGAGAACAAGCCCATGCCCTTTCCGGACCGACTGTATCAGGCCGACAAGCATGCCGAGCCCTTCTGGCAGCCCAACGAGACCGGCGGCCACCTGAACGAGGACTACTTCGGCGGTGACCTGAAGGGCATCCAGCTCAAGCTGCCCTACCTGCACGAGATGGGCGTGGATTACCTCTACCTGAACCCCATCTTCGAGGCCCACTCCAACCACCGCTACAACACCGCCGACTACCTCAACGTGGACCCGCTGCTGGGCACCAACGAGGACTTTGAGACCCTGTGCAAGGAAGCTGCTAAGTATGGCATCGGCATCGTGCTGGACGGCGTGTTCAGCCACACCGGTTCCGACAGCCGCTACTTCAACCGCGAGGGCCGCTACGGTGAGGGCGGCGCTTACCGCGACCCCAACTCCCCCTACCGCAGCTGGTACGACTTTGACCCCAAGTACAAGGGCGGCTACCGCAGCTGGTGGGGCTTCGAGACCCTGCCGGAAGTCAACGAGGAGACCCCCTCCTTTGTGGAGTTCATCACCGGCAAGGGCGGCGTCATCGACACCTGGCTGCGCCGGGGTGCGGCGGGTTTCCGTCTGGACGTGGCCGACGAGCTGCCGGACGCCTTCATTGAGAAGATCCGCGCCGCCGTCAAGCGGGTCAGCCCGGAAAAATTCCTGTTGGGCGAAGTGTGGGAGGACGCCACCACCAAGTATGGCTTCGGCCACCGCCGCACCTATCTGCTGGGCAAGGGGCTGGACAGCGTGATGAACTACCCCTTCAAGAACGCCGTGCTGGATTTTGTGAAGGGCAAGCCTGCCCAGCAGGCCATGAACGAGATCCTGTCCATCTGCGAACACTACCCTGCCCCGGCCCTGAACACGGCCCTGAACTTTTTGTCCACCCACGACACCGAGCGCGCCCTCACCGTCATTGCGGACGAACCCGCCAACGGCCGGGGCCGCGAGTGGCAGAGCGGCCGCAACGTGTCCGGCGAAGCCTACGAGGAAGGCATGCTGCGGCTGCGCATGGCCTATGCCATCATCTACACCCTGCCCGGTCTGCCCTGCCTGTACTACGGCGACGAGATCGGCATGCAGGGCTACCGTGACCCCTTCAACCGCGGGTACTACTGCTGGGACAGCCACGAAGAGCGGCTCAAGCCGGTGCTGGCGCAGCTGGCCCAGCTGCGTCACAGCTGCGAGGCCTTCCGCACCGGTGCGCTGCGGGTACTGCGGGCCGAGGGCGGCGTGCTGCACTACCAGCGTGTGGGAGCCACCGAGACCGCCGAGATCATCGTGAACCGCTCGGAGCACATCATCGTGGAGCCGCTGGCCAGCGGCAAACACACCGAGGTAAACCCCATGGGCTTTACCATCGTGGTGGAAGAAAACGGCCACAACCCCAACCACAGCTATTACGACATCCAGTAATGCCTTTAGGCTGTAACCATTTAAAATGCTCTCCGCTTGCGCTCTGAGCATCCTTAGCGGAATTTGATTTTGATCTGTAAGCTGGGAAGATCTGCGGATCTTCCCAGCTTACTTTTTCACAGAGAGGGGCGCAGCGGCAGACCGGCAGCTTCTCGGGCACCCCCCTGCCGTGGGATTTCCGATTTTTCTTTGGCATTTTTGTCCAAACTTTGTTTTCTGCGCAACGTTCCAGTAAAAAACACTTGACCTTCCCCCAAGGGGATGCCCTATAATAGGGCCATAAGGAGGGAATTGCCCATGAACACCGCCCCATTTTTCTGGCTCATTGCCGCGGTCGGCTTTCTGGTGCTGGAGGGTTGTACCTTTAATATGACCTCCATCTGGTTTGCCATCGGCGCGGCCGCCGCGTTGATCAGCTGTCTGTTCACCGATCTGTTCCGGGTGCAGGCGCTGCTGTTCATCGTGGTGAGCGTGCTGTGCCTGCTGGCCTTCCGGCCGCTGGCCACAAAACTGCGCAAGGCCCCCACCGCCACCAACGGCGACCGCAACCTTGGCCGGGAAGCTACCGTGCTGACCCCCGTCACCGCCGAGGAGCCCGGCCGTGTCCGGCTGGACGGCGTGGACTGGAACGCCCGCTGCGTGACCCCCGGCGACATCCTGAACCCCGGCGACCACTGCCGCGTCACCGAGATCCACAGCACCCTGCTCCTAGTGGAGCCTATTCTCACCGAAAGCCGCAAGGCCTGACCACCCTATCAACAAAGGAGATGCACTATGGTTCTGTTTTTTGTGATCCTCGCGCTGGTATTTGTTGTCCTTCTGGTGATCATCACCAACATCGTCATCGTGCCGCAGTCCAAGGTCTACGTCATCGAGCGGCTGGGCAGCTACTCCGACACCTGGTCTGCCGGCCTGCACGTCAAGATCCCGTTCATTGAGCGCATTGCCAAAAAGGTGAGCCTGAAGGAGCAGGTAGCCGACTTTCCCCCTCAGCCCGTCATCACCCGCGACAACGTGACCATGCAGATCGACACGGTGGTGTTCTTCCAGGTCATGGACGCAAAGCTGTACACCTACGGTGTCAACCAGCCCATTGCCGCCATCGAGAGCCTGTCCGCCACCACCCTGCGCAACATCATCGGTGAGATGGAACTGGACCACACCCTCACCAGCCGTGACGTCATCAACGGCAAGATCACGGCCATTCTGGACGAAGCCACCGACAAGTGGGGCATCAAGGTCAACCGCGTGGAAGTGAAGAACATCATTCCCCCGCGTGAGATCCAGGAAGCCATGGAAAAGCAGATGAAGGCTGAGCGCGAAAAGCGCGCCGTCATCCTGAAGGCCGACGGTGAAAAGCAGGCCGCCATCACCGCTGCCGAGGGCGAAAAGGAAGCCGCCATCCTCCGCGCCGATGCCGTCAAGCAGCAGCGCATCCTGGAGGCCGAGGGCGAGGCCCAGGCCATCCTGGCCGTGCAGAAGGCCAACGCCGACGCCATCCATCTGCTGAACGAGGCCATGCCCACCGACAAGGTTCTGGCCATCCGCAGTCTGGAGGCACTGGCCAAGGTAGCCAACGGCAAGGCCACCAAGATCATCATCCCCTCGGAACTGCAGAATCTGGGCGGCGTGGTGCCCAGCATCAAGGAACTGCTGACCGACCCCAAGGACGCCGAGTAAGCTGACCCCCAGAGCCGGGTGGACCGCTGTGTCTGCCCGGCTCTTTGCTTTGTGCATATTGCATCTGCCCCTGACCTGTGATACCATACAGGTAACCGAAACTTATAGATGGAGGAGCTTTTCCATGATCTACGATACCCTCAACAACCTGCCCAACTATCTGGGCGTCAGCGATAACCTGGACACCGTCATCGAGTACATCATGGCCCGCGATATCACCACCCTGCCCGCCGGGCGCACCCGCATCGACGGCGAAAAGGCTGTGGTCACCGTGAGCACCGTCACCCCGCAGAGCTCCGACAAGGCCCTGTTCCAGCGCCACGATGCCCACATCGTGCTGGAGACCGACCTGGAGGGCAGCGAGCTGTTTGAGGTGAGCCTGGCCGAGCTGACTCCCACCAAGTCCACCGATGAAGCCGCCGACACCACCGTGGGCACCGCCGGCACCAGCATCGCCGGCATGCTGTGCGAGGGCCGGTTTGCCCTGTATCTGGCCGGGGAGCCCTACAAATCCGGCCTGAAGGCCCAGGGCTGCGGCAAGCTGAAAAAGGCCGTGTTCACCATTGAGCTGGACCCAGATGAAGAAGAACCCGAGGAATAACCCACACAAACAACACCGCCCCTGCCGGGAGCATTTTTCGGCAGGGGCGGTGCATTCTTTTACACTCTACTTTTTATCCGGTGGGTCATCCAGCCCTTCAAACATCACCATGCCCAAGTTTGCAAGGCTTGCTCCCAGCGCAAAACCGACTGTTCCCAGCGACACACTGAACAAAGCGCCCATAGCAACACCGAACAGGATGCCCGCGATTTGACTTTTCTTCATCTTACTGCTCTGCCTTTCCGTACCAGGCAACGGACAGCCGCCAAGAGAGGGAGTACAGCCCCAGAACGATCAGTACAATGCCCAGCAGAGCCAGTGGCGGAACGCCCTGCGGCAGAAGGTTCCGGGCCAGGCCGTCCTCATTGGCGGACACGCCAAACCCCATCAGAGCCGCAACCAGGCCGACCATAAGATAAAACGCATATTTTGCCTTTTCGTAGCCAAAACGGTAATTCAACGGCAGCAGAACGGCACTGTTCAGCAGCGTTGTCATGCCTACCTGCACCAGCGTGGAAACCACAAGCGCATGGTCCACAGCTGTCCAGTGCAGGCTTGCCACGCCAAGGGCTGCGGCGGCGAAGAGTTCCGCCAGCACCAGCCCGCACAGGCCAATGATGTATTTGCTGCCCACCAGCTGTTCTTTTGTCACCGGAAGCACGCCGCTGTACTCGCTGAATTTGCTGGCCTGATCATAGGCCAGCAGGGTCATGGGCATCATGCCCATCGTAAAGCCCGCATATACAATAAAGAAATTGGCCCCATTCATGATGGTAACCACGCCTGCGCCCATCATGACCACGGCGGCCACAATGACACCTTTGGCATAGTGCCATATCTGATAAGCATCCTTTAGCAGCAAGCCTTTCATTCTGCACACTCCCCTTTCACCATCAACACAAACAATTCCTCAATGCTTACCGGGGCAAGCTCTGCTCCGGCGGGCATTGCGTCCCGGCGCACCAGCGCCTCTGCCCCGTAGGGGGTGACCCGCTTGCCGTACACCCGTACATCCAGTGCCGCCAGCTGCGCTGCCGTGCCGTGCCACAAGGCATATTCCTCTCGCAGGGCGTCCTTTTCCTCACAGAGCAGCAGCCTGCCCTTGTGCAGGAAGGCGATGGTATCGCACAGCTTTTCCAAGTCGCTTACGATGTGGGAGGAGATCAGGATGGAGTGTTCCTCGTCCCGGGCAAAATCCAGCAGGATGTCTGTCACCTCGTCCCGCACCACCGGGTCCAGCCCGTTGGTGGCTTCGTCCAGCAGCAGCAGCTTCGGGTGGTGCGCCAGCGCCACCGCAATGCACAGCTTCCTCTGCATTCCAGCGGAGTAATCCTTATACTTTTTGTCCGGTGGCAGGTCAAATTTCCGGCAAAACGCCGTGTAGTCACCAGCGTCCCAGTTGCGGTAGATGCCCGCCATCACCTTGCCCACCTCCACAGCATTCAGGCACAGGGGAATGCCATCGCTGCCCAGCACCACGCCGATCTCCTCCTTGGTGCGGACGGAAGCGGTGCGGCTGTCCCTGCCAAGAATCGTCACCGTGCCGCCGTCCCGCTGCACCATGTCTAAGATCAGCCGGATGGTGGTGCTTTTGCCTGCGCCGTTCTCGCCGATCAGCCCGCAGATGGTGCCGCCGGGCAGGGTCAGATCCAGCGGTCCAAGGGTAAAGTCCTTATAGTGTTTTTTAAGCCCCTGCAATTCCAGTGCATTCATATTCAGCCCTCCCATAGCAGTTCCAGCATCTCCCGCAGCTCTTCCCTGCTCAGCCCGCAGGATGCGGACAGGCGGACGGCCTCGGTGAGATGCGCTTCGATCTTTTTCAGGTTTTCTTCCCGCAGCAGCTCGGTGTTCTTCGGGGCCACAAAAAAGCCCTTGGCCGGCACTGCGTAAAGAAAGCCCTCTTTTTCCAGTTCGTCGTAGGCGCGCTTGGTGGTAATGACGCTGATGCGCAAGTCCCGCGCAAGCCCCCGGATGGAGGGCATGGCCTCATCCGGCTGCAGTGCACCCTGAATGATCTGATCCTTGATCTGGGTGTAGATCTGGTCATAGATGGGCGCGCCGCTCTTGTTGTCAATAAACAGATCCATCGGCAGTTCCTCCCGTTCATCTGTACATGTACAGTATATACAGTAGATACACAGTTGTCAAGGGGTACGAGAAAAGTTGGGCAAACAAAAAAGCTCCGCTGCACAGTTTGTGCAACAGAGCTTTTGAGAACTCCTTCCGTCACGGCTTACGCCGTGCCACCGCCCTCATAGAGGGAGGCTTTTTTTCGCAACGGGCAGCTTTCCGGGCCGCACCTGAAGGCTCCCTCTCAGAGGGAGCTGGCATCGCGCAGCGATGACTGAGGGAGTTTTCCTTTTTTACAGTGCCTTGATGGCGTCCTTGATGCGCTGGGCAGCCACCTTGGTCTTTTCGGCGTCGCCGAACGCGGTCAGGCGGAAGTAGCCCTCGCCGCACTCACCGAAGCCCACGCCCGGGGTGCCGACCACGCCGCAGTTCTCCAGCAGCCAGTCGAAGAACTCCCAGCTCTTCATGTTGCCAGGGCAGCGCAGCCAGATGTAGGGGCTGTTCTTGCCGCCGCAGTACCACACGCCGC
>OLNF01003075.1_pt1 | contig 12434 bp, 15 predicted proteins | sample 1673061 | NCBI WGS metagenome assembly OLNF01 (sample SAMEA3136751, study PRJEB25190) | human gut metagenome | reverse complement strand
CAATATCACTATTCTTGACATTTTAATCATATCATTAAAATAGTCTTTAAATAATTAGCTGTATAACCAGTTATTTTTATCACAGCAAAAAAGACAGAATTATGCAATCATAGTCCTATCTTTAAAGCACAATAAAAGAAAGTAGTATTATTACTTAGTGCCCCCCCCCCATGTTAACTAACTGTAAACTTATATTATCCATGGTTGAGTCACCTCTACTTTCTTTATTTATTGATTGTTGATTTGCGAATTTAAATGTACAGTATAGTTACAAATTAAAATGTACACTTTCCTCCACCAGCCACCAATAGCCCAACACCTAACCCTCTCTATCTTCAACAATTTAATTCTATCAAATTTCAGTTAACTATTCAACCCCATTTTTCACCAAATTAAAGAGAAATCATCTCCCTTAAATCATACAATGTTTCCAATTTTTCTAATTTTCTTAACACATACCGCACAAGTTCAACAAGTTCTTTTGTTTCTAAATCCCAACCATAATCATGTTTATAATAAACCACTAACACCATAAATGTTAATTTTCAATTTGTTATAACTAATTATTTTGCAAGTCATGATATTAAATGTCTTCTTCATCTAATATTTCCTCTATATTTTTAGTATCTGTTATCTTTTTCCAACCAGATGAAGTAATTCCTGGTTCTATTACTATTCTATTAACTAATTCTTCTAATAAAGAAGTACCATCCTTTGGAACATTAAATGTAGCAGTTATTCTTATTTTATCATCATCTAAGTCAGTTGTATCAATACTAATTAAACTAGCATCTGTCTTATTAGTACTTTGACTAATTAAAGTTCTAATTAAAAACTCTTGTTCTTCACTACATACTACTTTTAACCTATATTTATCAAACTGCATCTTTTCAATATGTTTTAAATTAAGCTTACGAGTTATATTTCTTAAAACAACATTAGCTAGTAAAATAAATAAAGTTCCGACTAACGCTTCTAAAAGAAGGCCTGCTGCACATAAAGTACCAATTGCTGCATCGCACCATAAAGTAGCAGCCGTATCTAGTCCTTTAATATTACCTTTATCTTTTAAGATAACACCAGCTCCTAAAAAACCGATACCAGATACTACTTGAGCTGCTATTCTTGATACGTCTTTTGCATTAGTAAGCAAAGAAAAGCTTACAAATAGAAACGATCCTAAACAAACTAATACATTAGTCCTTAAACCAATTACTCTTCTTCGCCATTGTCTTTCAAGACCTATTGCAAAACCAAGAGCAAAGGTAACTATTATTCTTAATAAAAAATCTTGATAAATCATAATATTATTTTTCCTCTCCTTCTAAATTTTCTCTCATTAATCTTTCTACTTCTTCATATAGCTTCTTATTAGCATCTTCTAAATCCATCTCTCCTACTTTAAAAGGAGTACCATATCTAATAGTTAAGTTCTTACTTCTAAATTTATAGTCGCCAGTAAGACCAAATGGAATGATAGTAGCATTAGTCTTTTTAGCCATTGATACGGTTCCAAACTTAAATGGTAATAGAAAAACATCTTTTGTTTTATTTCTAGTTCCTTCAGGGAATAATCCTATAGCTCCTCCACTATTTAATACTTTCAAAGCTTTATCAGTAGCATTATGATCTTTTATACTTCTATCAACAGGAATACAACCAACTAGTTTGAAAAACCAAGCCATTTTACCGTCAAAGTATTCTTTCTTAGCCATATAGTGTATTACTCTTTTAGTAGCCATAATCGTTAGACATTGATCATAAATATGTTTATGGTTACCTACTATTAAGATAGGTCCCTCTTTTGGTATTACTTCTTTATTAATTATCTTCGGATTGTAATATAGTTTAAATAGTACTCGCATAATAGGGGTTAATAATGAGTAACCTATCTCTCCTTTAAACCTTTTCTTTCCCACGCTCTTCTCTCCTTAGTTTATTGTTTTCTTCTTGTAGTTTTCTAAAGTCAACTTTCCCAACCATTGTTCTAGGTAGTGACTTTCTAAACTCATACTCATATACTTTAGCATATCTTGGTAAGTTTTTACTACAAAGTTCTTTTAATTCTTTGACTAGTTCTTCAGTTTCTCTATATCCTTTATTTAAGACAATAAAAGCTTTAGGTACTTCTTGTTTATAAGGATGAGGAATACCTACCACACTAGATAACATAACAGCTGGATGCTTTTCTAAGACTTCTTCTATTTGTACTGGATAAACATTATATCCTGATGTTACTATTAGTCTTTTTAAACGACCTGTATACTTTATGAAGCCATTTTTATCCATCACTCCCAAATCACCAGAATGAAGCCAAACATTACCATCATCATGAATATGAAGAGCTCCATTAGTCTCTTTCTCATTATTATAGTATCCTAACATGACATTAGGTCCACTGATACAGATTTCTCCCTCACTACCATATGGTACTTCTATATCCGACTCATTAAATATACCAATATAACATCCTGGAAAAGGAATACCAATTGAACCATATTCTAAGATGTTCTTAAATCCTAGACAAACAGCTGCTAAACATTCACTCATTCCATAACCTTGCACTATTCTAGTACTTGCTCCATGTTCACTTAAGTATTTATTTATTCTTTTTTCTAGACTAAGACTTAAGGTATCCCCACCAGATATAATATATTTTATATAATTAAGTTTAATCCTATCTTGTCTTTCACTCTTCATCATCGCTTCAAATAAAGTAGGAACACCAATTACAAATTCTGGTCTATGTTTCATTAGAATCTTATCAAACTCTTGGGCTTTAAACTGGGGAATTAAAATACATTCTGCTCCTACACATAATGGAGTATAAACACATACACCTAAACCGAAGCCATGAAAAATAGGCATTATTGATAAACATTTATCCCCTACTTCTAACTCATCAAAGACAATCTTTGCTTGTTCCGTTAGAGCAATAAAATTACCATTTGATAAGACAATTGCCTTAGGACTACCAGTTGATCCTCCACTATGAAGCATAACAGCTGGTGAGTTTTTTCTACCTAGAAAATGATAATCACTCTTATAATCCTTACCACTATTCATAAACTGATCCCAATAAACATATTTACTATTATTCTTAGGTAATTTAGTCTTTAATCCTATTGATAAATTATATCCAACTTTAGTCAAAAATGGCATCGAGTCACTTGGTCTTACTAGTATTATTTTATAAACATCTGTCTCTTCAATCACATTCTTTAACTTATCATAATCCATATCAATTAAGACCATCATAACTGATCCTGTATTAATTAAATCATCTCTTATTTCATTTTCACTAGCTAAGGGATGAAGCATATTAGATATAGCTCCTATCTTATTTAAAGCTAGAAAAGAAATAACCCCTTCTGGAGTATTAGGCATACAAATAGTTACTACATCATTCTTTCTTATTCCATAACTTAAGAAAGAATTAGCACATAAATCAACTTCTCTTAATAACTCTCTATAAGTAGTCTTTTTCCCAAAATAATCAAAAGCATTGTTATTAGGATACTTCTTCATATTTCTTTTAAAATTATCATACAAGGATATATCTGGTATATAAAGATTCATATCCTCTTTCTTATAGTATTTACTCCAAGGAGCTTTAGGTTTCTTCTTAAATCCTAAAAATCTAAAAAACTTCATATCTAATATACTCAATTGTTAACCTTCTTTCTTTTAAGTTCATTACTAATAAAACTTCTTAATTTATTATTTTCTATATCTAAGTCATCTACTACTTTATATGGCTTATAAAACTCAATAGTAACACTTTTTCTAAATAGTTTATATTTATTAGTTATCGTAAAAGGTACTAATAAGGTATCTGTATCTTTAGCCATTTTAACTGCTCCTATTTTAAAAGGAAGAGTCATATCTTCTGTTCTATTAATAGTGCCTTCTGGAAATATTCCTATTACTATTTTATTATTTAAAGCTTCCTTAGCATTTCTTAAAGCATCTTTATCATGAATCTTTCTATTAACAGGAATTATTCCCATATGTTTAAAGACTAATCCTTTAACTCCCTTTACTAAACTATCTTTAGCTAGAAAGTGAATAGTTCTTTTAGAAGCTGACATTAATAGTAATGGATCTAAATAGCTTGTATGATTACCTGCTAAAACAAAACTACCACTAGAAGGAATATTTTCTCTTCCTATATAAGTTGGTTTATAGAAGAAATTAAATAGTACTCTAATTACTGGTCTTGATATTTTATATAAAATTTCATCTTTCATATCTACCTCACACTATTAATTATACTATACTTTCTTTAATTTTATAGAAAAAAGTTAATCATTAATGACTAACTTCTCTTATTACTTGTTCTAATAATTCAGCAGTTTTCTCTACTCCTAAATAATCAACATTTAAAGCTATATCATAATTAGCAAAATCATACCAATCTCTATTAGTATAATACTTGTAATGTTTTGCTCTTTCACTATTTATCTTATTTATTTCTTTTAAAGCTTTATCTTCTTCTAAGTTATAGTATTTAACTGCTCTTTTAACTTTATCTTGACTACTACTATATAAGAATACTTTAATAGTATCTTTATTATCTTTTAGGATATAGTCAGCACAACGTCCAACAATAACACAAGACTCTTTCATTGCTAGATCTTTTATAACTTTTTCTTCGGCTATAAAGATTCTATCATCATTATTATCTATATACTTAAATGAGGCAAGCTTCTGACTATTTTCTTCTACATATTCTTTAGATAATCCACTTTTCTTACTAATTAGATTTATTAAATTCTTATCATAAAAGTTAATTCCCATTCTCTTAGCAAGTAGTTCTCCTACATAGTGTCCACCACTACCATACTCACGAGATATAGTTATTACTATCTTTTTACCTTTATAAGTATTATTAACCTTTATATCTTCTAGATTAGTAGGTTTTTCTTTAATAGATAGTTTTCTATATTCAGAATAGAAAATGACTAGGGCAATAAAGAATGTTATGGTATCAGCAATTGGTCCTGCATTTAACACTCCATAGATACCTTTATGTAAATAAATGGCCATAAAACAAGCGATTGGAATAAATAAAATTATTTGTCTTATAAAAGATACCATTGTCGCTTTCTTAACATTTCCAAGAGATTGTACAGTAATTGAAGTTGTCATTTCTAAGAAGTTAAGTCCCATTACTAATAAGAATGAATGACATATTACAACAGCAAACTCTAAGAATAATTTATAATTAGGATCACTATTTGTAATAAAGATACTAACTATCTCTTTTGGAAAAAGATAGAAAATAATATTGAATATTAATCCAACTACTAAGTTTATAGTTAGTACTTTTCTTAATGTTTCTTTTACTCTTTCATAGTTTCCTGCTCCATAATTAAACCCAATAATAGGTTGGGCTCCAATAGATATTCCTAAGATAGTAGAAATATATAGACTATTTATCTTAGAGATAACTCCATAAACTGATAATGGTATATCTGCCCCATATTTAGTTAATGCTCCATACTTAGTCATCATATTATTCATGAAAACAAATAAAGCAAGGACTGTTGATTGAGTAATAAATGATGACAAGCCAAGTCCTAAAGTTCTTGTAATACTCTTATCTACTTTAAATGATTCCTTTTCTAATTTTACTGATTTTACTTTTTTAAGATAAAGTATTGCCATTACAAATGATACTATTTGCCCAATAACTGTAGCAATAGCTCCTCCTTTTACTCCCATATTAAAGGTAAAGATAAAGATCGGATCTAGTATAATGTTTAGAATAGCTCCTACTACTAGTAAAATCATTGAGTATTTTGGTGAACCATCTGCTCTAATTAATTGTGATAAAGCAGAATAAATTATCATGAATGGAGCTCCAAGAATGATTATTTTTCCATAATCTACCGCATACTGATAAACATTTTCAGTACACCCAAACATATAAACTAATTTTGGTAAGAAGAAATAAGCAATAACACTTAGTATTATAGAAAAGATTATAGAAACAGTAACTGCACTTCCTACTATTTTACCTCCTTCCTCTTTTTTGCCTTCACCTAGCTTCAATGATAAATTAGCGGCTGCTCCATTACCAATTAAACCAGCTACTGCATTAAAAATAATAACTAAAGGAAAAATAACATTAGTAGCAGCATTTCCTAATGTACCTACTCCTTTTCCAATAAAGATTTGATCAACAATATTATAAACCGAATTTATAAGCATACTAATAACACAAGGTATAGCAAATGAAATTAATAGTTTATTAATATTTTCCTTTCCAAGATCTACTTTTTTCATAAAACACCTCTTTCTTGCTTTTTTAACAGCTTTTACAATATATCACATTTTAATTTTTTTCGTAAGCAAAAATTTTATAATTATTTTTATTCATAAAAAGAACAAAACTGAAAGCAAGTTTTCAGCAGCCTTACTTCGCGGTAAGGAATTTCTGCTTCACCGCACTAAATTAGTTCTCAAAAGACCAGTATTGGATGGTCGCCGCCCTATTATTTTTCGCTTTATTTTATTTTAAGTTAAGTCCTGCATATATATTTTTAAACCTTCAAACATTATATTCACGCTTGCGTTGAAATCTCTATAATGCTTTGTATGACAAATTGGACATTCGTACTTTCTTATACTTAGATTCTTTAACTCTTTATTTTGAAACCCACACACACTACATTCTTGACTGTGTGGGTTTGAACTTAAGTTTTTTGTGATGGGTTTAATTTTCAAAACCATCCTTTTCATTCAGCAATAATTTAAACGCACTTTCCCTATACAAGTTTTAATGTATTCTGTTAGTACCTTTAACTTTATTTTTGAATGTTCTTCTAAACTATTAAAAAATTCTTTTTTATCTTTTTCAACCATAATATTATTCTTCCTAACGACTAAAAAAGAGCATAGTATTCCTTAGCATATTAATAAGTCTCTACTAGCTCTTATTTTTTACTATCTATTTTTATTAAACATTCTTTTTGCTAATCTTTTTATTCCTTTAGATTTTTCTTTTTGTTGTTCTTTTTTTGCTACATCTTCAACAGTCCAATATGAATGCTCTTCACCATCTTCATCAACATAGGTTTTTAAAACATGTTCCCATCTTTCACCATTAGTGTAATCTCTATGAATTATTTCATCAATTTGTTCTGTAGATAATTCAAGACCTAATTTTTTATTAAATTCATTTATAAATTTTTTTGCTCTCTCATATCCTCTTTCAGGAATAGTATTTCTTGAATATAATAATTTAAGTGCAACTGATTGTAAAATTCTATGTCTTAATTCCATATCACAGTTATGATCATAAACACTTTCTTTTAGTTCAGTAAAATCTAATTCATCAGTGTATTTTTCTTTAAATATCGATAATAGTTCATCTAAGTTTAAGTTTTCTTCGCTGTCTAAATATTCTTCTAACTCATAGTCATTTGATACTTCACCAGTCATATGATCAGCATGAAGTAAAAAATATGGTGTTTTACCAAGCAATGAATCAGATTCTTCTTCATTTTTTCTGTTTATACTCATAAATATTTGAGTTTTCCAACCAATTTCTTTACCATTTTCATAAATTGGATGTTGCCCCCAGCCTTTTGCTCTATATCCACATTCTATTAAACATAATTGATTATGTGGTAACCTAAATAGTAATTGTCTAATATCCATTACATCAGAAATTTTTCTAATATCTTGGAAGTTCATATGCCTAGTTCCTTCAAAATATTCTAATTCTCTTTCAGGATATTTAATTTCATACCAATTAACAATACTATCAATTAATTCTTGTAATTCTTCTGCTTCTATAAAACAATGATAACCATCTTTTATTGAAGTTTTTAGCCAAGTCAAAAAATCTTTATTCTTTTCTATTTCATAATCTTTTGTGTCTTGTCCATAAAATCTTTCCGCTTGTGCAATAGTCATTACAAAACCTCCTTATTTATAGTTATTTATTATAACATACTTTTTCTATTTGAACCATTATTTTACTAATTATCTTTCAAAATCATCTTTTTCTTTGTTTAAATCTAATTCTTCAATATCATCATCATCTAAAACATTATCATCATACATTTCATTATCTTTCTCTTTAATTGTATCATTTAAAGTCTTAATTCTTAAATCAAGTGCCTCATTATTTTCAGTAAGAGTTTTAATCTTATTGTTTTTATCTTTTAATTGTTCATGAGCAGTAACTAATGTATTAGATAAAGTTTGTATTTTATCATATTCTTTGCTAATATTATCTACCTGTTCGATAAAGTCGATAAAAGAATCTTTATCTTCTTTTGATAAAATATAATTATCCTTATTTAATTTATCAATTTTATCTTTTATATCTTTAGAATTTTGTTTCAACTCTGAAGATTTTTTATTTGCTTGTTTTAGATTTTCAGTATTCTTTTCAGTTTGTTTTTCATTTCAATATAGTTATCCATATCAGATACATGAATATCTCTATTTCTACCTTTGTGTTTTTGCTTTAAAGTAGAATCTAGACTATATACTTGGTTAAACTCTTCAATACATAAAGTTCTCATTTTATCTTGCAATCGTATTAAAGATTCTTTAGTAAACACATCATATTTACCAACTTGTTTTTCCATACCATTTTTATTTTAACTGTCAAACTCCATTTTCTTCGAAAGACTTTTTTCTAAACAAGAAAAAAATCAATCCTAATTTAGAATTGATTATCTATTTATTCTCGAAACTATAAAAAGTTCGAGCGGATTTCCCTATGGTGCCCTTATGATGGAAGTCCAATAACCCATAAAAACAAAAAGAATATAGGTAGTAATAACTACTAACTATGTTCGTTATATCACTTTTTTACAAAATTATGAAGAATAAATGCATAATAATGTATATTTTTTTATATTTTACTTGTATCCATGAAATAGTTTATTTAATTAGTTTTTTTTATCTGGCGTAACTCCATCAAGTATTTCATCATAGTTTTTAACATTTAAGACATCTGACATAATTCTTAAATAACTTTCATATCTATCTGCATTTATAAGCCCACCAGTAACACCTTGTTTAACAACACATGAATCATATGGTTCATTATAGTGTAAGCAATCATTGTACTTACATTTTCCTCTCCACATATCTAGTTCAGGAAAATAATCTTGTATTTCTATTGGACTAAATGACGATACATCTAATGCTCTAATACCTGGAGTATCAATAATAGATGAATTATCATCCCAAACATAATATTTTGAAGCAGTTGTTGTATGACGACCTCTTTTTGATTTATCACTTACATGACTTGTTTTAATTTCATCATCATCCATTATTGCATTAGTTAAACTACTTTTACCAACACCACTATTACCTACAAAAATTGCTTGTTTTCCAGATAAATATTTTTTAATCTCTTCTACACCAATATTCTTATATGTTGAAGTTTCTACTATTGGAATACCAATTTCACGATAAACATCTAATACTTCATCTTCATACTCAGTCTTTAAATCACATTTATTTAAACAAATGATTGCAGGTATATTACTATTTTGTAATATCATTAAATATCTATCAATAAATTTAGGATGTAAAGGCGGTTCTTTTGCTGCTACTACTATAACAGCTAAATCTACATTTGCTGCAATATTTTTTGTTAATCCAATATCATCTAATCTTGTACTGTCTTTTTTTACTCTTGATAAAATAGACGTTCTTTTTAATAAATTAGTTATTGTAAAATTATTTTCATTTTGTGATAAACAAACTTTATCACCAGGGAAAATAACTTGATTACAAACCATATTGATGTCTTTTCTTAATTTTGCTAATACAACATCACCATTATATAATATGTAAGCATCATCATATCTAACTTCTATAACAACACCATAGTCAGAAGATTGATCAATAACAAAATCTTCTACTTTTTCCTCTTTTTTTCCAAAAACTCTTTCCTTAGCTCTTTGCTTTTTTTCCATGCTTTTTTTTGTTTTAAAACTATCATAAGCATTATAATGTGGCATTCAGCTCATCTCCTATCATTTAAAGTTCTTTTTCCATTCTAATTGAATGTTCATTGAATCCATTAGAATTTGTTTCTTTTAACAATTCACTTTGTTCTGCAGTCATTTTATATTCTATAACACTGCAACCTAATTCTTTAATCTTATTTTCAATAATAAGATTAATTTTTGAAAACAATTCCTTTGATTTTAATACTATTGAATAAACTATGCCAGTTTCACTTAAAATGTTAATTGCAACTAATCCTAAAATTTCGTTGTTTTCTTTAAAAATCAAGTTCAAATGATTGTCATCATTGTTTTTCTCTAATAACAAAAAATATCCTTCCCATTTACTTCAATTTAAACATTCTAATAAATCTTTAGCACCATAATTCTTTACAAATTCTAATATATACTTATTACTTTTTTAATTCTCCACTTTTTAATTTTTCAATAAATTGATTCATAAATGTAGGAGCACTAACAATACCAATATGGTAATTATTCCTTTTACAAATATTTCCATCTTTTAATTGTAATCCTAAACAATTCAGTGCATTTTTCTCTTGTGTTGCAACTAAAATTTGTGTCGACAAACAACCAATATATTTTGATTTTGCTCTATCTATATCGAAATTAGGATATAAAACATAATACACTTCACCATTTTTACCTTCACTAGGATAGTAAATACATGGATCATCATGCCACACAGTAGCATATAAATCCATTGCATCTGTATTTTCTAAATTCTTCTCAATAGCTTTATAATACTCATCTAAATCATCTTTTAATACCATTTTTTTATCCGAAAATAAATATGAATATAGTAATCCTAAACAATACGCATCTTCACTAAATTTTTTTGCCATAGTTAAACCTACTATTTCTTATTTGAAACTAGTTTTTTAACTGGTCCTTGTTCTTCTTTAGTTGAATTTACCAATTCAAATTCAATTGGATCATGTTCCAATTTATGTGATGCAGATTCCATTAAACATTCATGACATTTATAAGCAAAATATTGGCATCTACTTTTAGAGAAGACTGATTTACTTCCTTCAACACATAAATCAAAGGATTCCCACATTTGTACGGCTTCTAAAGGAGTAAGTTTTCCTTTAGCATGAATTTTATCTATCTTTTCTTGTGTTATTGAACTATAAAAGTCATTTGTTTTTTTCTTAACAATAATATGTTCACATAATTTTTTAAAGGCAATTATTTGACCTTTACTTCCTCTAGTATAAATTGCTAAATCTATAACGTCTTCTTCAATACTGTCTAGATACATTAAAAAGTAATCTTTATATTCATCGTAATTTCTAAATACATATACTTCATTCTTTTTACTATCTTTAACATACATTATTCTTTTATCTTCTACATCTATAACAGGAGGATGTTCTATTCTAACGGCATGTGTAATATATAAATATAACCATGTTTTAAAATCTAACTTTGTGGACTTTTTTACTTCTTTCTTCAATTTGCCATTCAATCTTTTTAATTTTTTTTCAGATTCTAATAAATTTTGTTCCCATCTATTCATATTTTCTTTGCCGGTTTCACCAGCTATATAATAACCATCTTTAGTTTTAATTCTATCACCTTCAGATGCTCTTTTAAATGTTTCTGATTCTCCACCTATCATAATTAATGCGTCTTTAATTTTCTTTTTATTATTGAGTATTTGCTATTTGCTTTTTTTGATGGTTCATCATCTATAGTAATCGAATTGTCAGCACAAATTTTCTCAACCATTGAATATGTGATCTGATACTGCTTTAATCCATCCTCAGAGTCTATGATATTATTTAAAACAGACTTCTTAACACTACGTTTGGTCTTACTTGCTACATTGTTTATCTCATCGATAATTTTGTTTTCTGCAGCATTCAATGCAACTTCCGCCTCTTCCCGTTGAAGCTTTATACCTTCTGCATCAGAAGCAGCCGGCAGCATCACCTTTTTCAGCTCTGCTGACTGGATAAGTCGCAAATAAGCTCCAGCCTTTCCAGCCTTTACCGGATTGGTCAATTTAGAAGATAAGTATGTTTTTCTGTTTTCAATTTTTTCCTTTATTACATTGACATCCGTTTCAGGTTTCTTGTAGTCAACTCCAAGAATAATATAAAAGTTTTCATCAACACTATTTCTATTTCTCATCTGTATGTCGCTCCATTCTCAAATTCTAGTTCGTTCAACCATTTATTTTTGAATTTTCAGCGAAATAATTCCATGCAAATTTTCGTCATCTCATTTTCCAACATCTGTATTATCTCATCTCGCTCCCACTCTGGATTAAACTTCTTGCACTGCTGAATAAGTACTCTTACTTTATCACGATTAGCCTGCGTATTTATAGACTTCTGTATTTCGTTGACAACACTTCTCGGCAAACTGCTTTTGTCAGACTTAAGGCTACTATCATAAATTTTCTTTAAATTT
>OLNF01003071.1_pt1 | contig 12442 bp, 9 predicted proteins | sample 1673061 | NCBI WGS metagenome assembly OLNF01 (sample SAMEA3136751, study PRJEB25190) | human gut metagenome | reverse complement strand
AACCGGTCGGTTCGCCCCGTTCCCCCTTATATTCTCCGCTTTGCAATCCCTAAAAAGCATGGTATACTGAGTATAACACTTAACTTCGGAGGACGTTTCCATGAGTATTGTCGTGATGGGCGCGGTGTTTGTCGATATCAAGGGCTATCCCCTCTCTTCCTACATCCCCGGCGGGCGCAACGCGGGCCGCGTCGTGCAGGTGCACGGCGGCGTGAGCCGCAACATCGTCGAGGACATCGCGAATGTTGAGCTGCGCCCGACGTTCGTGAGCCTTGTCGACAACACGAGCGCGGGCGCGGACATCGTCAAAAAGCTCCAGAGCCACAAGGTCGACACGCGCTACATCCGCACAACGCCCGACGGCATGGGCATATGGCTTGCGATCTTCGACAACACGGGCGACGTGACCGCGTCGATCTCCAAGCGCCCCGACCTGAGCCCCATTGCCGACATTCTCGACGAGCAGGGCGATGAAATTTTTTCGCAGGCCGACAGCATTCTGCTCGAGATCGACATGGAAAAGGACATCGTCAAGCGCACGTTCGCGCTGGCGGAAAAGCACCGTAAGCCCGTCTACGCGGTCGTGTCCAACATGAGCATCGCCATCGAGCGGCGCGACTTTCTGCGCTCGGTGCACTGCTTCATCTGCAACCAGCAGGAGGCGGGCATCCTGTTTTCGGAAAATTACGACGGTCTCTCGCCCGACGAAATGCTTCCCATCCTGCGCGACAAAATTCGCGGCGCGCAGATCCGCCGCATGGTCGTCACGATGGGCGCTCAGGGTGCGGTGTTCGCCACGCTCGACGGCGAGGACGGCTACTGCCCCGCGAAGAAGGTCGATGTCAAGGACACGACCGGCGCGGGCGACGCGTTTTTTGCCGGCGCGGTCATCGGCCAGACCTACGGCAAAACGATGATGGAATCCTGCGAGATCGGCACGCGCCTTGCTGCGTCCGTCATCACGACGGGCGAAAACGTCTGCCCGCGCTACCTGCCGAGCGAATTCGGGCTGGACGTCTCCACCGTCGACGACGCGCAGATCGCGCTCGAATTCTGACCGCCATATTTTAATAGGAGGGCCCGCCATGAAAAAAGCGCTTTTTCTCGCTCTTTCCCTCGCGTTTCTCCTGACCGCCTGCGGCGAAACAACGCTGCCGGACACGTCTGAGCAGAACCCGGTCGACAACACGCAGGAAATGTCGCTGCCCGAGAGCTGCCTGCTCTACTACGACCTCGGCAATGTAAGCATTCTCGCGGAGGACAAATCCCTCCCGCTCGCGCAGAACGCGGGCGACGGGTACGCGACCTCTTACAGCGTGTGGTACGATGGGGAGTATCAAGACCTTGCCTTACAGGACGGCGACAGCGGCATTTCCGTCGCCGACATGACCGGCGGCAGCGCAGTCTTCGACTACGGCGCGGGGCTCGTCGTCTGGAACGGCGAGCGCTACCACTGCGCGCACCTGACCGCGCAGGACAGCTACATTCCCAACATCTCCCCCAACATCCCCGGCGGTATCCTGCTGCTTGAAGTGAGCGGCGACTGCTGGGCCGACGGCGGCACAGCCGACGTCGCCTGCTTCACAGGCTTCGGCACGGTCGTCATCTGTGGCAGCGGCACGCTGCGCATCGACGGCGCGGGCATCGGTGTCGGTGGCGACAACCTCCCATACCTTCCCGGCCTGATACTCGACGATGTCTCGTTCAGCAGCGGCGCTATTTTCTTAAATGAGCGTTCGTACAGCGGCGCGCCCGCGCTCTTCGTCCGCTCGGGCAGTCTGGAAACGGATACGCTCGTGCTCTCCGGCGATCTCTGCATCGCAGGCGGCAGCGGAACTGTGCAGTACCTCGACGGCGTTGAAAATGCAGTGTTCCGCGACGGTTCATTTGAAGTGCACCAGTGGGGAGACACGGTCATTCCCCAGCTCATCCTCTCCGGCGGCGACGCGACGTGCACCGACTGGCTCCCGCAGGGAACGAGCATTGAGGTCGGCGCGGGCACGATGACCGCGAACGGCATCCGCTACTGGGATACCGTCCACGTCTACGACGGCGGCAAGATCGTCGATCTGATGGACGAAACTTAATTCTTTAGAAAGGCACTCCCCATGGAACAGCAAGCGCTCTCTTCCGTCACCATCCGCCCGATCACGGCGGCGGATGACCCGTTTATCGCCAAAATCATCCGCACAAATTTTGAGCAGTATCACCTGACCATCCCCGGCACGGCGTACTTTGACCCCGAGCTCGACCATCTGCGCGCGTTTTACAGCGCGAAACCAGGCCGCGGCTACTTCGTCGCCGTCGGCGAAAACGGTACGGTGCTCGGCGGCTGCGGCTTTGCCGAGACGGCGGTTTTCGACCGCTGCGCGGAGCTGCAAAAGCTCTACCTCTCCGACGCGGCCAAGGGCAAGCGCGTCGGCAGACGTTTGTCCGAAACCGTCGAGCAGGCCGCCAGAGACGCGGGCTATGAAACGCTCTACATCGAGACGCACTCCAAATTCGACGCCGCCATCCGCCTCTACGAAAAGCTCGGCTTCCAGCAAATCGACAAACCGCAGGGTGTGCAGCACGGCGCAATGGACCACTTCTACCTCAAATCGTTATAAGGAAAGGCCTTGACCCGCATTTGCGGGCCAAGGCTTTTTTCATCGCTGTTTCAGTGCTCCTTCAGCTTTTCTTCCAGCAGCTTGAAGGCTTCATCCGCCGCTTCCCCGCGAATTTCCTCGCGGGAAGCCGCGCCGAAGTCAAAGCGCTCGGCGATCGTCTCCTTGGGCGACGAAAATCCGATGAATACCGTGCCGACGGGATTTCCCCGCTCGTCGCGGTCGGGTCCGGCGACGCCCGTGACGCTGACGGCGCAGTCCGCCGTCGTCGCCTTGCGTGCGCCCTCGGCCATTGCGCGGGCGACGGGCGCGGACACCGCGCCGTACTCTTCCAGCATGTCCGCCGGAACGCCGAGCACGCGGTGCTTGACAATATTCGTATAGCTCACGACGCCGCCCATGAACACGCCCGACGCGCCCGGCACATCCGTGATGCGCTTGGCAATGAGGCCGCCGGTGCAGCTCTCCGCTGCGGCGAAGGTCACGCCGCGCGCCTTGAGCGCTTCATAGCAGCGCTGTTCGACTGTTTTTTCTGCCATGATAAGACTTCCTTTCAGAACTTGATGCGCACGAACTCGCGATTCGTCATCGCGCGGTCGATAAGGCCCTCGATATCAAGGACAGCCTCGGCCTCACGGACCTCGTCGAGGTTCGGCTTCGTGCGCGGATGACGCGGGGTGAAGACCGTACAGCAATCCTCATAGGGTAAGATCGACGTATCGAACGTGCCGATCTTACGGGACAAACGCACGATCTCTTCCTTATCCATGCCGATGAGCGGGCGCAGGACGGGAAGATCGACGACGTCCTCGGTCACGCGCAGGGCCTCCATCGTCTGAGACGCGACCTGACCGAGGTTCTCGCCCGTGACGAGCGCCTTGGCCTTGACCTGATCGGCCACGCGCTGGGAGATGCGCATCATAAAGCGGCGCATGATGAGCGTGAAGAATTCCTCGGGGCAGTTTCTTCTGATCTCCTCCTGGATCTCGGTAAACGGCACGATCTGCACCGTCAGCCGCCCGCACCAGGGGACTAAGAGCTTGGCAAGGGAAAGCACCTTCTCTTTCGCCTCATCGGACGTGTACGGTGGGGAGAAGAAGTGCACCATTTCGAGCTTGACGCCGCGCTTGGCGATCATGTAGGACGAGACGGGCGAGTCGATGCCGCCGGAGAGCAGGCTGACCGCCACGCCGCCCATGCCGATGGGCAGGCCGCCCGCGCCCTCTTCAGCGGGGCCGTGGACATAGGCCGCATCGTCGCGAATTTCGATATGCACGACGAGCTCGGGGTCGTGGACGTTGACCTCGCACGTCGGGAACGCCTGATGCAGCGCGCCGCCGACCTGCTGGGAGATCTGGATCGACGTCAAGGGGAAGGTCTTGTCGGCGCGCTTGCTCTCGACCTTGAAGCTCCTGGCCGTGCGCATCTCGCACGCAAGGTAATTTTTCGCCGCGGAGATGATCTTCTGGATGTCCTTTTCGCACGGCAGCGCCTTTGAAACGGCGATGATGCCGAAAATCTTCTTGCAGCTCTCAAACGCGGCCTCGATGTCGCACTCGTCGTCCTTGGGCTCGACATAGATGGTGCTCTGCTTGGAGTAGACGCGGAAATTGCCGCATTTCGACACGCGGCGGTTGACGTTCGACATCAGCTTATCTTCGAAGCTGCGGCGGTTCAGGCCCTTGAGCACGACCTCGCCGAGCTTGCACAGGATCATTTCATGCATTGGTATTGTTCTCCTCATTTGTTATGGCCGCTTCCGCATCGGCGGAAAATGCGGCTGAATTTTCGTTGTCTTCGGATTTGGCAGGCTTTTTCCCTTTGCGGGTGAGCCCCAGTGTAAAGCACAGCGGCTCAACGGCGGCCAGCAGGGCAAAGAGCGCATAGCTGAACATCGTGCCCTCTCCGCTCACCCCGTTGATCCCGACCATGGCGGGCGCCATCGGCAGCTCCCAGATCATCGCAAGGATGCTCCCCGAGCCGAACGGGACATGCATCACAAGAAGCGAGGCAAGATTCAGCACATAGAGCACGATCGCCGCATTCCAGCAGCAATTTTTGTCGATGCCCCGGTCCGGCCGCAGGCCCCAGCCGAACAGGAACGAAAGCGCCGACACATAGACGACGCCGAGCGCGAGCCCGATGGGCGTGGCAAACGTAAAGGACGAGGTCGTCCCCGTGCCGCCAAACGCCGCGAACAACAGGATAAAAGCCGCCCCTTGGGCGATATGGCTCAAAATGGAAAGCGCGCCAAACTGGATGTAGTCATACCTTTTCATCTCATTCACCCCTGTAAAATATCCGTGTTGCGGTACTGGATGGCCTCGGCCAGATGATGCGCCTCGATCTTCTCGCTGCCGTCGAGGTCGGCGATCGTGCGCGCAACGCGCAGTAATCTATCGTGGCTTCGCGCCGTGAGGCCGAGGCGCTCGAACGCGCCTTTTAAGAGCTTTTCACCCGCGGCGTCCAGCGTGCAGAATTCGCCCACCATCGCGGGTGTCATTTGCGCGTTGCAGGTGATGTTCGTGCCGGAAAAGCGCTGCTTCTGGATGTCGCGCGCGGCGTTCACGCGCGCTTTGACGTCGGCGGAGGACTCCGCCTTTTCGCGCCGGCGCATGGCTTCGAACTCGACGCTCGGGACGTTCACGTGCAGGTCCATGCGGTCGAGCATCGGGCCGGAGATCTTTTCGACGTATTTTTCCACCTGCTGCTTGGTGCAGCGGCAGCGCCCCGAGGGGTGGCCGTACCAGCCGCAGCGGCAGGGGTTCATCGCGCCGACGAGCATGAAGCGGCTCGGCAGCGTGATACTGCCCGCGGCGCGGGTGATGGTGACCTCGCCGTCCTCGATGGGCGCGCGCAGCACCTCGAGCACGTCGCGGTGGAATTCGGGGAGCTCATCTAAAAAAAGCACGCCGTGGTGCGCGAGCGAAATTTCACCGGGCTTGGGCGTCTGCCCGCCACCGGTCATCGCGGAGGCGGAAAGCGTGTGGTGCGGCGCGCGGAACGGGCGGTGCAGCAGCATCGGGTGCGAGCTGTCGGTCAATCCCGCGACCGACCAGATCTCGGTCGCTTCAAGCGCTTCCTTTCGCGTCATGTCGGGCAGGATCGACGGAAGCCGCCGCGCCAGCATGGATTTGCCCGCGCCGGGCGAGCCGATGAGCAGGATATTGTGTCCGCCTGCAGCGGCGATCTCCAGCGCGCGCTTGACATTTTCCTGTCCCATGACGTCGGAAAAGTCGGGGCCGGTCTCGCTCGTCTGCTCCGCCTGCCACTTCGGCTGGGGCGAGAGCTTCTTTTCACCCTTCAAATGCTGCACGAGCGACACGACGTCCGGCACGCCGTAAACGGTCACGCCGTCGGCAAGCGTCGCCTCCGCTGCGTTCGCCGCGGGGACGTAGAGCGTCCTGATGCCCGCACGCACCGCGGCCATCGCCATCGGCAAAACGCCGTTCACCGCGCGAAGCGTGCCGGTCAGCGAGAGCTCGCCGACAAAGGCAGCGTCCTTGGCAGGGGGCTTTATTTCCTCCGCACAGGCGAGGATGCCGAGCAGGATGGGCAGGTCATAGAGCGTGCCCTCCTTTTTCCGACCCGCGGGGGCGAGGTTCACTGTGATGCGCGAGACAGGGAACTTCACACCGCAGTTTTTCACTGCCGCGCGCACGCGCTCGCGCGATTCCTTGACGGCCGTATCGCCAAGGCCGACGATGTCAAACGCAGGCAGACCCCCGGATAAAAAGCATTCCACCGTGACCTCGTAGCCCGAGATGCCCTGAAGGCCGAGCGAGCGCACCGCTGTGACCATACTGTTTTCCTCCCTCTTTCGCATCGAATCGTACAGTTTGCAATTAGTATAGCACATTTTTGCATCAGGCAAATCCCCCTCCGCGCATTTTTGCACATTTTGCACAAAATCAATAAATCCTCGCAAAAGCTCTCGAAAAATAAAAGGAATTGAACCTATTGTTGCAAAATAGTGAATGTTTTTGCGGGAACAAGGCGTTTACATAGCGAAAAAAGTGTGCTATAGTGTCATCGTTGAATTTTGCGTTCACACGCAGAAGAACCGTTTTTTGACGGTGAAATAAATAGGAGGTTCATTTATGGCAAGAAAAATGAAATCCATGGACGGCAATAATGCTGCGGCTCACGTAAGCTATGCTTTCAGTGAAGTTGCGGCAATTTATCCCATTACGCCGTCCTCCCCGATGGCCGACCTGGTCGACCAGTGGTCTGCAAATGGCCTGAAAAACATCTTCGGCAGCCAGGTCAAGGTCGTCGAGATGCAGTCCGAAGCCGGTGCTGCCGGCGCAGTGCACGGCTCCCTCGGTGCCGGTGCTCTGACCACCACCTACACGGCCTCTCAGGGTCTGCTGCTGATGATCCCGAACATGTACAAAATCGCAGCTGAGCAGCTCCCCTGCGTGTTCCACGTCTCCGCCCGTACTGTTTCGACCCACGCGCTGAACATCTTCGGCGATCACTCCGACGTCATGGCCTGCCGCCAGACCGGTTTCGCCATGCTGTGCGAGGGCAACGTGCAGGAAGTGATGGATCTCTCCCCCGTGGCACACCTGGCCGCGCTTTCCGGCAAGGTCCCGTTCATCAACTTCTTCGACGGTTTCCGCACCTCCCACGAGATCCAGAAGATCGCCGTGTGGGATTACAAGGATCTCGCCGACATGTGCGACATGGACGCTGTCAAAGCGTTCCGCGAGCACGCCCTCAACCCCGAGCATCCCGCCATGCGCGGCTCCCATGAGAACGGTGATACGTTCTTCCAGCACCGCGAGGCCTGCAACCAGTACTACGACGCTCTCCCCGAAGTCGTGGAAAAGTACATGGGCAAGATCAACGAGAAGCTCGGCACCGACTACAAGCTCTTCAACTACTACGGCGCGCCCGACGCTGACCGCGTCATCATCGCGATGGGCTCCATCTGCGACGTGGCCGAGGAAGTCATCGACTACCTCAACGCCCACGGCGAGAAGGTCGGTCTCATCAAGGTCCGTCTGTACCGCCCGTTCAAGGCTGAGCGCCTGATCGAGGCCATCCCCGCCACCGCCAAGAAGATCGCGGTCCTCGACCGCACCAAGGAGCCCGGCGCACAGGGCGAGCCCCTCTATCTCGACGTCGTCACCGCGCTGGCCAACGCCGGCATCACCGACAAGACCATCATCGGCGGCCGTTACGGTCTCGGCTCCAAGGACACCCCGCCCGCTTCCGTGTTCGCTGTTTACACCGAGCTTGCCAAGGCGGAGCCCAAGCGTCAGTTCACCATCGGCATCGTCGATGACGTGACGAACCTCTCCCTGCCCGAAGACAAGAACTGCCCGAACACCGCAGCCGAGGGCACCATCGAGTGCAAGTTCTGGGGTCTCGGCGGCGACGGTACCGTCGGCGCGAACAAGAACTCCATCAAGATCATCGGCGACCACACCGACAAGTACGTCCAGGCCTACTTCCAGTATGACTCCAAGAAGACCGGCGGCGTGACGATCTCCCACCTGCGCTTCGGCGACAAGCCCATCCGCAGCCCCTACTACATCAACAAGGCCGACTTCGTCGCCTGCCACAACCCCAGCTACATCATCAAGGGCTTCAAGATGGTCAACGACGTCAAGCCCGGCGGCGTGTTCATGATCAACTGCCAGTGGGACTTCGATGAGCTGAACCACCACCTCAAGGCGGACGCCAAGCGCTACATTGCCAAGAACAACATCCAGCTCTACACCATCAACGCCATCGACCTTGCCATCAAGATCGGCATGGGCAAGCGCAACAACACCATCCTCCAGTCCGCGTTCTTCTCCCTGGCGAAGGTCATGCCCGAAGAGCAGGCCATCCAGTACATGAAGGACGCCGCGACGCACTCCTACCTGAAGAAGGGCCAGGACGTCGTCGATATGAACCACAAGGCCATCGACCTCGGCGCCACCGCCTACACCAAGATCGACGTTCCCGCCGATTGGGCGAACGCTGTCGACGCTGACGAGGCCGTCTCCTACGAGGGCAAGCCCGAGCTCGTCGCTCAGGTCAAGAACATCCTCGATCCCGTGGACAAGATGGACGGCGACAGCCTGCCCGTTTCCGCCTTCATGCCTCACGTGGACGGCCAGTGGGAGCTCGGCGCTGCCGCTTACGAAAAGCGCGGCGTTGCCGTTTCCGTTCCCACGTGGGACGAGACGAAGTGCATTCAGTGCAACAACTGCGCTTACGTCTGCCCGCACGCCACCATCCGTCCCTTCGCTCTCACCGAGGAAGAGGCCAAGAATGCTCCTGCCAATGCCAAGATTGTCGACATCAAGGCCGGCAAGGGCAAGGGTGTTTACAAGTACACGATGGCCATCTCCCCGCTCGACTGTATGGGCTGCGGCGTTTGCGTCGGCCAGTGCCCGGTCGGTGCTCTGACCATGGTCGGTCAGGAGAGCGAGCTTCCCGAGCAGGATGTGTTCAACTACTGCGTCTCCAAGGTCTCCGACAAGAAGGATATGCAGGATCTCACCGTCAAGGGCAGCCAGTTCAAGCAGCCCATGCTCGAGTTCTCCGGCTCCTGCGCAGGCTGCGCCGAGACCAGCTATGCCCGTCTCGTCACTCAGCTCTTCGGCGACCGTATGTACATCTCCAACGCCACCGGCTGCTCGTCCATTTGGGGCGGCCCCGGCGCTACCTCTCCGTACTGCACGGATAAGAACGGCCACGGCCCGGCATGGTGCAACTCCCTGTTCGAGGACAACGCCGAGCACGGCTTCGGTATGTATGTCGGCCAGGAGAAGATCCGCGAGGATCTGATGGCCAAGACCGAGCAGCTCCTTGCCATCGAGTGGGCACAGCCCGCACTGAAGGAAGCCGCTCAGAAGTGGCTCGACACCAAGGACGACGGCAACGCCAACGCCGAGGCCACGAAGGAATACGTCGCGGCCCTGCAGGCGAACATCGCCACCGTCGACGAGCTGGCCGCTGTGCCCAAGTTCGCTGAGCACGCCGCCGAGCTCAAGGCCAAGGGCGAGAAGTTCTGCGACTGCGATGCCTGCAAGCTCGTTGCTGAGATCCTCGACAAGAAGGATTACCTCTCCAAGAAGTCCGTTTGGATCTTCGGCGGCGACGGTTGGGCTTACGATATCGGCTTCGGCGGCGTCGACCACGTCCTTGCTCAGAACAAGAACGTCAACGTCTTCGTCTTCGATACCGAGGTCTACTCCAACACCGGCGGTCAGGCTTCCAAGGCTTCCAACATCGGTCAGGTCGCTCAGTTCGCGGCTGCCGGTAAGGAGACCAAGAAGAAGAGCCTCTCCGAGATCGCGATGAGCTACGGCTACATCTATGTCGCTCAGATCGCCATGGGCGCCAACCCGGCCCAGACCATCAAGGCCATCACCGAGGCTGAGGCTTACAACGGCCCGTCCCTGATCATCGGCTATAGCCCCTGCGAGATGCACTCCATCAAGGGCGGCATGATCAACTGCCAGAAGGAAATGAAGAAGGCTGTCGAGTGCGGCTACTGGAACCTGTTCCGCTTCAATCCTGCGGCTGACAAGAAGTTCACGCTCGACTCCAAGGCTCCTGCCGGCGGTTACCGTGAATTCCTGATGAACGAGGCGCGTTACAGCCGCCTGACCCGCGAGTTCCCCGAGCGTGCGGAGGGTCTCTTCACCCGCAACGAGGACGCGGCCAAGGAGCGTTACGAGCACCTCACCAAGCTCATCGACCTGTACGACAAGCAGTAATTGCTGTTCCTACGGTATGAAAAAGGAGCACCCTTTCGGGTGCTCCTTTTTTGCGTTACTTTGCGTCTGCATTCAGCAGCTTTTCGCTGATCGTATCCATCTGCGCCTGACTCAGTGTGCCGGTCAATGCGCTGCCACCTATGCGCACGATGCGCTTGCCGCGCGTTAAGACCCACGAGACGCCCCAGCCGTCGCTTTCGGTATCGAAGGCCTGCCACGCGCGGTCCGCGCCCCACGGTGCGGTGTCCACCTCGCGGTATTCCCAGTTCCGGAAGGGGCGATGCGTGCGGTAAAAGGTCACCGTGTAGTTCTGGTAGTATTTCAGCTCGCCGTCCAGACAGGCGTCGAACAGCGGCGCAAATTTCACGTCGGTGACCTCGTAGTTCAGCTCCGGCGCGTCGTCCTCATCGCCCGTGCGCATCCTCTGCGCACCGCGGACCTGAGATGCCAGCGGCGAGGATTCCTCCGCCAGCTCGCAGGAATAGCGGTCATAGTCTGTTTTGGTCAGGTCCTGCACATAGAGCGGCAGCGGATCATCGTAGGCGTAGTAAAACGATGTCTCGCCATTGGACCACGTGACCTCGTAGCGCGTGGCGTTTTCGGGCGTCTGGTCGAATTGTCCGTTTCTGACGCTGCGCAAGTAGGTAAACGAAAAAATGAACGAGAGGATCAGCACCGATACCAGCGTGATACCCCTGTTTAGCTCTGCGCTGCCGCCGCGACGCTTGAGCAGCCCCTTGATTCCCCAAATCAATGCGTCCAGCAATACAATACCCGTAAGGATGGCAAGGTAAGTCCCCCGTTCTTCCTTGTCACTGTACAAAACAACGGCACAGCCCATCACCAGCACCAAGAGCGCCAACATCTGTAACACAAGATGTGAGCGCGTCGGCAGGAATCTTCCAAGCTCGGCTTCGCGCTTCGCCCTGCGCCGCCAGATGTAGTAGCCACCAAGCTCCAACGCACACAGCAGGAACAGGAGCACAGAATCCAAAATGGCCGAGAGCGCGCTTAAGCAGGAAAGCGCCGCCGCGAAATCCCTGATAAAGCCCATACGCATGTCAAAAAATATCCACAGCGCGAGCGCCAGCATCAAAAACCAGGCGATGAGCTGTTCCTTTTTCATCGACTGGTGCAGCGTTTCCACCTGAAGCGCCGCGTCCGTCTCGATGGGCACAGCGTTTGCGTCTTCGTTGTAGAAAACGTTCATCTGTGCGCGGCTTGCAGCCTTGTTCCACCCCGCCTGCGCACAGAAATCATAGAACGTCAGCTCGCCCTCGCTCGGCTTCGTCGGGTCGAATTCCGAGGCCTCGGAGTAGTAAACAACAGAAAAACGCAGCGCCTGCGGCCCAATGCGCCGGTAGCGCCAGAAATAGCCGAGCTTTTCAATGAGCCAGCCCTGCGCCGCCATTTTCTCGAAGTGCTGCTCCATGCCCGTATGGTCGTAAAACGAATAGAAATTGTACTCATATTTTGTTTTTAGCATCGCTATCCCTCGCTTTCTCTCATTTCTCGCCGCCCACGATAGGGCGTTATCTCTCAAATAGCTTCTCGTAGTCCCGCACCTGCGCCTGCAGGCGCTCCACCTCGTTTTGCAGCAGCGTTTTTCCCTCCGCTGTGAGCTGATAGCTGCGCCGCCGCCCCTCCGCGCGCGTCTCGACGATGTACCCCGCCGCCAAAAACTGCTCAAGCAGGTTGTAGAGCGTCCCCGGGCCGACGGCCACACGCCCGCCCGTCAACTCGTTCACGCGCGCCATCACGTCCATGCCGCAGCACTCCTCGCGCAGACACAGGAGGATGTAAAACATCTGCTCGGTCAGCGTGCTGAATTTCTCCCGCGCCATTGTCGGCCTCCTTTTATCGATATTCGATATTCTTGAAGAGAGTATATTATCGAATATCGATATTGTCAAGAGGGAGATTTTCTTTTTTAAAGAAAGGCTCCCTCTTGTTCGCACAGGTGCGAAAGAAATGCCGCCTGCGGGCGGCAGGGTCAAAGGGGGTATTCTCTTTCGCAAAAGAGAATACCCCCTTTGGAACCCCAAGAGAAAGGCTTTCATTGCAAGCGAGCAGCTCGAAGAGCTGCAATGCTTGCCGATTGCACTGCCCATA
>OLNF01003070.1_pt1 | contig 12446 bp, 9 predicted proteins | sample 1673061 | NCBI WGS metagenome assembly OLNF01 (sample SAMEA3136751, study PRJEB25190) | human gut metagenome | reverse complement strand
CAGCCGTCATTCTGGGGAAGAGGTTTTCGGCTCTCTTCGCACGGGTTGCGCATCATGACCAGTCAGCGCAACTTTTTCAAATTGGGGTCCAATCACGCAGATGTGGGAAAGCGATTCAGGATACTATGGTTCCAACGCCTCGAGAAAGGACCCATCTATGATCCTGCTGTCTATTATCTTCCTGCTTGTTGTGCTGGCTGTTGTTTCTGCCGTTATGGGCTCGCCTATGTTCTTCGTGGTGCGGCAACAGGAGTCATCCATCATCGAGCGGCTTGGCAAGTTCAACCGCATCGTCACGCCTGGCTTCCACGTGATGATTCCGTTCATCGAGCGTCGCGCCGCCAATGTGAACCTGCGCACGCAGGAAGCGCGCTATTCGCTGAACGGCAAAACGAAGGACAACGTCACCATCGGCACGGCCGTGTCCGTGCAGTTCCGCGTTGAGCAGAATCAGGCGCCGGTGGTTGAGCAGTCCGGCATTTACCGTAGTTACTACATTTTGAGCAACCCCATCAACCAGATGGAAAGCTACATTGCTGATGCGCTGCGTTCGGCTATTCCCGGCTATACGCTTGACGAAGTGTTCGACAACAAAGACCTCATCGCGCAAAACGTCAAAGATTCCGTCACCGAGCTGATGGCGGGCTACGGCTACGAGATTATCACCACGCTTATCACCGATATCGAGCTGCCGAAGGACGTTGAGCGCTCCATGAACGCCATCAACTCTGCGCAGCGCGACCAGGAAGCCGCTAAAGCGCTGGCCGAGGCGGAGCGCACGAAAACCGTGGTGGCAGCAAAAGCCCAGGCCGAGGCCATGGAGCAAACGGGCATCGGCATTGCCAACCAGCGCAAGGCCATCGCCGACGGCATCGCAGCGTCGCTCGACACCATCAAATCGTCGGGCGTCACCGCCCAAGAGGCCAACGAGCTGTTCCTGTACACCCAGTGGGTCGAAATGATGAACTCGTTCGCCGAGTCGGGCAAATCGTCCACCGTGGTGCTGCCCAGCTCCTTCGACAGCAAGTCCTCAATTCTGCCCGACCTGCTCGCGGCTCAGCAAACAGAGAAGGGCTCGGGGGAATAGCGGACGCTTAACCCGCCAACTTACGGAGCAGTTCGATCTCTGCGGCGTAACCGGGCAGTTCGTTGGGGGTTTCCAGAATGAACGGCAAATCGCGCAGCTGCGGGTGCGTGACGATGCGCTCGAATGCTTCCAGGCCGATGTAGCCTTCGCCGATGCGTTCGTGGCGGTCTTTATGGGCGCCGCAGGGGTTCTTCGAATCGTTCAAGTGCACGGCGCGCAACCGCTCGATGCCGATGACGCGATCGAATTCGTCAAGCACGCCGTCAAGGTTGTTCACGATATCGTACCCACCGTCGTGCACATGGCACGTGTCCAGGCACACGCCCATGTGGTCGGAAAGCTCCACGCGCTCGATGATGGCTGCCAGCTCCTCAAACGTACGGCCAACTTCCGTGCCTTTGCCTGCCATGGTTTCCAGCAGAACCGTGGTGGTTTGCTCGGGGCGCAGCACCTCGTTGAGCAGGCCCGCAATCAGTTCGATACCCACATCGGCGCCCTGCTTCACGTGGCTTCCCGGGTGGAAGTTGTAGTAGCTGCCCGGTACGGCCTCCATGCGCACCAGGTCGTCGGCCATGCATTCGCGAGCAAACTCGCGCGCGTGCGGCTTGTCCGAGCATGGGTTCAACGTATAGGGCGCATGCGCCACCAACGTGCCGAAGTTGTTAGCGGCCAGCAGTTCGCGCAACGCCGCGGCGTCAGCGGGATCGATTGCCTTCGCCGAACCGCCGCGCGGATTGCGCGTAAAGAAGGCGAACGTGTTGGCGCCGATGCCCAGCGCGGTCTTTCCCATGGCAAGATAGCCCTTTGATGTGGATAAATGACATCCAATGGTCAGCATGATGACTTGTTCCTTTCCGCAGCGGGGCCGATAAGCCAGCCGCCTTATCGTAACAATGCCGCCTGAAAGCGGCACGCAATTGCTCCGCATAAGTTATCTCGCCAGCCGCTTCGGCTTCTTTTGTTCTAAAAGACAAAGCAGCACGAAGGCGGCAACGGATACTTCCTTACCACAATCCCAGCAGATGCTGCACGCCTAAGCTGGTGCAGGCGATGGCAACCCAGCACGCAGCGCCTAACACGATGGGTTTCGCGCCCGACTTCACCAAGCCAACCACATCGGTGTTCAAGCCGATGGCCGCCATGGCAACCACAATGAAGAACTTACTGAGCGTTTTCAGCGGATCGAACACGGCGCCGCTTACGCCTGCCGCCGCAGCCACGGTGGCCACCAGCGATGCGCACACGAACAGGATGATGAACGTCGGCAATGCCCGCTTCAAGCTGAAGCCCGATGCCGCATTCGCCTTGGTCTCGGTACCGTTTGCACTGGTCGCCGTCTTGCGCTCGCGCGCCGAAACCCACAGCGCCAGCACGAACGTGATGGGGATGATGGCCAGCGTACGCGTCAGCTTCACGATGGTGGCGTAATCCAGCGCGTTTGCGCCGGGGTGCATGCCGTCCCACACCGTCGCGGCAGCGGTTACCGACGACGTATCGTTTACCGCTGTGCCTGCGAACAGACCGAACCCGTCGTTCGTCATGCCGATAGCGTCGCCAAGCGTGGGGAAGATGAGCGCGGCCAGCACGTTGAACAGGAACACCACCGAAATGGCGTGCGCCACTTCCTGGTCGTCGGCCTTGATAACTGGAGCCGTCGCCGCAATAGCCGATCCGCCGCAAATCGACGAGCCCACGCCGATGAGCGTAGCCGTGCGTCCGGGAATGTGCATCACACGGCATAGCACAGCCGCCGTGATAAGCGATGCGGAAATGGTGGCCAGGATAACCGGCAGCGACAAGGCACCCACCTGCGCCAACTGCGTCAGCGGCAAGCCGAACCCCAGTAGCACCACCGCGGTTTGCAAGATCTTCTTCGAGGCGAACTTGATGCCGGGGCCCGCCGCGCCTTTGTTCTTCCATACCGTTGCGATCACCATGCCCAGCAAGATTGCGAACACGGCGCCACCGACCAGCGGCACAGCCTGGCCAAGAAACCAGCAGATGACGGCGATGGCGGCGGATACGGCAACGCCGGGAGCTAAGGTGCGGATGCGGGACATGGAACTCTTTCTAGCTAGGGTGAGCGCAGGCGGCGAAAGCCGCTCGCGATTGCGAACCTCAACACTATAGCCCAGTTCAAGCACTGCGGTCTCAAAGCCATTGCAATCTCATGCGTGCTTATTGGGCCGACGAGGTCCCTCACGGTGTGTGAAGAGCTGCAGAATGGTAAATCGTTGAGGACGGGTGGACAAGCGGGGCAAGCGCGAAGGGGTCAGGGTGAAGCCCCCTGCGCACTCTCAAAGTCTCGCGCGGCCGAGCTGGCGAACCGATCGTTTGGGCTCGAGCGCCGCACCAGTAGCTCAACGGCGTGCAATGCAACCAATGGTTTCTTGGAATTCGCTATCCGTCTCAGTAAAGTGGGGATATCAAATAACGAACGCGGGGCGAACGAAGTCGGGTTCCGCGGAGGGAAGGAGAACGCCATGTCATTCGGGAAAACGCTTATCAACCTGCGGAAAAGCCGCAACCTCACGCAAGAGGAGCTAGCGGCGAAGCTGTACGTTACGCGTCAGGCGGTTTCGCGGTGGGAACGCGACGAAGTGGTGCCGGGCATCGACATGCTCAAGCTCATTGCGGTGACGCTTGACGAGCCGATCGTGCACCTGCTGGACATGCCCGAGCACTTGTGCGAAAGCTGCGGCATGATTTTGACGCCCGACGACTATGGCACCAACGCTGCGGGGCGTGAGGATGAGCACTTCTGCAAATGGTGCTATGAGCAGGGAGCATACACGTACGAAACCACCATGGAGGCCATGATTGAAGACTGCGCGCCGCGCTTGGCCGAAAACACGGGCATGACGCGTGATGAAGCGGTATCGCTGATGGGCGCGGTCTTGCCGCACCTCAAACGCTGGAGCGCCGTGCACGCCAATGAGCAGCGATACGGCGCCGAGGCGCGCGAACGCTACAGCAGCGAAGCAGTGGACGCCGCAAACGAAAGGCTTCTGTCCATGGTTGAAGAAACGTGGGAGAGTAAAGAGCAGCTTGAGCGAGCCATCATCGAGCAGCTGAAAATCGCCTTGGCCACGGGCGATACCGCCAGCAGCGCTGCAGTGAAGCTGGCGCACATGCACGCCGAATGGATTGCCATGCAATGGGGCGAGGGCATGTATTCTCCGGCAGCGCACGTCTCGCTAGCGCAAAGCTATCTAGCCGATAACCGTTTCATCAGCTATTACGACAGCAAAGCCGGTAAAGGCGCCACGCAATTCCTAGCAAACGCAATCGAGGTGGCCGGCGTTTAGAGGCGAGAGGTTAACGAACCCTGTCGCTCGGAGACATCCTGTTTGCAAGGGGGTGGGGGAAGGGTGTCTCCAAGCGGAAAAGCTCGCAAAACGAGAAGCTAACGGAACCGGGGTTGCTCAGCGTACGGTTAGTGCACGCGCACCTTCTCGATTTCGGCGTGAAGGTCATTTCGTAGGGCGGAGCTCCGCCCCGATTGGATAGCGCCCGAAGGGCGCGTCGCCGATTTCCGGGGGGCGCGGGCGGTTCGGGATGGCGAGAAATCGAACTTTCCGGGCTTCGTGACGTCCGGCCCGGAAAAAGGTGCAGGTTTTTGGACTTTCCGAGCCTCGCGACGGGCCTCAAGGCTCGGAAAGTCCGATTTCCTGCACAGAACCTGGCCCGAATGAGCTCGAAAGCCCGGAAAGTTCAAAATCTTGCACGGCCGGGAGGGCCTCCTGCCCCGGCAAAGGCACAAGCCGCTCGCCAGGTCGGGGAGCGCGGCGGTTCGAGGATTCGGTGTCGCGCTTCGTGCTCCCCTTTGCGGGCCGGGCGGCAGGGGCCGGGCAGCGAAGTCGAGCCGCCCGCGAGTGGGACGAGGGGACTGTCCCTTCGTCCCACTTTGCCGGCGCCCTAGTAGAACATGAAGACCGACAGGCCCGCGCCGTAGAAGGCTACGCGGAGGCAGACGGCGCCGGCCAGGGCGGCGATTATGGCCACGGCCCCGAAGAGCTTCCAGCTGGCCGCGTCGCCCTTCTTCCTGGCGAGCAGGCAGCAGGCCAGGGGCACGATGGCGCCGATCACGACCGCGCCGAGCCACAGGAGGACGGCCTGGTCGCCGATGGCGGCGCCGGCATCGACCATCGCCTTGGTGGGGTGGGTCGGGTCGAAGTAGTAGCCGACCTCGGTGAACGAGCCCGCGCTCATCTGGACGTAGGCGGCGTAGGCTGCCGTGCACACGGCGCCGATGATGGAGCCCACGACGGCGGGCACGCCCAGCTCGGCGGCGTCTTCGCCCTTGGCGGCCAGCACCACGGCCACCGTCGCAGGGCCGAGCAGGCAGGCCGCGCCCACGATGGACAGCACCTCGAGCACGGAGTTCCACGCCGGGCGCGCCGGCATCATGTAGCTGTGCGCGCACACCGCGGCCAGCACGACGGAGATGACGATCGCCAGCGCGGCCATCCACTTCGGCAGCGTGCCGCCGTCCTCGGACTTGCGGGCCACCGCGAAGTACGCCACGGCGATGACCACGAACGCCACAATCGCGATGAGCTCCTGCGTGATGCCGGAGGTGATGTGGCCGAAGCCGTTGAAGATGCGCTCCCAGTGCTGCAGGTGGAAGAACACGGCGATCCCGCCGAGCGCCAGCAGCACGCACGACACCACGGCCAGCAGCTGCTGCGACTTCTTGCCGGCGCCCTTCAGCGCCAGCACCCCCTGCGCGCCGAACACGCCGCACGCCCAGGCGGTAAGGGTGGTGAACAGAATCAAAGGCCATTGCAGTTCCATGATCTACTCCTCCCCTTGCCAGTCGCGGTTGCGCAGGATGTACACGAACGACGGATGATTGCCCACGTCAGGCAGATGATGCACGTCGGACTCCTTGTACGACTGCACGCAATCCTTCAGCGTGATGCGGTTGTGCAGCGTCTTGTCGTAGCTCGGGTCGCCCTCGGTGATGTCGACCACCCACGGCGCCTCGAAGCTCTCGATGCCCTTGTCCAGGTCGCCGAAGAAGCGAGCACGGCCGCCGCACTGGGCGACGCACGAAGGCAGCTCGCCCTGCGCGATACGCTGCTCGCACAGCGTGCACTTCTCGACGACGCGCTCTTCCTGGTTCAGGTAACGCACGCCGTAGGGGCAGCTCATAGCGCAGAACTGGCAGCCGATGCACTTCGACTTGTCGATCTGCACGGTGCCGTCCTCGGCGATGTGGCTGGCCTCGGTCGGGCACACCTTCACGCACTCGGGGTCTTTGCAGTGCTGGCACTGCACGGTCAGAAAGTACGTGTACACGTCCGGGAAATGCCCCGAACCCTCGGCGGTCGGGTACGGCCCGATGCGCAGCGTCTTGTTCCAGAAGCTGCCGATCGGCACGCCGTTGAACGCCTTGCACGAAACGCTGCATGCCAGGCAACCGACACATTTGTTCAGGTCGGTCACGATTGCCGGATGGCTCATGCCTGCTTCCTCCCCTCGTAGTCAGGCGCCCATGCCTTCAGGCGCGGGTCGCTGGAGTCGTGAATGATCTCGGTGCCGTCGTCGCCGCAGGGCACCGGGTTGCCGAACGGGGAATTCTCCGCCGTGGCCTTGTACACCTTCACGCCGTAAGCGCGCAGGTTCGACGTGCCAATGAATGGGTCCTGAGCATCCTTGTCCAGCAGGCAGTTCACACCACACAGCGGGAAGCCCTTGTCGGCCTGCTTCAGCTCGGGGAACCACCACTGGTGCTCAAGGTTCACCACGCCCGGCGCGATGCCGTGGTACAGGTCGACGACCTCGCGGATCTTGTGCTCCTTCGTCTCGATCCACACCCAATCGCCCTGCTCAACGCCAATGCGCTCGGCATCTTCGGGGTTCATCTCGATGCGCGGAACGGGCCACAGCTCGCGGCACCAGGGCAGCTGCCTGTGCTCGTTGTGGAAGTACACGGGGATGCGGCGGCCGGTGGTTGCCAGGAACGAGTTGTCGTCCTTGAACAGGTCCGGATCGGCCACAGGGCCGTGCGGCGCCTCGCGGAACGTCGGAATGGCCTGGTCATCGTTGGGATAGTAGTTGTCGATAACCGTGGACCAGATCTCCTGCTTGCCGGTGGACGTGTCCCAACCCTGCGGGTGGTCCATCACAGCTTGCACGGCAGCCGGCGAGTCGGACGTGGTTGCCCAACCGGTTTCGTAACGACGGTACGTGCCCCATGCCTCGGGCTTCTCGATCTTGGAGTCCCACGGGCCGTTCTCCTGGAACGCCTTCTTGTAGTCCTGCCACTCGGGAATCTTGAAGCCGGCCAGCGCGATGTTGTTGCACACGTTCTCGGCGTCGTCGATGGGCCACTTCTCGTCGTCGGTCTCGCCGTCGCAGTACGGCTGGCCCATGGCCTTGAAGATGCGCATGATGATCTTCAGGTCAGGCTCGGCCTCCGCGGGCGGCTCAACGGCCTTGCACGTGGCGCCGAACGAACCGGACGCGCCCTGCGACTTGCGGATGCAGTCGAGCTCCATCCAGTGCGCGGCGGGCAGCACGATGTCGGCGATACCCACAGTCGGCGTCTCCCACAGGTCGATGGACACCCAGAAGTCCAGCTTCTTCAGCTGCTCGTAGGCGTACAGGCTGTTCGACTGGTTCATGTGGTCGCCGGTCTGGCCGATGCCGCAGGACAGCTTGTACGGCTGGCCCGACTCGATGGTCTTGTAGATGCTGGTGGCGTCTGCCCAGCTGGGGTTGCACTTCGGGTCGGCCAGCATGGGGAACTGCTCGCCGCCGATGATCTTGGACTGGTCGGGCGAGCCCTTCACGGAAGCCGCGGAAGGCAGCGTCATGGCCAGGTCGAAGAACGGCCAGCCAGCGGTGGAGCCGCGCATGCCGCCCGGGATGTCCATGTTGCCGGTGATGCCGCACAGGATGTCCATGGTGCGGTTCGTCTGCAGCGAGTTGCAGCTGTGCTCGAGCGGCAGCATGTATTGGATGCCGCCGTTGCCGTAACCGGTGGAGGGGTCCACGCGCGTGGCGTAGATGGTGGCAGCGCGCTCGATGTCGTCGGCGTTGCAGCCGGTGATCTCGGCGACCTTCTCCGGCGTGTACTCGGCAACGCGGTCGCACAGGTGCTCCCACACGGTGCGGCAGTGCACCTTCTTGCCGTCCTTCAGCGTCACCTCGATGCCGCCTTCGGGCGTGTACAGCGCGGGATACAAACCGTCGATGAACGGCGTGGCGTCGATGACGAAGCCCTGCGACTGGCCCGTGAGGTCCAGGCCGTGGATCTGCGCCTCGCGGCCGGCCGTGGCAGGCTTCCAGTCCTCGCCTTCCCAATGGGGAAGCTGGCCAGACGTGCCGCCGGACAGGTTCAGGTCTGCAGCGGAAGCGTCGGTCACGGAAGAAGCGACGGACTTACCGTTCGATTCATAATACGTCAGCTCGCCGTTGATCTCGTTGAGCACCATGAACGCGGTGTTCGAGCCGCCTTCCTGGATGTCGGACTGCTTCAGCAGGCGGTTGCGCTTCGAACCGTGCGTGGACTGCGAGTTGGACACGGAGCCTTCCCAGTCCTCGTCTTCCACAACCAGCATGGGAGCGTTCATCCATTTGCGCACGTACAGGTCGTCGTACAGGCCCTTGTTGATGACCACGTTAATCCAGCCCAGACCCATAGCGGCGTCGGTGCCGGGGCGCAGCGGCAGCCAGATGTCGGCTTCCTTGCCCAGGTTCGTTTGACGCGGGTCAACCAGAATGTGGAAATCGGCGCGCGTGGCGACGTCGACGGTAGTACGGCAGGAGTCGTCGTAGTTCGACAGCTCCGAAGCGCCGCCCCACTGCACGTACACGCGCGGACGACCGACAACTTCCATCCAGCTGTAGGCGTTGTAGTCGTTCAGCTTCGTGGCGTAGAAACGCGGGCCCTTGCAGATTTCGTTTGCCTGAATGGCGTTCGGGCTGACGAAGCACTGCTTCAGTGCAGCGTAGGGGCCCATGGACCAAATGCGGCTCGTGCCGGCCATGCTGAAGTACGTCTCGTTGCCGTACTTGGACTGCAGCTCGGAGAACTTGCTGCCGATGGTGTCCATAGCCTCGTCCCACGTGATGCGCTGCCAACCGGGATCGTCGGAATCCTTCGGGTTCGTGCGCTTCATGGGGTACTTCAGGCGGTCCGGATGGTACGCGGCTTGCAGCGATGCCTGGCCCTTCGAGCAGTGGTTGCCCATGGACTGGAAGGCGGCCTCGTCGCCTTCGCTGCGGATGACCTTGCCGTCTTGCACGTACACCCACACGCCGCATTCCATCTTGCCGCAGCCGCGGCACGTGGAACGAATGCGCTTGACCTCGCCGGTCGACGTGGAGCTGGCGATGGATTCGGCCAGCGCGGTGCCGGTGCCTGCGATTCCGACCGCAGCAGCGGTAGCGGCAGTCATCTTCGCGAACGTGCGACGCGTCATCGTGAGCTTGCCCATGCATCCTCCTTTCTTGTGGCGCGCTTGCGTGGCGCGCCGTCTCCTCTTGCGGTTCGCGGCCTCTCGTCGTGGCCGCTTGCCGCCCCTCTAGCGGCCGCGGGACTTTGCCCACCGCCGACTTCGAGCTGCCGCGCGCTGCCCCGGCGGGGCCTGCGTGCGACGCGTTCGACGTTGGCTACGATACGGCGGCAGGCAGGCGGCGCGAATCCGGCCGGTTGCATGGTTGAGGGCGGAATGGCGAAATCATGTCAGTAGCATGATGGCGTTGACCTGGGAAGACATTAGTTAACGAGTTAGGTTTGATTAACATGAGCAGCGGCTTATCGACGCGGCATGAGCGTGTTTTATAATGGCTTCAGACGAGGAAAGGGCACGTTCTTGGGGGAGAAATCAAGCACGAAAGCCGCCACGCGCGGCAGTAAGGAAGCACGCGAAAGCAAGCAGCAAGCAGGCGCACAGGTGGCCGGCAGCGAAGAAGCCGCGGCCGAGAATGTGCGCGAAATCAAGCAAGGCACAGCAGTCGAATCCGGCGGCAAAAGCAAGAAGGGCGGCGCGCAGGCTCGCAGCCAGAAAGCCAGCAGCGCCCGCGGCGGCGACGCCGAGGGCGGGCGGGCGGCGACAGCGCGCGACAGGGTTACCCGCTCGCTGGCAAGCGGCGGTGCGCAGGCGAAAGAAGCGCTTGGGCAAACCGAGGCGCTTACCGGCATTGCGCTGGGCTGTTTCCTGGCGTGGGTGCCCATGACGTTTCAAAGCCTGAACATCGTTGGCGACGCCGGCGAACCGGTGCTCGACACCGTGTACCTGGTGTCCATTCTGGCGCTGCTTGCCACGCAGGTTTTCATTAGCGTGCGGCACGCACGGTGTGGCCGATGGATTGCCCGCCGCCCCGTGCGTGCAGGCGCAGCGACGGTCATGACGCTGTCCACCCTGCTGCTACCGCTTGCAGCCGGCAGCGCGGGCGACGGCCTGCCGCTTGGCTCGTTCGCGCTGGGAGCCTTCGCCACCGGGGCCGCCGGCGTGCTGTCGGGCGTGTCTTCGGGCATTTTCCTGGCGCAGTTCGGCATTCTGGTCAGCAAGTTTTCGGCGAAGGCCACTGCCGCCATCGCGGCTATCGGCTACATTCTTATGTCAGCGCTGTTTTGCGTGTATTCGTTTTTCGGTCCGCTTGAGTCGTGCCTGTTCGCCGCCAGCATGCCAGTTGTCAGCGCTTTTTTGCGCGACTTGGGCGCGTCCACCGCGAAAGGCAAAGCCGCCATCAGCAAGCAAGCGCTGCCGCCGCAGGCGCTACCGAACAACGCCGACGACCGCCGCAACCTCAACCACCTCACCGCCACGCTGGCGCTTTCCGCGGCGCTTATCGGCTGCGCGAACGAGCTGGCGCGCACGCTGTACATCCAAATGGGCATCGCCGGCAGCGGCAGCGGCAACTACGCGCTCATTCAGGCCGGCGGCACGCTTATCGTGGGGCTTGGCGCTACGGTCATCATGCTGGCGCTTGTCAGCATGAAAACGCCGAAGGCCCCCGAGTATTGCTATCGCATCGTGCTGCTGTTTTTGGTGCTGGGATCGCTGCTGCTTCCCACGCCGCTGATTTACCCCATCGACGTGGTTGCGCCTTATGCTATCAACGCCGCGTCGTTCCAGTGCTTCGGCATCATGGCATGGGTGCTCATTTGCGGCACGTGTCACCAATACCCCACGGCCAGCGTGCGCACGTTCTCGCTGGTCCGCGCCGGCTGGACACTTGGCCCCATCGTGGGCTTGCTCATGGGGCGCTTCGTGGTGCACTACACGCCGTTCGACCTTCCCGAAGTGTTTGCCTGCGCCCTGATTGGCGGCGTGTTCGCCATGCTCACAACCATGACGTTCACCGAGCGCGACCTGGCATTCGCCGTGAACCTGCTGCCTACGGACAAGAAGCGCCGTTTCACTGACAAGTGCCTGGCAGTGGCTACGCGCTGCGGCCTGTCCGAGCGCGAAACCGAGATCATGACGCTGTTCGCCAAGGGTCGCAACCTGGCCTACATCCAAGAGCGGCTTTGCCTGTCGAAAAGCACGGTCAGCACGCACCGCCAGCACATCTACCAAAAGCTCGGCGTACACTCCAGCCAGGAAATGATCGACCTTATCCAAGAAGAGAAGGCATAACAGGTAGAGCGCCCGGCCCGCTTCGCCGCCCCGAGGTGATAACTCTGTCGATAATTCGGTATCCTGGCTTCACCGAGAGAAAGGAACACCATGCGGGCACTGATTCAGCGCGTGACGCACGCGCAGGTTGATATCGAAGGCACCACCGTTGGCTCGTGCGAGCGCGGGTACCTGATTTTGCTGGGCGTTGACGCCAACGACGGCGAAGAGCAAGTCGAACGCCTATGGAGCAAGATCTTCAAGCTGCGCATCTTTGAGGACGAAACCGGCAAGACAAACCGGTCGCTTGCCGACGTTGACGGACAAGTGCTGGTGGTGTCGCAGTTCACGCTGTACGCGAACTGCAAGAAAGGCAACCGCCCCTCGTTCACGAATGCCGGCGCGCCCGATGCGGCCGAGCGCCTCTACGAGCAGTTCGTAGCCCGCGCTCGCCAAGACGTACCGCACGTGGAAACCGGCCGCTTCGGCGCCATGATGCAAGTCAGCCTCACCAACGACGGCCCCTTCACCATCTGGCTCGACACCGACGAGTTGTAACCTGACAAGGGACAGGTCGTTTGTCAGGTTTAGGCTCGCTTGGGAAGCACCTTCTTACCAAGCTTTTTGCTTATATTTGGTGACGCGCTTCGCGCTATTTTATCTGGGTCGAGCTTCCGCTCGACCCTACGGTTCAATATGCATCCGAACCCAAACCCGCCTGTTGAATAGGGCATCAAGACCGTTTTGCCCCATTTTCAACCCCATACGTAAAAGAAGCCGCC
>OLNF01003069.1_pt1 | contig 12449 bp, 14 predicted proteins | sample 1673061 | NCBI WGS metagenome assembly OLNF01 (sample SAMEA3136751, study PRJEB25190) | human gut metagenome | reverse complement strand
AATTTCTGCTGGTCTGCTCCCACTTGGACGCCTGGAAACCCGGCGTGACCTGCAATGCGACCGGTAATGCGACCACGTTGGAGATTTGTCGAATCCTCAGCAAACACCGTCAGGAACTCGACCGCGATGTGTATTTTGTTTTCTGGGACGGCCACGAGGTTGCAGAAGCTGCCGGCTCCACATGGTTTGTTGACAACAATTGGGATAACCTCAACAAGCATTGTGTCTGCTACATGCACATTGACTCCACCGGTGTAAAGGAAACAGAGCTTTACGAGATCAAGGCATCGGAAGAATTGCTGGGCTTTGCCAAGAAGAACATCAACGACGTTCTTCCCGAGCTGGAGCTGCGCGCCATGGCACTCAAGAAAATCGGCGATCAGAGTTTTATGGGCATCGGCGTTTCCTCTATTACACAGAGAAAATCCTTCACAAAAGAATATATGGAGCACGCACATGGTGCAACACTTGGTTGGTGGAATCATACCATCGAGGATGGGGAAGACAAATGCGACCCAGTGGCGTTGGAGGAGGATACCAGAGCAACGCTCAAGGTCCTTTATGATCTGGCGACAGCAAAGCTTCTGCCATATGATTTTAGTGACAAGATCTCCGTCTTCCGCGCAAATGTCCAAAAGGTTGCCGATAAATTTGGCGATCACATGGATTTCACCGATCTGCAGGATAACCTGAAAACCGTTGAACATCAAGTAAATGAGATTCAGGCAATGAAAGAAGGACTCTCGAACGAGCAGGCCAAGCTTTATAACGAGTTCGTCAAGATGGTTGCCCGCCAGATTACCAATGTAACCATGACATGCGCAGACAAGTATTCGCAGGACAGCTATGGTTATACAAGTCTCTCTTATCCCATCCCGCTGTTTGCGGACTTTGAGCGCTTGGTCAAGTTGGATCCCGCTTCTCTGGAGTATGGGCTTATCAAGACACAGCTTGTAAAAAACAAGAACCGCATCAATGACGCATTGTATATCATCAGCCAGTTTGCAACACTTTACATGAAGACATCCAAGAGATAAAATATTTTTAGGAGGAGATACCATGGAAAAAGAAATCAAAATGCCGAAACTGCGTCCCGAAATGAAAGAGGGCGTGCTTTGTGCTTGGCTCAAAGAAGAGGGCGACCGTGTAAGTGTCGGTGAACCCGTTTTTGAAATTGAGACGGACAAGGTCGTCAATCAGGTCGAATCGACCGAAAACGGAGTCATCAAAAAATTGTTGTTTGAAGACGGCGACACGGTTGCCGTTGATACCGCCGTTGCGATTATCGAGGTCGAGTAATATTTTATGGAAAGAAAACCCGAATGGCTCAGGGTGCGCTATAACCGCGACGCAGTCAATGAAGTTGCGGAACTTATGCGCGACCTGAAACTCAACACCGTTTGCAAAGAGGCGAACTGTCCGAATCTCGGAGAGTGTTATCGCAAACATACGGCAACTTTTATGATATTGGGAAGCGTTTGCACCCGTAACTGCCGTTTCTGCAACGTCACAACGGGGCGTCCGCTGCCGCCCGACCCCGAGGAACCAGAAAACGTCGCGCTTGCCGCAAAAAAACTCGGTCTGCGCCACGTTGTTCTGACTTGCTCCACCAGGGACGATCTGCCCGACGGCGGTGCCGAACAGTTTGCAAAGACCGTTGCTGCAATTCGCAGGCTTTGTCCCTCTGCCACGGTGGAAACTCTTATTTCGGATATGAAATTCAATACGGACGCACTCGATGTTGTCATCGCGTCGCACCCAGACGTGCTCAATCATAACGTCGAAACAGTAAAATCACTTCAAAAAGCCGTCCGTCCGCAGGCGGATTATGAGCGTTCGCTCGGCGTTTTGCGTTATTGCAAACAAAAAGACCCGACGCTTCTGACAAAGACCGGTTTTATGGTGGGACTCGGCGAAACGGAAGACGAAATATCCGAGTTGATGGACGATATTCTGAAAACGGGGTGTGATATTCTGACGATAGGACAGTATCTGCAACCGTCGCCCGAACATTATCCGCTTGCCCGTTATGCCACGCCCGAAGATTTTGCTCGATATAAGGAAATGGCTCTCGCAAAGGGCTTTCGCCATGTTGCGTCTGCGCCGCTTGCACGCAGTTCATACCGCGCGTGGGAAGTGATGGAGGACGTGCATGATCTATATTGAAACAGGCTCCGACGACGTTTATTACAATTTCGGACTTGAATATTACTTTACCGTAGAAAAGCAACTGCCCGATACGGTTTTTCTGTTTTGGCGCACGACCCCGACGCTTATGGTCGGAAAATATCAGAACGTTGCCGAAGAAATAAACAAACCCTATGCCGACGAACATGGTATAAAACTCGTTCGGCGTATGTCGGGCGGCGGAACAATATATACGGATCTCGGCGGCTGGCAGTTCACGTTTATCTGCCATGGTGCGGAAAAAGAGATAGAGTTCAGCCGGTTTATCGAGCCTGTCATAGACGCGCTTCATGAAATGGGCGTCAACGCCGGGTTTAACGGCAGAAATGATTTGACGATAGACGGAAAAAAGTTTTCGGGCAATGCGCAGTACCGCCTCGGAGAAAGTCTCGTTCATCACGGCTCTTTGCTGTTTGACACCGATATCGAACAGATGGTCGCGTCAACCACCGTTGACAGTTATAAGATTATTTCAAAAAGCATAAAGTCTGTTCGCGACAGAGTTACGAATATTTCCGAGCACCTGCCGTCCGCAATGAGCCCCGATGAATTTAAGGAGTGTATGGTCAGACACATAATGCGGGGAAGTTCCGATGTATATAAAGTAACTGCCGAAGACGACAGATGCATTCGAGAGATAGCAAAAGAAAAATTCGAGAGTTGGCAGAGCATTTTCGGCGTCAATCCCAAGTTCAATATCGAACGGACGGGACGTTTCGACGGCGCAAGGTGTTCACCTGCTGTTCGAGGTACGCTCTCGCGGCAATTTTTTCGCCGATAAGCAATTCGTCCGCGGCGCTTTCCTTGTCGAAATCTTCAAGTTCACTGTTAAGAACGATTATAACCTGTTCGTATGCGTATATCTGTTCTTCGAGCGTCTTTATGTCGGCGCGTATCTTTTCCGCGTTTTCGCAGCGGAGCCGTTCTTCTTCATGCAATCGCGCTATCTGCGCGGAAATGTTTTCGACGGAGTTTGATATATCAGCTTTCGAAAGCAAAATACCGTGTTTTTTCTCTGTATTTTCCGCAAGCGCAGCGTCCGCCTGTCTTGTTTGGGACGCATTCGCGGAAAGTTTTTCGGTTTCCGCCGCTATCTCTTTTTCTGTCTCCGCCGACTTCTTTTCGAGCAGAACTCTTTCGTCGGCTTCCCTGCCGCGTGCCGCCGCAAGCGATTCAAGTTCGCGTTTCAGCAAACTTTCCTGCTGCGCCATATTCTCGGCATATTCGCGATAGTGCGCCGCGTCGCCGTTCAAACGCACAAGTTCGGTTTCAAGTCTGCGGCTTTCGGCAAGCACTCCCTCAACGGAAGCCTCGACCGAATTTTTCTCTGCGGTGAGTTTATGTTCGCGCTCTTCAAGCCCGTCTATGGTCTTTTCAAGTTTTTCGCAAAGCGCAGCAAGTTCTTCTATCTCGTTGCGGCGTGAAAGGATACCGAAATTCCGTGCCGCCGAACCTCCCGTAAGAGAGCCGCCCGCATTGACAAGTTGCCCGTCAAGCGTTACGAACCTGAACGCATAACCGTTTTTCTTTGCAATGGCTGTCGCGCAGTCAAGGTCGTCGCAGACCACGGTCTTGCCGAGAAGAGAGGTCATAACGCCGTCGTATTTTTTGTCGTAAGTTACAAGATCGACCGCAAGACCGACAAAGCCGTATTCGTTTTCGAGTTTGTCAAGTCTTAACCGTTCGCCCCGAACGTTGGAAAGAGGCAGGAACGTTGCGCGCCCCTGATTTCTGTTTTTAAGCAGCGCTATTGCGTTCTTTGCGCTTCTTTCATCGGTTGTGACAATGTTTTGAAGCGTTCCGCCGAGTGCCGTTTCAACGGCTGTCGTATACTCTGCGGGAACTTCGATAAGTTCCGAAACCGTACCCTCTATACCGAGCAGCGTACCGCGGGAAGATTCTGTCATAACAGCCTTAACGCTGTTCTGGAAACCCTCGTAATGTTTTTCCATATCCGAGAGTATCTGACGGCGGTTCAGATATTTGTCGAGTTCGGACGCCTTTGCGCCGAGTTCCGTTCTGACGGACGTCAGTTTTTCCGTGACGGATTTCAACTTGACGTCGTAACCGCCCGTAACGTTTTCATTTTCTTGCAGCAGCGCCTTTGCGTCCGCTATCTGTTTTTCGGTCTCGGTGCGCGACGCTTCGATGGACCTCATTCGCGCCTTTGCGTCCTCAATGTCCTGCGAACGCTCTTTTATATATTCCGAACGTGTCTGTTCCGCCTGTTCGAGAGAACCGAGACGGACTTTCAGAAACGTCAGCGAATCGTTCAGTTTCGCAAGTTCTGCGTTTATCTGCGCTTCCGTCTGTGCGGCAGCGGTCTTTTCCGCTTCCGCTTCGGCGGCTTCTTTTTCAAGAAGTCCGAGTTCTGCGTCCTTTTCCGCAAGTTTCTTTTCAAGCGCCGCGATCTCGTCAAGATGCGCCTTTTCAAGGACAGCGTTCTTTTCGGCATCTTCGTCGGTCTTGCCGAGAGACCCCGTCATTTTCTCTATATCTTTTTTTGCGTGCGAAATATCGTTTTCGGCAACGAGTATCTGCGCTTTTTTCTGCTGGACTATCTCTTCTTTTTCCTTGTTTTTGGTTCTTATCCGCTCAATTTCCGCAGTAAGCGCTTCACCCTGTGCGGAAAGTTCCGTGACCTTTGTTTCGGTCTGTTGCAGGTCAAGTTCCGTCTTCTCGTAACTTGCACGGAGTTCCTCGGTCTGTTTTTCCGCGTTGGCAAGAATTTCTTTTATGGCGTCGAGCCTGTTTGTCCAAAGCGTCAGTTCGAGTCCCATTCGCTCTTCTCGGAGCGCAAGATATTTTCTTGCTTTCTGCGACTGCTTTTCAAGAGGTCCGAGCCTTGCTTCAAGTTCGGAAGTTATATCTTTGATACGGGTTATATTGTCCTGCGTCTGCGCAAGTCTGCGAACGCTTTCGTCTTTTTTGTGCTTGAACTTCGAAATACCCGCCGCCTCTTCGAAAAGCACGCGTCTGTCGGCGGACTTCGCCGCGATTATTTCTGTTATCGCGCCCTGTCCGATTATGGAATAGCCCGTTTTTCCGAGACCGGTATCTCTCAAAAGTTCCTGAATGTCGCGTAAACGGACGTCGGAACGGTTAATGAAATATTCGCTTTCGCCCGAACGGTAATAACGACGGGTTATCGCAACTTCGTCATATTCGATGTCAAGCGTTCTGTCCGTATTGTCCAGAACAAGCGAGACCTCGGCAAAACCGAGCGGTTTGCGCATGGCGGTTCCGTCAAAAATGACGTCTTCCATTTTCTGTCCGCGCAAAGTCTTTGAAGACGTTTCGCCCATGACCCAGCGAACGGCGTCCGCGATATTGCTTTTTCCGCTGCCGTTGGGTCCCACTATGGCGGTTATGCCGTCACCGAAAGAGATAACGGTTTTATCGGGAAAAGACTTAAAACCTTGCAATTCGATATATTTGAGTTGAATCTGAAACCGCCGTCCTTTCTTTTTTTGTCTTTTGTGTCGGTGCCGCAAGCAGATAAGAGGGCTGCTTTTCGCGCTGAACACACACAATAGCCCACTGTCGCCGCCGACACCGTGTCACCCGTCTGCGCCAAAATCGCAAAAGGAGTGATGATATATATTATAGCATTAAATATAATTATTTTCAAGTATTTTCTTTCGGATTTTTAAGAAAAGCCACCGTTTGAGAGATTTTTCCGCGGCGAATCGCCGTCTGCCTGCCGACGGGAAGTCTCTGCCATCATCAAAAGCAGCGCGCAACACAATTTGTTCGGAATATCGTTTCAAAAAATTTGCCGTATAGCCCGAAAGAGCAAGATTTAGTTTGCTATAATATCCTCGGAATGTAAAAGAGGAGCAAAAAATCATGGATAAAAGCGAATTCGGAAAAAGGCTAAAAAAAGCGCGTATCGCACGGCGAATGACGCAAAGCGAACTTGCGGGAGACAAGGTCACGCGCAACATGATAAGCCGCATAGAAAACGGGGTTTCCGTTCCGTCGATAGGAACGCTTGAATATCTTGCTGGCAGACTTGATGTGCCCATATCCGTGCTTGTGCCGCAAGACGGCGACGGAGAAACGCTGACCGCCGCAAAAGCGCGTTTTTCGGCAAACGAGTTTGACAAAGTCATCGAAATGCTCGAACCCGTAGCAGTTCACGGATTCGGCAAATTCGAGTTCTACGATGAAGCCTGCGCATTGCTTGCAAAATCGTATCTTGCGCTCGCCGTCGAGACCGACGATGCAGCCCTTGCCGTAGGTTTCAACGTTCTCGGCGCCGAGGAGTTCGGCACCCTTCTTGGTGAGCAGATCGCCCAGGTACTCGCCGTACTCGGTCAGCTCAGACAGGTCTTCGACCCACTGGCCGGCGTACGGATTCCGGAATTTTCATTTAAAAGGTGCAGAATGGAGAGCGCCGTCTGCGTTTTGCCGGAACCGGATTCCCCGACAATGCCAAGCGTCTCACCTTCTTCTAAGGAAAAGGAGATGCCTTTTACCACTTCGGTCGGTGGCGTGGTATCGTAAAATGCAATTTTTAAGTCACGTACATCGAGAAGTGCCATATCAGTTACCGCCTTTCTTCTGTAATCCGTCGCCGAGGAGCGATACGCCAAGCGCCAGTAAAATGACGGCAAGACCGGGGAAAACAGAGCCCCAGGGAGCAGTCATCAGATACGTCTGGGATTCTGAGAGCATCCGTCCAAGCGAGGCATCGGGCGGCTGGACACCGATGCCGAGAAAGCTCATGCCGGCCTCGGAGAGAACGGCGTTGTTGAAACCGATTGCTGCCATCGAAAGAAGGGACGGGACCGTATTTGGCAGGATATGTACAAATATGATCCGAAGATGGGAAACACCCATCAGACGGGCACTTTTGACATAGTCCATATCTTTGCGTGCGAGAAATTCGCTTCTGGTGATACGTGCAAAGCTCGGAATGAATACGATACCGAGTGCAAGGATCACGTTGTATTTGCCGGGACCCAGCAGCGCGATAAATACCAGCGCCAGCAGGATTCCCGGAAAGGAAACAATGACATCGTTTATGCGCATCAGGATTTCGTCAATCCATCCGCCAAAATACCCGGTGAACGCACCGACAAGAACACCAATGGTTCCGCCGAGCAGCAGAGTAGCGAAAGCGACGAAGAAGGTTGTACCGGTTCCTTTTAAGACGCGGCTGAAAATATCGCGTCCAAAGTGATCGCAGCCGAACAGGTGCGACAGAGATGGAGCAGCAAACTTGGCTGCGCCGTTCATTGCGTCCGGGTCGTACGGTGTGTAGAAAAAGCCGATCAGAAGAAACAGAAGCATAAAAGCGGTGAGAACAGCTCCGATGATCAGCGTGAGATTGCGTTTCTTTTTCATAATGAAAACCCTTTCTTTTGTCGTGGGCGGCTTCCCACGACCTTTCGGTCGCGGGAGCTGATGATCGAAAGCTCCCGTCAGTCTTTTACGCGGATACGCGGATCAATTCTGCCATACAGCAGATCTACCACGAAATTGATGATAATAATGAGGGCGGCGATCAGTACAAGGATGCCCTGAACCACGGGGTAATCGCGGTTGGAGATCGAAGTGATCAGAAGATTGCCCATGCCCGGAATCGAAAAAACCTGTTCCAGAATAATGCTGTTTGCCACAATATCTGCGATTGTCATGCCCCAGAAGGTCAGTACCGGAATCAGGGCGTTTTTCAGCACATGGTGATACATAACACGGCGTGTACTGTTTCCGCGGGAATAGGCGGTGCGCACATAGTCGGCATCGAGCTGCGAGAGCACAGAGTCAAGTATGTAGAGGATCTTTGTGAAGAGGGAACAGAGATCATGCTTGATCTGATGTGTGCAGTTGGACGAGAGCCGTTTTATCATAAGCATGAATTTATTTCGCGTCCGACAGATAAATTAGGACCAGGAATGATTCGCTACATTAGAAAGTAGAGGAGAAAAGAATGGAAGATAAAAGATACGATCCATATACTGGATACGAGATTAAAGATGAGGATCAGAGACAAGAAGATCAGTCAAGATATGAAAACGAAAACATGAGATACAATCATTACAACACACAACAGGAAGCAAATGTTGACCAACAGGCACAAACAAGTGGAATTGCCCTTGCAGCAATGATCTTAGGAATCATTTCTGTTGTATGTATGGTCAGCTGTTGTTGCACACCGATTGCGATCATCACTGGAATCGCAGCAATCATTTGTTTTGCAGTGACTCCAAAAGTCAATGAGACAAGAGGAAAGAAAGCGAAAGCAGGACTGATCTGTGGAATCATAGGGATCATAGGTTCTATCATCTTGATCACAGTTTTTGTTGTGAATACTCTGCTCAGTGCAGATTTCCAAAATGAAATGAAAGAGTTTAATACACATTATGATACATATATCGATGAAAATGATGATTCTATATAAGATCATAAGAAGTATGCCCTGCTTTTTCAAAGAAGTTACACATTTTTACTGTCCGGCATGTGGCGGAACAAGAAGTGTGATCGCGCTACTTCATTTGGATATTGAGAGAGCATTTTTCTGTAATCCAACGGTTGTATATACCGGGATTATGTTTCTATGGTGCATGATAGGATGGATGATAAAGAAGCTGACAGGCAGAGAGATTGGGATCATGAAGCCAAGACTTTGGATGTTGATCTTGGGAATATGTATCTTCTTTGGATTTGCAGTGATCAGAAATATCATGGTATATCAGTTCGGATATGATTATCTGGGAGATCTCATTGATTACACAAAATTTAACTAAATATTTGTCAGGGATCAGAAGTGCCATCTTTTTTATAACATAAAAAGATGGCACTTTTTAATGCTGCCAAACTAAAAAGTCTATTCCTTGTATCTGCAAAAGAACATATCGTATAATAAGTATAAAGAAAGAGGTGGCATATGAAAGAATGGAAAGAATATTTAATTAAAGTCAATGGTTTTGAAATGAAAGCAGTTTACAATGAAGAAACGATTCGAGAAGTGTTTCTTCCATTATTAAAACATTTACATGAACTGCAGAAACAAAAAAATGAAAGACTTATAGTATTTATGGCAGCACCACCAGCGGTTGGGAAGACGACATTAAGCCAGTTCTTAGAATATTTATCCAAAGAAGAACAAGAACTGACAGAGATTCAGGCATTGGGACTTGATGGATTCCATTATCATTCTGATTATATTAATTCACACGACACGGTAGTATTCGGAGAGACAGTACCAATGAAACAGGTTAAAGGATGTCCAGAAACATATGACACGGCAAAGGTAAGGAAGAAACTGGGAAAGATCAAAACAGAAGATATTTTATGGCCGATTTATGACAGGAATCTTCATGATGTAGTAGAAGATCAAATTAAAGTCACAAAAGATATCATTTTAATCGAAGGAAACTGGTTATTGTTAAAACAGGAACCTTGGAGATCTATGCAGCAATATGCAGATTATAAGATTTTGATTCTTGCAGAAGAAGAGATGTTAAAAGAACGTTTAGTTTCAAGAAAAGAAAAAGGTGGTTCTTCAAGAGAAGAAGCCGAAGCATGGTATCAAAATAGTGACAGTAAAAATGTAACAAGAGTTTTAAGAGATTCCTTACAAGGAGATCTGTTATTAAAAGTAGAAGAAGATAATGATTATATCAAAATGTAGGAGGTATGATTGATCATGAAAGCAACAGCAGCAGTACTATCAGGGAAAAATCAAGTTTACGTAAAAGAAGTAGACCTTCCAGCGATCCGAGGAGGAGATCATAAACGAGTTCCGGATGATGTAAGCAAAGAACATCCAGTTATCACAGGACATGAATTTGGCGGATATATAGTGAAAGTTGGAGAAAAAAATGGATGTAAAAAATTATGCAATTGAAAAAGTGCCAGAAGATGCAGATGTCATCGTCACACATGAGAATCTGTTAGAAAGAGCACAGGGAGCAAATCTGGGAATTCGTATTGTAACAATTCAAAACTTTTTAAAAGATCAGAACATCGATGATTTATATGAAGAGATTGTGCAGAAAAATCAGAAATAATATATGCGTGGGTTGCAACTCAGAACTTGCAACCCACGTATAAATAGAGTATAATGAACTAGATGTGAAAAAGTTAACGAATTATATGGAGGACAAACTATGTTAGTATCAGCAAAAGAAATGTTAAACAAGGCAAAAGCCGGACATTACGCAGTTGGACAGTTCAACATCAACAACTTAGAGTGGACAAAATCCATTTTATTAGCAGCAGAAGAAACAAGATCTCCAGTGATCCTTGGTGTTTCTGAAGGAGCAGGAAAATATATGACAGGATATAAAACTGTTGTAGGAATGGTTAACGGAATGTTAGAAGAATTAAACATTTCTGTACCAGTAGCTCTTCACTTAGACCATGGTTCTTACGAAGGATGCTACAAATGTATCGAAGCTGGATTCTCTTCTATCATGTTTGATGGATCTCACTATCCAATCGAAGAAAATGTTGAAAAGACAAAAGAACTTGTAAAAGTTGCAACAGGAAAAGGAATGTCTATCGAAGCTGAAGTTGGATCTATCGGTGGAGAAGAAGACGGAGTTATCGGTAGAGGTGAATGTGCAGATCCAGAAGAATGTAAAGCAGTTGCAGATCTTGGAGTAACAATGCTTGCAGCAGGAATCGGAAACATCCACGGAAAATACCCAGAAAACTGGGAAGGATTAAGCTTCGATACATTAGATGCGATCCAGCAGTTAACAGGAGATATGCCATTAGTATTACACGGTGGTACAGGAATTCCTGATGACATGATCAAAAAAGCAATCTCTCTTGGAGTAGCTAAGATCAATGTTAATACAGAATGCCAGCTTGCATTTGCTGACGCTACACGTAAATATATCGAAGCAGGAAAAGACCTTGAAGGAAAAGGTTTCGACCCTCGTAAATTATTAGCACCAGGTGCTGAAGCTATCAAAGATATGGTAATCACAAAGATCAAATTATTCGGATCTGAAGGAAAAGCTGACGAATAAGATTTATCATTTCTTGATGAAATTGAATATTGATAATGTAAATGTCGATAATGTAAGAACTCCACAGCGTATGCTGTGGAGTTCTTTATTAATCTTCAGTTTTATCAGGTGAGATGTAGATTTTGTAGATTTCTTCAGTTGTTAGATTAATATTCTGCGAAATGCATTCGTAAAGTGATTGAATGTTGTCAGGTTCTTCTTCCAGTTCGTCAGAAATTTGAATGAAAGATTTTGATTTCTGGATTTTCTTTTTTATTAGTTGAATTAATCGGAAGGTTTCTCCTTCAGCACGCCCTTCAGCACGTGCTTTTCGCTTCTCAAGAATCTTTTCTTCCCATTCCTGCATATATTTCACTCCAATCTCTTCGCTGGATTTCACAATATTGACGTGATTCTTAATTTCCTGAAGGCGTGAAGTAGAGCAAGATATTTCTTCAGTAGTATGTTCCATATAGTAAAGAAGCTCCTTTAATTCAGGACTAATATCTTCTGAATTTTTACCATGCGTATTTAGAAAAATTCGCGTAGCACCATCTTCTAATGGCTGACCAGTTTCAGCACAAGTCATTTGAAAAGTATATTGATATAATCCTCTTCCAAACAGATCGAAAGGTGCAATGATAATAGAATAACAGTCTTTCATATTCGAAAAATCTACTTCTCCAGGATCTAATAATTTGGAGTCAATCAGAGCCTGATAAAAACGACTTCTATGAGGAAGATTTTTCGTATTTTCTTTTTGAGCTTCTACATTATAAACAGCATCGGTTTCATCCTCTGCCCATACGTCAAGTCGCACCTGTCGTTTTAGAGGCGAAGTCCGACTTTCGTGTTCAGATTGTGGACGGCCTTTGATGGAGATATCTTCTCCAAGAATAATAGATAATATATTCTCAAATGTCTTAGGATCTTCCATAACTTCAGCAAATAAAAAGCGGTCAAGTAAAGTTAAATCTTGCAGCGATTTTTTATTTTTACTCATAAGTTTCTCCTTTCATTGTATAAAAAAATACAGATAGTGGCAAGCACTGTTAGATAAGAAAATAAATTAATTGATACATAAACTCATGATATGATAAATATTTGATTGGGAAACAGATGAAAGAAGAAATCTCAACATACTGTAAAATATTTACATGGAATATATTAACAATTATAATGAAAAATGTCAATATAAAAATATAAGGATTCATAATAAACTCAAGAAAAATTCTCATAATGTCAAGGAAACCTTGACATTCTTTTTTAATTCGACTATAGTAGTCCTAGATA
>OLNF01003065.1_pt1 | contig 12471 bp, 10 predicted proteins | sample 1673061 | NCBI WGS metagenome assembly OLNF01 (sample SAMEA3136751, study PRJEB25190) | human gut metagenome | reverse complement strand
CTTTTTCAGCGTACTGGCATTGCTTGGCGGCCAGCTCATGGGCCACGGGGCCGCCACGAACAGCATCGAGGTGGAGTCCCCAAAGGACTTTGACCGGGTGGCCCGGAAATGGAATGTAGACTATGCCTTTTATAAGACCGGGCCGGACAAGTACCTGCTGTTTTTCAAAAGTGGGCAGGCCGATGCCATCACCGCTTGTTTTTCGGAATACTCCCGGCGCGTGATGAAGCGTTCCAAGTCCCGGCGCGTCCCGATCCGGGAACAGCTCAAACGGGCCGCCGCTGAACTGGCCCGCCAGCCGTCCCACAAGAAAGAACATGCAAGGGAGGCGGTGCATGAGGACAGATAGCGTTAAGAAATATGTGATACCCAACATCCCGTACCTGTTTATCCTGTGGGCTTGCCTAAAGCTGGGGACGGCCTACCGCCTGGCTCCCGGAGCGGACTTTGCTCACAAACTGATGGGCCTGGGCCAGAGCATCGGCCCGGCCTTTGCCGACTTTGCGCCGGGGCTCCATCCCTTTGACTGGCTCATTGGCATTGTGGGCGCGGTGGGCTTCCGCCTGCTGATCTATATGAAAAGCAAAAACGCAAAGAAATTCCGGCGGGATGAAGAGTATGGATCGGCCCGCTGGGGCACCGAAAAAGACATCAAGCCCTTTGTCGATCCAAAGTTTGAGAACAACGTCATTTTGACAAAGACGGAGTTTCTTACCATGAACACCCGGCCCAAAAATCCCGCCAACGCCCGCAACCTCAACGTCTGTATCATCGGCTCGTCCGGCTCCGGCAAAACCCGTTTCTGGCTCACGCCCCAACTGCTCCAGGCGCACAGCTCCTATGTGTGCGTCGATCCGAAAGGCGGGGTGCTCTCCCAGGTGGGGGCTTTTCTGCAACGCCGGGGGTATCAGGTCAAAGTGTTCAACAGCATAGATTTTTCAAAATCCATGCACTACAATCCGCTGTCCTACATCCACAACGAGGCGGACATCCTCAAATTCGTGGACACCCTCATAGCCAACACCAAAGGCGCGCGCCCAGATAGGGCGTAGTAAGAAGTAGAATCAGGCACTACCCACTCAGATAACAGTGGAAACGACCCGCCTAACCGATAGGCGAAAGCTGATGCGGGACCATAGCATGGCGGGAAAGCGATAAGTTGCTCTATACACAAGAGCACGACTGAATTGCTACGTTAAGCGGATATGAGGATAGAACTACTGAATGTTGAATGCGAGTTTCAAGTCCCCGTTGTGTTCGGGCGGAGGAATGTGTATGTAACCACCGTAGATACGGCGGCATCAACCTCTGACATGAATAACATTGCGTTTCGCCTTTGCGCGATGGGTTATCAATCAATTCATGTGACAAGCCAGAGAACTGGAAATAACGAAACGAAAGCGTATCCGACAATCCGCATTTGCCTACTTATTACGCTAACTGGGGATTGCCTAAGTCGGAATGCTCAAACGAGCTATGCGAAATGCCCCCTGTGGGTGATAAATCCCAAGCCCTCGAAAGGCAAGGGAGATGACGCTGAATATCCGATACGGCAACGGAGTTCTCATAGTAGTCCTGTGGGAAGTAACGACTCTCACGGAATATATCCTGTATTCCAGACGAAGGAGAACAGTTATTGCATTCCAAAATTGAAATTTGATTAGGGAGGAAAGCCTCAAATGCAACCAACAATCGAGATTTTGGATAGAATCAGAAAAAATTCAAGGGACAACAAAGAAGAAATCTTCACAAGGCTCTACCGCTATCTATTAAGACCCGACCTGTATTATCTTGCGTACAAAAACCTCTACGCCAACAAGGGCGCAGGAACAAAAGGCGTGAATGACGACACAGCTGACGGATTCAGCAAGGAAAAAGTCGATCGGATCATCCAATCTCTGGCTGACGGAACCTATGCTCCGAATCCTGTTCGCCGCGAGTACATCCAGAAAAAGCAGAACAGCACAAAAAAGCGTCCTCTTGGAATTCCTACCTTTACGGACAAGCTGGTGCAGGAAGTATTGAGAATGATATTGGAATCGGTCTACGAGCCAATCTTCTCAAACAATTCTCACGGCTTTCGTCCCAACAGGAGCTGCCACACTGCGCTGAAATCCTTGAAAAGAGAATTCTCAGGCGTGTCGTGGTTTATTGAGGGCGATATTAAAGGCTGTTTTGATAACATCGACCACCGAGTTTTAGCAAACGTCATAAACGCCAAGATTAAAGACGCACGGCTGATTCAGCTCATTTGGAAATTCCTAAAAGCCGGTTATATGGAGGACTGGCAATACCATGCTACCTACTCCGGCTGCCCGCAGGGCGGAATCGTTTCGCCCATACTCGCAAATATCTACCTGAATGAGCTGGACAAGTTCGTGGAAAAGACCGCCAAGGAGTTCTATAAAAGCAGGGACAGACACCATACCCCGGAATACGATAAGGTCACATGGCAGATAAAGAAGGCTCAAAAACAGCTGAAAACTGCAACAGGTCAGGAAAAAACAGCTTTGTTGCAGAAAATCGCTCAGCTAAAAGCAGTCATGCATAAAACGCCCTGTATGTCCAAAACGGATAAAGTCATCAAATACATCCGTTATGCTGACGACTTCATTTTTGGCGTGAAGGGCGATAAAGCGGACTGTGAGCGTATCAAGAGACAGCTGTCCGACTTCATCAGCCAAACCCTGAAAATGGAGCTTTCAGAGCAAAAGACACTCATTACGCACAGTAACCAGTATGCAAGATTTTTGGGTTATGACATCCGTGTGAGGAGAGACCAGAAGCTAAAGCCGCACGGAAACCACGTTTCCCGCACGCTCAACGGGTCTGTTGAGCTGTGCATTCCGTTTGCGGACAAAATCATGCCTTTCCTGTTTGGGAAGTCGGTCATCCGGCAACTGCGCGACGGGACAATAGAGCCTATCGCAAGAAAATATATCTTTCGGTGTACGGATTTGGAGATTGTATCAACGTACAACTCTGAGCTGCGCGGTATTTGCAACTATTACAGTATAGCCAGCAATTTCAACAAGCTTCAGTATTTTGAATATTTGATGGAATACAGCTGCCTGAAAACTCTGGCTGGAAAGCATGAGAGCACCAGCAGAAAAATAATCCGCAAATACCGTGACGGAAACGGCGGCTGGGGTGTGCCCTACCAAACAAAAGCAGGAATAAAGCGCCGCAACTTCGCAAGGTTTATGGACTGCAAAAATACAGACCTCTGGACAGATAAAATCATAGACTTTGCAATCGCACACGTCGGTTCCAGAACGTCATTTGACGATAGGCTGTCCGCCTGCGTGTGTGAGCTGTGCGGAAAGACCAATGTACCGCTGGAAATACACCATGTAAATAAGGTGAAGAACCTCAAAGGAAAACAACTGTGGGAGCTTGCGATGATAGCGAAAAAGCGAAAAACACTTGCGGTGTGCAAGGACTGTCATCACAAGATTCACCACCCTTGAACGACACTGATTTGAAGCAATAATGGCGAGCCGGATACATCGAGAGGTGTACGTCCGGTTCTGGGAGGGGTTTGGGCAAACCTACGGCAGTAATGCCGCAAGGCGGCTCATTCCTACTCTACGAGGGCAAAGCCGGTGACGATTTCTGGGTGAAAGCGGAAACGCTGCTCTACACCGCCCTTATCGGGTACATCCACTATGAAGCGCCGGTGGAGGAGCAGAATTTCTCTACGCTCATTGAGTTTATCAATGCGATGGAGGTGCGTGAGGACGATGAGGACTTCAAAAATCCGGTGGACTTGATGTTCGACGAGCTGAAAAAGCGCAAGCCAGACCACTTCGCCGTCCGCCAATATGCCAAATTCAAGCTAAGTGCCGGCAAGACAGCTAAGAGTATCTTGATTTCCTGCGGCGCACGGCTTGCGCCCTTTGACATTCAGGAGCTGCGGGAACTGACGGCCTATGACGAGCTGCAACTGGACACGCTGGGCGACCGGAAAACCGCCCTGTTCATCATCATGTCCGACACGGATGATACCTTTAACTTTCTCATTTCCATGTGCTATACCCAGCTTTTCAACCTGTTGTGTGAAAAAGCCGACGATGTGTACGGCGGACGCTTGCCGGTTCATGTCCGCTGCCTCATTGACGAGGCCGCGAATATCGGCCAGATACCGAGACTTGAAAAGCTGGTAGCGACGATCCGTTCCAGAGAAATCTCCTGCTGCCTTGTCTTGCAGGCACAGAGCCAGCTCAAAGCCCTGTATAAAGACAGCGCGGATACGATTGTCGGCAACATGGACTGTTCCATCTTTTTGGGTGGAAAGGAACCCGGTACGCTGAAAGAGCTGGCGGCGGCGCTGGGCAAGGAAACCATCGACAGCTATAACACCGGCGAGAGCCGTGGCCGCGAGGTTTCCCATTCGCTGAACTATCAGAAATTGGGCAAGGAGCTGATGAGCGTGGATGAGCTTGCCGTGCTGGATGGCGGCAAGTGCATCTTGCAGCTTCGCGGCGTCCGCCCGTTTCTGTCCAACAAATATGATCTCACCAAGCATCCCCTCTACCGCTACACAGCGGATTATGACAAGAAATACGCCTTTGACATAGAGCGTTTTCTGTCCCATCGCCTCAAGCTCAAGCCGGATGATGCAGTTGAGGTGTATCAGGCAGACCTTTCCGGTGAACCTGTCGCCTGACGGCGGCAGCCTGTTTTGACAACGACTCGATGAAACTTCGTGGAAGAAATGTACCCTCCAAAATCTAAAACATATTTTTCGGAGGTACTATTTATGGCTTTCTTTAATTCTGCTGTTGGTGTTCTTCAGACCCTCGTTGTGGCGCTGGGCGCTGGCCTCGGCATTTGGGGTGCGATCAATCTGCTGGAGGGCTACGGCAACGACAACCGTGCGATGCGTTCCTGACTGAAAAGGTCAGGCACAGGTCGAAGGACGAATGAAGTCCAAAACCTTGGAGAACTGATATTTCGATGGATGAAATGAGGGGGTAACGCCCCGAAGCGTCCACACTAATACTCCGACTGGCATAGGTGCGCAACCGCCGATTGTCAGAAGCTCGGTGAAGTCGGCAGAGAGATGCCGTAGTTTTGGCTGCAAGGCTGAAATCGAAAGCTGTCCAGAGGTGGATAGCGCATCCTATATGCCGGGTGTCAGCCGCACATGGTTAGTATGTATGGAAATACTGACGAACTTCTGAATGTACAAGTCTAAACGTTGATACCATCGAAACGGTGGTACTCCTTATACGGAGGTATTCGTGGACAAGTAAAAATGGTTGTTATGAAAGTCCATGTGCCGTTACAGGCGGCACGATTCGTAAAGAATTGAATACAGGCTTAGAGGAAGAACCTAAATGCGGCCCATGATAGAAATATCGGAACGCAGGAAGCTGAAAACATTTAGCCTGTTGCAAGGCTGCGAGATGGTGGATGGGAATACCTTCGTGAGAAGGCAATAACCATTCTTTGTTTCAGTGAAAGTAGTGGCGTAGTACCTATGAAGCCGTGAAAAAGTAAACGGTGGAGGAAAGGCCACAAGTCGAATTTGGCAAAAGAAGCACACACAAAGTGTCGCAAGCCCTGTATGACCAAATTCGATGGAACGCCGTGTGCGGTGAAAGCTGCACGCACGGTGTGGAGCCGGGGAAAAGCTGGAGATCATATCAAATGCTTACCTATGGCTATCTGGTGCTAAATCTCAGGGCATGAAGCAGCTGATGGCCGGTGGCGGGGTGGCTTTGATTGGCATTACCCTCGTGCCGCTGCTGTCCGGTCTATTCGGCTAATCAGGCAGCTCGTTTGCTTCCCATAAATCCACGGAGGGTGCCGCTTTCTGGCGGCATCCTCCCGAAAGGAGGGCAACCCTATGGATTTCTTATGGGATAAGATCACGGAATGGCTGAAAGAAATGCTCATCGGCGGTATCGTGAGCAATCTGTCCGGGATGTTCGATGCAACCAATCAAAAGGTTGCCGAGATCTCCGGTCAGGTGGGCTTATCGCCGCAGGCATGGAACGGCAGCATTTTCAGCATGATACAAAACCTGTCAGAAACCGTGATCGTCCCCATCGCAGGCGCAATTCTCGCCTTTGTGATGACGCTGGAACTGATCCAGCTCATTACCGACAAAAATAACCTCAACGACATGGACACATGGATATTCTTCAAGTGGGCGTTCAAGTCCGCTGCCGCTGTCCTGATTGTAACAAACACATGGACGATTGTGATGGGCGTGTTTGACGCTGCCCAAAGCGTCGTTGCCAGCGCCTCCGGGCTGATTATCGGCGATACCAGCATCGACATTTCAAGCGTCATGGTGGGCATTGAGGATCGGCTGATGGAAATGGAGCTGGGGCCGCTGTTCGGCCTGTGGTTCCAATCGCTGTTCGTGGGCATTACCATGTGGGCGCTGACCATCTGCATTTTCATTATCACATTCGGAAGAATGATTGAAATATATCTCGTCACCTCTGTTGCCCCCATTCCGATGGCGACCATGATGGGCAAGGAATGGGGCGGCATGGGACAGAACTACATCCGTTCCTTGCTGGCGCTGGGCTTCCAAGCATTTCTCATCATCGTCTGCGTTGCCATCTACGCCGTTCTAGTGCAGAACATTGCGCTTGTGGATGACATCATCTACGCCATCTGGACTTGCATGGGCTACACGGTGCTGCTGTGCTTCTGCCTGTTCAAAACCAGCAGCCTTGCCAAGTCCGTGTTCAATGCACATTAACGGGGGTGATACCATGCTGACACTCACGCCCGTCGCGCTTGCAACAGCGAACGCATTTGTCAATGCGCATCACCGGCACCATAAGGCAACTGCTGGGCATAAATTTTCCATCGGCTGTGCCAAGGATGGAGAGCTTGTCGGTGTTGCAATCGTAGGCCGTCCTGTGAGCCGGTATCTGGATGATGGCTGGACATTGGAAGTCAATCGTCTTTGTACCACCGGCGAGAGAAACGCTTGCAGTATTCTCTATGCCGCATCTGCGCGGGCGGCAAAGGCAATGGGATACCGCAAGATCATCACCTATACGCTGGATAGCGAGAATGGCAGCAGCCTCCGCGCCGCTGGCTGGAGCTGTGCAGGCATGGCAGGCGGCAAATGCTGGACAGGCAGCCGTAAGCCCGCCTCCGCTTTGTACCCGGCGCAGATGAAACTTCGATATGAAAAGCTCTTATAAAGGGGGATTTCTATGGCCTATGTCAACGTCCCAAAGGACTTAACCAAAGTAAAAACCAAGGTGCTGTTCAACCTCACGAAACGACAGCTCATTTGCTTCGGAAGCGGCGCGCTCATCGGCGTACCGCTTTTCTTCTTGCTCAAGGGCAGCATCGGCACCAGCCCCGCCGCAATGGTGATGATGGTGGTGATGATCCCGGCCATGCTGTTCGCCATGTATGAAAAGAATGGTCAGCCGCTGGAGGTCGTCATCCGCAACATCTACCGCGTGTGCTTCCAGAGGCCAAAGCAGCGCCCGTATAAGACCAACAATTTTTATGCCGTTCTGGAGCGGCAAAACCAGTTAGACCGGGAGGTGTATCAAATTGTCCGAAAAGAAAAAGCTGACCCGCGCCGAACGAAAACAGATCGAAGCCGCCATCGCAAGAGCGAACCGAACGGATAAGAAGGAAACATCGGCGCAGGACAGCATCCCGTATCAGCGTATGTGGCCGGACGGCATCTGTCGTGTGACCAATACGCGCTACACCAAAACGATCCAGTATCAGGACATCAACTACCAGCTCTCACAGAACGAGGACAAGACCGCCATCTTTGAGGCGTGGTGCGATTTCCTGAACTACTTTGACAGCTCCGTGCAATTCCAGCTTTCCTTTGTGAACCTCTCGGCTTCGCAGGAAACCTTTGCACGGAGCATTTCCATTCCGCCCTGCGGGGACGAGTTTGACGGCATCCGCGCCGAGTACGCCGGTATGCTGCAAAATCAGCTTGCCCGCGGCAACAACGGCCTCATTAAGACCAAGTATCTCACGTTCGGCGTTGAGGCCGACAACCTCCGCGCGGCAAAGCCCCGTTTGGAGCGCATCGAAACCGACCTCCTGAACAACTTCAAGCGGCTGGGCGTTGTGGCTGCGCCGCTGAACGGCTTCGAGCGCCTGCACGTCATGCACGACATTCTGCGGATGGACGAGCAGGAGCCGTTCCGCTTTTCGTGGGACTGGCTGGCTCCATCCGGGCTGTCCACCAAGGACTTTATCGCGCCCAGCTCCTTTGAGTTCAAGACCGGCAGGATGTTCCGCATGGGCAAAAAGCTGGGTGCGATCAGCTTCGTGCAGATTCTGGCACCGGAGCTGAATGACCGGATGCTGGCGGACTTTCTGGATATGGAAAGCAGCGTCCTCGTCAATCTCCATGTGCAGTCTGTGGATCAGGTCAACGCCATCAAGACCGTCAAGCGCAAAATCACCGATCTCGACAAATCCAAAATTGAGGAACAGAAGAAAGCCGTCCGCGCCGGGTACGACATGGACATCATTCCAAGCGACCTTGCTACCTACGGCGCAGAGGCCAAGAAGCTGTTGCAGGATTTGCAGTCCCGCAACGAGCGAATGTTTCTGCTGACCTTCCTCATTCTCAACACGGCAGACACGCCCCGGCAGCTTGACAACAACATCTTCCAGACCTCCAGCATCGCGCAGAAATATAACTGTGCGCTGACCCGGCTGGACTTCCAGCAGGAGGAAGGACTGATGAGCAGCCTCCCGCTGGGGCTGAATCAGATTGAGATTCAGCGGGGCTTGACCACCTCCAGCGTAGCGATCTTCGTCCCCTTCACCACGCAGGAGCTGTTCCAGAACGGTTCGGAGGCGCTGTACTACGGCATCAACGCCCTTTCCAACAACCTCATCATGGTAGACCGGAAGCTGCTGAAAAATCCCAACGGCCTGATTTTAGGCACTCCCGGCAGCGGCAAGTCGTTTTCGGCAAAACGTGAGATCACCAATGCGTTTCTCATCTGCCCCAAGGATGACATCATCATCTGTGACCCGGAGGGCGAATATACACCGCTGGTGGAGCGTCTGCACGGTCAGGTCATTAAGCTGTCGCCCACCGGCAAGGGCTACGACGGTTCGCCCTGCTATATCAATCCGATGGACTTGAATCTGGATTACAGCGACGATGATAACCCGCTGAGCCTGAAATCCGACTTCATTCTGTCGCTGTGCGAGCTGATCGTCGGCGGCAAGGATGGGCTTGCCCCTGTGGAAAAGACCATCATCGACCGCTGCGTTCGCATCGTCTACCGGGACTACCTCAATGACCCGAAACCGGAGAATATGCCGCTGCTGGAGGACTTGTATAACGCCCTCCGTGCGCAGGATGAAAAGGAAGCGCAGTACATCGCCACCGCCCTTGAAATCTACGTCACCGGCTCTCTGAATGTGTTCAACCATCACACGAACGTGGATGTGAATAGCCGCATCGTCTGCTACGACATCAAGGAGCTGGGCAAGCAGCTCAAGAAAATCGGTATGCTGGTGGTGCAGGATCAGGTCTGGAACCGTGTGACCATCAACCGCGCCGCCCATAAAACGACCCGCTACTATCTTGACGAGTTCCATCTTCTTTTGAAGGAGGAACAGACGGCTTCGTACAGTGTCGAAATCTGGAAACGCTATCGCAAATGGGGCGGCATCCCCACCGGGATCACGCAAAATGTCAAAGACCTGTTATCCAGCCGCGAGGTTGAGAACATTTTTGAGAACAGCGATTTCATCTATATGCTCAATCAGGCCGCTGGCGACCGGCAGATTCTCGCAAAGCAGCTCAACATTTCGCCGCATCAGCTTTCTTATGTGACCCACTCCGGCGAGGGCGAGGGGCTGCTGTTCTACGGCAACACGATCCTGCCCTTCATTGACCACTTCCCGAAGGACACCGAGCTGTACCGCGTCATGACCACCAAACCGCAAGAGGTGGCGTCGGCATGAAAAGAGAACCGCGTTTGCAGTTTTCCGACGCCGATCTTGCCGAGCCGAAGCTGGAAAAGCCCATCAAGCGGGTGAAAAAAGCGGAGGCCAAGGCGGATAAGGCGCAGGCGAAAATCCCCAAGAAAACCGTGGTCAAAAAGGAACGCGGCTTTGATCCGGCCACCGGCAAGGTCAAAACGCAGCTCCGTTTTGAGGAAGTGGATAAGAAAAAGCCGCCCTCAAAGCTGACCCATGCCGTGCAGGATGCCCCCGCCAACCTCATTCTTTCTCAGGTTCATCGGGAGGTGCGGCAGAGCGAGGATGACAATGTAGGCGTAGAGGCCGCGCACAAGGTAGAGCAAGCCGTGGAGAGCGGCGGGCGGCTGGTGCAGTCTGCCCACCGCGCCCATCAGCTCAAACCCTATCGCGCTGCCATCCGTGCAGAGAAAAAGCTGGAACGAGCCAATCTTGACGCGCTCCAGAAGAAAGCAGAGATCGACAGCCCCACCAGCAATCCCGTTTCCAAATGGCAGCAGAAGCAGGCAATTAAGAAGCAGTATGCCGCTGCCAAGCACAATCAGGCGGCGCAGACTACGGCAAAGGCGGCAGAGAATACCGCCAAGGCCGCGAAAAAAGCCGCTGAAAAGGCTGAGAAAGCGGGCAAATATGTGTGGGAACACCGGCGCGGCTTTGCCATTGCCGCCGCAATTCTGCTGATGCTGGCATTTCTGCTCAACGGCCTGTCCTCCTGCTCGGTGATAATGGATGGCGTCGGCTCCGGGATCGCGGCCAGTACCTATCCGTCGCAGGACGCCGATATGCTGGGCGCGGAAGCGCAGTATTGCGAAATGGAGGCAGAGCTTCAGCGCTACCTCGACACCTACGAAAGCACCCATGACTACGATGAGTACCACTTTGATCTGGACACCATCGAGCATGACCCCTATGTACTCATTTCCATGATTACGGCACTGCATCAAGGGGAATGGACGCTGGATGAGGTACAGGGTACGCTCCAGATGCTCTTTGACCGCCAGTACATTTTGACCGAGGATGTGGTGGTGGAAACCCGCTACCGCACAGAAACCGACACATGGACGGACGCGGACGGCAACACCCATACGGACACCTATCAGGTGCCGTATGACTACTACATCTGCACGGTCACGCTGGAAAACTTCAATCTCTCCCATGTTCCCGTTTACATTATGAGCGAAGAACAGCTCGGAATGTACGCCACCTATATGGCCACCCTCGGCAACCGTCCCGACCTGTTCCCCGGTTCAGGCTACATCGGCAAGTATGTGGAGGGCAGCTATACCGACTACGACATTCCCCCGGAGGCGCTGGACGATGAGGTATTCGCCGCCATTATCAAGGAAGCGGAAAAATATCTCGGCTACCCCTACGTTTGGGGCGGCAGCAGTCCCTCCACCTCGTTTGACTGTTCGGGCTTCGTCAGTTGGGTCATCAATCATTCCGGTTGGGATGTGGGCAGGCTGGGAGCGCAGGGGCTATGCAATATCTGTACGCCCGTACCCTCTGCCAATGTCAAACCGGGCGATCTGGTATTTTTCACCGGAACGTATGATACCCCCGGTGTCAGCCATGTGGGTATCTACGTCGGCAACAATATGATGATCCACTGCGGAGATCCGATCTCTTATGCAAACTTAAATTCAAACTATTGGCAGTCCCATTTCTACCGCTATGGGCGCTTGCCGTAAAGGAGAGTGAACGATATGAACCCGAAAATTATGAAGCTCCGTGGAGAGCTGGAGAAGAACAAATGCAAAATCTCCGATCTGCAAGGCCGCAACCGCGAGCTGGAAAAGCAGATTCGTGAGCTGGAGGACACCGACATCATCGGCATGGTGCGCGAGAACGGCATGACGATGGAACAGTTTGCCGAGCTGTTCCGCCGTATGCAGGCCGCGCCTGCACCGGCCACTTCGGAAAAGGAGGCGTTGAACCATGACTAAAAACACACCGCGCATTTTTATCAGCCTGCTGCTGATGCTCCTGTGTATCGGGATTCTCCCCGTTTCCGCCTTTGCCAGCGACGGTGATTATCCTGATGATGCGCTGCCCACCGCCGAAAGCAGCGCCGCAGACGCACAGGAAACAAAACAGATCGGCACGGTCACGACCAACGGCGGCAACTTGAATGTCCGCACCGGCGCGGGACTGGACAACACCGCGTTTACGCAGCTCCCCAACGGCACGGTGGTCGATGTGATTGGCAGGGACGGCGATTGGGTAAAAATCCTGCTGCCCGCCCGTGTGGGCTATGTGTACGGCGGCTATCTGACCGTTACCGACGCCGCCGACAGCACCGTGAGCATCGGCAGCATGACGGGCGGCAGCGACGCGCTGACACCGGACGGCAATCTGACGCTGATCGACGATATTGGCACCAGCACCAAGGCAGGAAAACAGTTCATTACGTTGGAAAGCAAGAATGGTAACGTATTTTACATGATTATTGACCGCGACGATGAGGGCGAAGAAACCGTCCACTTCTTGAATCAGGTGGATGAGGCC